>Ga0208783_10000277_pt1 | contig 32197 bp, 40 predicted proteins | sample DEB19_08_DNA_2_FD_184529 | JGI IMG/M metagenome (GOLD analysis project Ga0208783, IMG submission 184529) | Aqueous microbial communities from the Delaware River and Bay under freshwater to marine salinity gradient to study organic matter... | ecosystem: Environmental > Aquatic > Marine >... | reverse complement strand
GTTTTGTCCGAAACGGTGCCAGCGGTAACAGCACCGCCAGCCGTAATCGCCAGGCTCGAGAAGTTCGTCGGGAACGCTTGGGTGAGCGAATATCCGGTCTTGTCGGAGACCGTCCCGGCGGTTACCGCGCCGCCGGCCGTAATGGCGAGGCTCGAGAAATTGGATGGGAATGCTTGCGTCAGGCTGTAGCCCGTCTTGTCGTTGTTGGTGCCAACCGTGACGTTGCCGCTCGTGGTCGAGAGCTGGGCCGTACCGGTGCCGCTCGTGATGATCGCACCAGCCGATCCCGATGCCACGTTGGGGAGCGCGGTGAGGCCGAGGCGCACCGTATCCAACGGATCGTATGCCACCAGATCGTACTCAAGCGCAACCGGAGCCATGCCGGTCGCGCCAGACAACATCACGATGGCCTTGTCAACACCGGCGGCGAACACCGCGTCCGGGACATCGAATCGGTAGATGCCCGGCATATTGGTTGCATCGACCTCGACGAAACCGCCGGACGAATACGCGCCGGTCACGGTCTGCGTCGCAAGCGTGATCGCCGTGGCCGACCCGCCAGGCCGCACATAATAAGCTTTGAGGCCGGAGGTGTTGTAGAGGAGCCCAGTATCCCCGGCACCAGCCGTGCTGGTCGAGTCGAGGATCAGGACATACTCGCGACGGCTGGTTGAGCCGGCTTTGACCGTCAGTTTCGCCATATCAGCCTCTCATGCCTCCGCCCATGCCGGGATGGACGATCATTCCGCCAGAGCTGCCTGCAGTTGACTCATAACCGTCGATATACAAATCCCAAACCATTCGGCGCGTCGTCGTTTCCGTGAACGATCCGGTTCCTGCGGTTGCTCTGGTGATGTAGTACGCCTCGTAGTTTTGATTCAAAGCCTTGAAATAATCAGTTCCACCGGTTTTGAAATCCAAATACGCATGGTTTTGATCGTTGGTCCCAGACGTGCGTTTAATCGCGAGATAGTATTTCGTCCCGGCCTGTAAATCGATCGCTCCGTTGAAATAATAGACACGCGAATTCCCTATCGCAGATCGCGCGTAAATTACGTCGGTGTCCATTGATGCAGTGGCATTTGCCATTGGCGTGGTGCCATTGACGGTATCGTAGATATTCAGCTGAGTATCGTTGGTGTTGGCTGTGTGGCCCCATACTCGAACACCTGTAACGCGGAATGCCTTGACGCCAGAGCAAATCAATTTGATGCTGTTCCCACTCTCTTGCGTCGTGATCGGATCATTTGCCTCCGCGGACCATGGATACCCGTACCATGTAGTCGATGTCCCATATGCATACAATGGTGCGCTATTAATGGTTTTCGCACCATTTGTACAAATGTATGGGAGATATTCCGCATTGGACGCATATGAGTCGGTCCCATGGTTGCGATTGATGGTGATCGTATCCGATGCGCCGAATCCACTCCGCGGCTCGAGCACAACCGCAAATGCAGTGCCACGAGTCAATGTGGCAGATGTACCCAGCGCAACGCTGACGAACGTAGCATTGTTCGCGGATGTCACGGTGTAATCGCCGAAATAAGTCCATGTACCATTTGGCAAACCGGTCGTTGCTGACACGGCCTGAATACCGCATCGCAATACCTTCGTCGCCGCACCAGCGGATGTCGATTGGTAAAATGCGACACGAGTGCAAGTGATGGATTCCTCCGGCATGAATACACCGGCGACATAAGTTCCGAATGCCGTGCTGTTGGAATTGAAAACAGTCGTAGTTAGGTCCACGCCCGCGGTGCGTATTTTGACCGTCTTCCAGGCGGGCAGGATCATTGTTGGTCCAGCTGTTGTTGCCATTAGGGCACCACCTGCACCCAAATATCCGATGGATTGGAAACGTCGAACAGGGCCCGTTTGCTCATAACCTGCTCTTGCAACCAATCCAATACAAGCATCCTGCGGATCATTTCCTTGTATTGATTCGGGTCATTGAAAAAGTCGGCCGAATTGGCATAGGAAAACTCGGTCGTTGTGTCATCATCAAACATTGCGATGATCTTTTCACCTTCCGTCCTTGCGGATACGAGCTGGAGCGAGAGGACCACCGGACTCGCATTTGCCGGGATGTCTGGCATTTATTCGTCGCCCTTTCGCGATAATGCAAACACCGGCTCGGTCTTATCGGCGCGGGTGAAAAAGCCCATCGCGGCTCCGACCAGCGCAGGGATCAAAGCGTTGATGCTCATCATCCCGGCGAACTTGATCCGCGCGGCGATCTCCTCCAGCCCGGCCTCCTGCGGCATGGGAGTTGCGAACGCCTGTTGCATGGCCGGAGATACAACCGCGATACTGGTCGCCAGCATCACCGTGACCAGCCTCTTGATCGATACGTTGCGGACCATCACGACGCCTCCGAAAAACCGGCAATGACCGTGATGAACTGGTAGGCCATGATGGCGCATCCGATCACCGCGAACGCCCTTATCACGAAACGAATGATCTTGTCTTGCATCATTTGACCTTCGTGCTTTCCAAACGGAACAACCGCTCCTCGATACCGTCCAGGCGTGTTGATTGAGCGCGGACGCCTTCCTCGATGCGGGCGAGGGATTTGGCCGTTTCCTCGGCTCGAAGCTGCTGTTGCATGGCGATCGTCCAACCACCGATGATCACGGCCACCACGGTGCCTGCAATCTGCACCAAAGCCATAAACCACGGTCCTGGATTGCCCGATCCTTGTGGCACCGTATTCGCATTCGCCTTCGCCGTCATTGCGCCCGCTCCTCGAGGTCGAGATGTTGGATCAAAAGGTCCGTCGTCCCGGAATCCGAGCCCGTGACCTCCCAGTATTGGTTGGAATTGCCGGGAACGTAGACTCGATCCCGAGGCTGGATATCCACCGACCGATGCACCAGTAGCATCCACCGGCTTACCGTTTCGATACCACCAGCCGGTTGCGCCTCGTTGCCAAGGCCGGCCGACAATCGCGCCTTGTGCGTCCCGATCTTGCGCCAGGAGAGCGTGGTCCCGCCGCGCCCGTCCGCAGTCATGGTGAAGCGGTGCACCTCGATCATGTCGGGACAAAGCCGCGCGACGAACCGCGCGGACAACCGCTCCCGCAGCTGGGTATCCATCAGATGATCACCAGCGGACGATACACCTCCGCCTGACCCAGACAATGCGCCCGGAGCTGGGATAGCTTGACGTCGCTCGATCCGTCCTTGGCGTCGATTTCGCCCGCCACGCGGGATGCCTTGATAAGCCAGACCTGCCGCGCCGCGGAGCGGACATCGTACCGCTCGACGTGCGCCGGTCCAACGTCCACCCAGAGGAGTTGGGGATCGGATGCGCCCTCGGAATAGAGCCATCCCTGGAACAGGTTGCCGGGAGCGGTCGGCCAGTCTGGTTCGGTCGTCGCGCTGGTCCCGGCGGTGCGGCACTCGTACACCCGGCCATTCGGCGTGGATGGCACCACGCGATCACCAACGGCATATGCCGTGCTCGCGGTCCATGTCGTGAACCGGCTGAACTGGTCGACCACGGTGCCGATATCGGTCGTGCTCACCTCGGGATAGGAGGTCGCATCGCACCAGAGGCTCACGCGGGCGATCGAATCGGCTCGGCTTAGTCCCATGATCGGATTATCCCACAAAAGGGAAACCCTCCCGGTGCATCCACCGGGAGGGCTCGATCAGCCAGGAACCTGTATCAGGTGGCCTGCGAAGCACCAACGATGAGCGCACCGGGAACGCGGGCCGAAGCCGTCGCGGAGACGTTGCCCGTGTCGAACGCCGAGAAGGCGAACCGCTCGGTGCCCTTGAACGCCAGCGAGTCTTCCACGAAATACCGCTGATCGGAGACATCGATGGTGACGCCGCGGCGGTCGCCGAAGACGGTACCCATCGAGAGGTCGCCGAGCAGGATGTATGGCGTGGAGGCCGCGAGGGTCTTCTGCATATTCTGAACGAAGACGACCGGGTAACCGAACAGGGTCGGATTCGGGCCGTAAGCGTTCTGAATATCGCCGATGGCGTTGCCGCTCAGAGCCTGAAGCAACGGCGCGATGGCGTTGAACCAGATCTCCTTGTGCATATACCACTTGGCGTTCGCGGCGTAGGTCGGGAGCTTGCCGACCATCGTCGCAAGGTTCGCGAGCGTCGGGCTGTAGGTGATCGTCTGACCGGTCGCGAACAGCACGAGCGAGGCGATGTTCGCCTTGGTCGCGTTCAGGTTGTAGACCGCCCAGAGCGCACCATCGATGCCGGAGGTAGCATCCGTGGCGTTGTTGAAGATCACGCGGTCTTCTTCCTTCGCCATCACGAACGCCATATCGCGGGCCAGCGTCGCGCCGAAATCAATCACCGAGTCCTCGGCAAGTTCCTTGGAGACCTGCGTCAACACAGCCATTTTCTTCGCGGTGAGGCTCACCTGCGCGAACGTGAGGTCGGACGCGGTGATCGCCGTGTTTTCACCCGGGTAGTAGACCGTCGTGCTGGCCGTGGCGTTGGGAACCAGGAGCGTATCGGAGGTCATCGGGTAGACGCGGCAGTTCTGCCGACCGATACCGTAACCTTCCCGAAGGTAGATCAGGTCGCTCGAGAGCGGGTCGGGAACGGTGAAACCACCAGCGGTGGTCGTACCTTCCGATTGAGCCTTGAGGTTGTTCTTGACCCAATCCGCGGCCTTCTTGTTGCCCATGATCGAGCGGGCCCATTGGCCGAAGGCATAGGCTTTGAAGTTGGCCTCGTCGCGGGAGCCGGTGAAGGGATTCTTCACCACGCCGCCGGACTTCCAGGGCTCGTCGATCTGTGCCGGCTTCGAGGCCACGGGGGCCATCTCGCCGAGAGCCTTCACGGCTTCGATGCGCTGGGCGATCTGCTCGGCTTCGGCCATGTAGGACTTCACCTGGGCGAGGTCGCCTTCGGGGCTGGAGGCCAGCTCGCGGGCGGTGGCGAGGAGCGTATTGCGCTTCTCGTTCAGCTGTTCGATGTTCATACGATCTCCAAGAGGTAGTTGATGCGGGCAAGCATATCCTCCCGCATCGAGGTCGACGTGGCCGGCGGCGTGTCCGGCGTGAAGTCCGTCCCCTTGGTTTGGCCTGCGTCCCGCAGGAGGTCCCAAACCTCCGGTGCCAGCCGCTTGGCATCGGACCGGCTTAGGCCGATTGCATCCCGCAATCGACGTTCAGTCGCTCGGAGCGTGTCCGGCGAGACACGCTGGAGCGATTTGGCATCAAGGCCCATCTGCCCGACCATGTCGGACAACCGGCCCGAGAAGGCATCCAGGAGGGCCACCACGAAGGCCGAGCGGTCGCCGGCGGGCAACATCGCCACGCCCTCGATACCGCGGCACAACGCCTCGTAGTAGGCTTCGATCGCCTCGTGGAGCACCTCGAACCGGAGCTCCTGGGCGAAGGTCTCGTCGGCGAACGTGGCCGGGTCCATTCCCTCGGCCGGCGGTTCCGGCATCTCCATCTCGCCTTCGTCCATCTCCGGCATCTCCATTCCATACCAGTCCTCGATGGACTTCACGCCGTTGCGCCATTCCGCGGGCGTCGGCGTGATCGAAGCTTCGGCGATCGGCCACCGCGTGATCTCGGATGCACCGCCAACGCTCTTGCGCTCGACGAGATGGCCGGCCGCGCCCGAGCTGTAGCCCATCTTGCCTTCCTTGCAGAGCTTCGCCACCATCGCGGCGTATTCGTCGGCCATGTCCAGCTGGGCCTCATACCAGAGGCCCGTGTCGTCGGCCTTGATGTAGCCCGTGCCGATACTCTTGCGCCCCACCTTCGAATCCATGCCGTGGTGGTAGTAGACGTTCAGCGGGATGCGCTGACCAGCCTTGATGGGGAAGCCGAAGTCGGTCTGGGGAGTGAAATACTCGCCCTCGAGGTCGGCCTTGCTCGGATCGCCGAAGCGCACCAGGTAGCCCTTGACGTGTCCCAGGCGGTCGCTCTTGACCGCATCCGCGATGATGGTCGCCATATCGTCCATGCTCCGATTATCCCACCTCCAGCTCCTTGAGAGGCTTCACCCGCGTCGTTGGTCCCCACCGCGGGTCCATCCGCACCTCGACCATGTCGGCCAGAGGATAGCCTTGATCGAGCAGCTCGAGCCGCGCAGGCCCGAGGATACCGCGCAGCTCTGACTCCGAAAGACCAGCCATGATGATCTCGGGCGTCACCGGTCCCGGCCTCATGTCGGGGATCGATGGATCGCCGGTGATCTCGGCCAGGCTCGGCGTCACCGGCACCATGACGCATCGGCAGTTGGGATGGCTCGGCATGATCTCGGCCGTCTTGTGGAGCGTACCGGATAGCGCGAGGCAAGCCGGGCATACCCGGGCATCCTGCGCCGCCACGCGGCGGTAGCCGGTCACCGCGGGGTTGCTTCCGTATTGGAGCCGCTGGCCTTCGCGGGCCGCGCGGATCATCTCCGTCCTGGCGATCGTCTCTGCCCGCCGGCGCGGTAGACTCGCAAGCGCGGACATTTCCCGCGCCACGGCCCGCGGATTGCGTCCTTGGGCGATCCCGCTGGCGAGGGTGTATTGAAGCGCATTCGGCACGTCCGTCGCGATCTGGTCGAACAGGACCGCAAGCGGAGACCCGTCGGACGAGAAGCCGACGAACGCTTGGATCGCCTCGTCGTCGAGCCGATCGAATCCCGCGAGGATGCCCGCGGCGCGGCTCGGATCGCCGGTGGAGGCCGCGAGGAGCTCGCCCGTTCCAGCGTTCACGAACTCGAGCGCGGTCTGTTGGCCGTCGGAGACCACGCGGACACCTTCGCCGCTCACGTCCGCGAGGCGTTGGCGGGTCTGCTCGATGAGACGCTCAAGGCGATCGCGCATGGCCATCGCCGCATCCGCGAGAGGCTTGCCTTGGGCCTCACGCTCGGCAAGCCGCGCCTCGAGGGCCATCAGCTCACGCTCGAGCTGCGCCGTGGCTTCGGCGTAGATGCCGCGCATCCGACCCACCGCGGTCTCCTCGCCCTTGAGGAGGCCATTCCGGAAGGCTTGCGCGGCTCGGTAGAGTTCCGATTCCTGGCCGGTACGCTTTACCGCTCGGCCGGAGGTATGCTCGACCACCCGTAGAAAGGGTGGCTTTCGTACGGCACCTCCGAGCCGTGGTCGCAGCCGTCCGCCTTGGCCGGGAGCTTCTCGCCGCGCATGATCTTGTCGCGGAGCCTCGCGGCCCAGACCTGCCCGGCATCGCCTCCCCAGAGGTCCCATGCCACGCGGCCGGGAGATGGGAAGCCTTCCTCGCCCTGGGAGAAGCCCTCGGCTTCCTTGTCGACCTCATGGCGAGAGAAGAAAGAGTGCATCCGCAGGATGGTGTCCTCGCTGATCAGATCGCCGTTCACGATCTGGTTCGCCCTGGCGAGACCGACCCGCGTTCCGCCGGGCCGTCCCTCTTCCTTCCAGGCGAGGGCTCGGCGGGCGGCCTCCTGCATGGCCGCGGTTGGGTGAGACTTGATGGCCTTGGTCTCTTCGCGAAGTGTTACCGGAGCCGCGCCGGTATGTTGAACTTGAAGGCCGAGGAATTGAGTCACCGATTGCGGATCGTAACCAGAGCGGATGAGGATACCAGCCGCATTCGCGGCGTCCTCGACAGACATCGCTGGTCCACCGCCGGCCGCGGTTTGCTGAGATGCGTCGGGATGCATGACGCCCTCATCTTCTGGCGCGGCCTCGAGGCCCGCGATGCGCTTCGCTTCGGCCAGATCGGCCACGCCCGCCTTGTAGAGCCGCTCCGCCCGCTCGGCCTCGCTCTGGCGGTCGTCCATCAGGGCGCGGACGCCTGAAAGGTCGAATTCGATAAAGTCGCCTTCCTGCGATTCGGGGAAGTCCGGCAGGAGTGCCACGGTGAGCGTGTCGGCCACCGCCCGCATGAGCGGCACCATGCCGTCTTCCCACGCGGCCTGCTGCGCCCGCTCGTAGTTGCTGTAGGTCGAGCGATCGAGGCCGGAGCCGAGGCCGAGCACCATCGGATTGAGACCGAGGGCCGAGCAGATACGCTCCTCCGGTACACGCCGCACGGAGTCCAGGGCGAGCTCGGAAGGAGTCAAGCTCACCTTGTCCATCTTGTACGGGCCGGACATCACGACGATGCCGCCGGCATTGTCGCCGGTGAGGTTCTCGCGGAGGCTTCGCTTGACCTGCTGGGCGTCGTCTGGCGAGATGTCGACCTGCGCGGAACCGTTGGAATCCGGGCCGACGATGATGCTCGGCATCGCGCCGTTAGAAAGGAGGCCGAAGGCCGCGGAGCTCGCGGTATTGTCGGTCGCGATCTCGCGGAGCACCGCCTGGACCGTGGACCGCCCGAGCCTCATGTCGGAGGGATCGCGGCCATACCGCAGGTGAATCACGTCCTCGACCGGGAGCTCGTAGGATCGCCCATCGGTCGTGTAGACGAAGTGCGTGAGCGGGTTCCGGCCATCGCCCACCGGCCGGATCATGTCCTGCGGGAGGTATTGCAGGGCCACCACCGCGGAGCCAGGACCGCTGATCCGCTGCTTGCGGAGGTACGCGTTCCCGAACAGCTTGTAGTCCTGAATAACCCATCCCCAGAGCAGGTTCCCGACCATGCCAGGCTCGGGCTCCTGCATCAGCTGAATGACCGGGTGATCCTCGACTGGCTCGACCTGCTGGGAGTCCACCTTCCGCATGACCCGAGGCGTTCCTTGGGGCCAGTTGCGGATGTACCAGTCCATCGCGGGCGCGATCACGCTGTTCAGCCCGAGGTCGCCGGCCACCAAGGACCAGTCGCGGTGTGATCCCGGTAGGACTCGGCGAAGCATCGAGACCAGCTGGCCCGATCCGTAACCGGTGAGGTAGATGTCCCGGGATTGCCCGAGCGGGAGCGGGAGCGGCGCGGATGGATCGGCCATTGCCTTGCGCCCGAGGAGGCGATCGAGGATACCCATGGTCTGATTATCCCATGCGAAAAGGCCCCGATGCGTGGTAGCGCATCGAGGCCCCGTGCCATATAGAATCCGCTCGATATGATGCCTCGGGCTGGGCAACGAACGGTGGTGATCCTGCCAGCCCTTGGCGAATCATCGTACCACGGTTGCGATACGCTCCCCTATCCAACGCATGACCGGGACCGCCATACTGTTCCCCAAGGCTTTGTACCGTGGCGAGTCGGGCGTATCCTTGCCCTTGGGCCTGATGTCGGTCCATCCGTCCGGGAATCCTTGGAGCCGCTCGCACTCGACCGGCGTTAGGCGCCTGACTGCCATCTGGTGCCTTATGAGCGGATCAACCCCGCGCATATCGCCACCGCCTTGCGGGCTGAACGCCATCGGCTGTTGCACCAACACTATCGGTTCATGACCATGGGTTTCCCGCCTAAGGGTGCCGGTCTGACCATCCGTGTTGACCTGCATCACACCCCCACCCTGATCCATCAGCACAATCGGCTGTTGCACGGCCACCGCGTGGGTTGTCCGAATGTCGCCTTGGTCGAAGCAGTTCACCGTGTTCGCCACGCCGTCGTCCACCCACGTCTCGAAGTCATCCGTGGATTGCGCCCGGCGGCTTTTGCGGTATGCCTGTTGCACCAGCGGAGTATTGTTCCCGCCGGTGCCCCAACGGCTGGTGACCGTCGGGCAGGTCGAATCCTCCTGCGTTACCCGGGAGTCGTTCGCGTGGTTCTCGTACAGGATGGATGCCGGGATCAGTCGGCCGGTATAGGCATCTTGTCCGCTGTAGGCTCCGGGGTGGGTGTCCGCGCACAAGGCTCCAACGGTCCGTGGCAGACCTGCCTCAAGGCTTGCTCCAGCATCGGCGGGAGCGTCTTTCCCCGTGCGCCTGCGCGCCTTAGTATCCCCTCGCAGGCTTTCCGGCTCAAAAAGTACTTCGGCGCAACGTCTGGAGTCTCCTGAAGAATGCGCGACAAGGAAGACTCTACGGCGTCGCTGGGGTACTCCGAAGTACTGAGCGTCCAGCACTCGGTAGGCCCACCCATACCCGAGTTGCCCCAACGCCCCGACGATGGAACCAAAATCTCGTCCTCCGTTGGACGACAAAACACCGGGGACGTTTTCCCAGACAACCCATTCGGGGCGGTAGTGGTCAACCATTCCAACAAATACGAGTGCGAGGTTGCCCCTGGGGTCCTCGAGTCCCTTCCGAAGTCCTGCGACGGAGAAAGCTTGGCAAGGTGTTCCTCCGACCAAAAGGTCAATTGCTCCACGTTCAATTTGCCACTCCCGATACTTTGTCATGTCCCCCAGGTTGGGGACGGTCGGAAACCGCTCTGCCAGTAGCTGGCACGGGAACGGTTCAATCTCGCTGAATGCCACGGGCTCCCAGCCGAGGCCGTGCCACGCTACCGTAGCCGCCTCGATGCCGGAGCAGACGCTGAGGTACTTCACGATTTTTTCCGCCGGCGGTCCACCAGGACCGGAATTCGGATGCGCTTCCCGCAGCTCGGGCACCAGCGGAAGCCCGTGCCACGCGGGCGCGTCCCGGCACCGCAGGACGGGCAAGGAGGCCCGTCAGGAGCGATCCGCGGTCGACCTGCTTTCATCGGCTCATGCCTCCTTCGGCGCGGATGATCGCGGAGCGTTGCTCGGCCTCGATCTCGCGTCGCTCGGCGAAGCCTTGGATCGCCCACCAGCCGAATGCCAGGAACACGAGGAACGCCATGATCTCCTGCATTGCCTCGGTGAATTTGTTGTTTGTGGTACGCTTCATCAGGTTCTCCTTTCCACACTAGGCCCGGCTGGTCTCACAGCCGGGCCGTTTCTTTATCAGCCTTCCAAGGCCCATGCGATGCCACGCACCGCGAACCGCAACAGTTCCGATGCTTCGCCGAATCTGGCAGGTTCCGAGACGTGGATACCTTGCTCGTAGGATGCCATGATCTCGGAGATTTGATCCCAGTAGATTTCGAGGACGTTGACGATCTCGACCTTGGGTGTTCCAGGCGCAACCATCATACGAGCGGCATGGTTGTTCTTGAAACGGGTCGGAACGAAGTATCGCTCATCGCATCCGAGCTTGTAGACTTCGATCGTACCCTTGCGCCAATCGATCTCGACGAACGTCCTGTATGTCGATTCTTCTTGCGTCTGCCAACCGTCGCGGCTCCACTTGATCGCGGGCATCGTCGGCATCGTAGCCGTAATCATCTTGGTTCTCCTTGGTTCCGTTTCGCCCTCTGGGCTCATCAGCACCGGCCTACCGGTGGACGGTGGCCCGGTTTCCCGGGCCGTTGATTATTTGGCGTTGGCGTGAATCCAGTCGAGGACTTCGTCGACCTCAACCATATGAGGAACGAAAGCGCAGATATGGTTGAACAATTCATGCGATCGCTCCTCGAGGATGTCCGAAAGGATCGAACGGGTGCGTCCAGCGTTGTCAAGATTGATCTTGATCTCGCGCAACGCGTCGGACACTTCCTTGTATTCGTTGATAAGAATCTGCGCGCCTTGTTGGATCGTCGTCGTTTGCATCTTGGTTCTCCGTGTCGGTGGTTCCGACAAGGACATTATGCCACACATATAGAATCCCGCCATATGTGTGGCAAAAATAATCCAAGAATTTTCAGAACGTCCGAAACCGCCAGTCCTCGAAGCAGTCCCGACCGCAGAACCACCGCCGGTTGCACCGTCTGGCCTCGGCAACCCAGTCCACCACGCGGTAGAGGTCGATCCCGCAACCACGGCAGGTCTGGTGCGTGTCGCTCACCCGCGCCAGGCGGGCGTCGTCATCCATCGCGATCTCGGCCTGTTTCCCGGCCTTGTGCGCCCGGTAGCAATCCATGCACCAGATCGAGCGGTGATCCGCCGGGCGGCAACCGCAAACCTTGCAAGCCCTCATACGGCCGCGAAGCTCCGCGTCGCGCCCATCGCCGCCCAAGCGTAGCTTGTGGCGTCAACGCAGTCGTCGTGCCGCCCGATCGGGAAGCTCAGCAGCTCGTCCGCGAACCAGGACGGCAGGTCGGGCGCGTGGACCACCAGTCCCTGCTCGTACCGCGCCTCAAGCGGACCGAAGCGGGTCACCTTGTCCTTGTCGGGCTTGATCCCGCGGACCGGGAGCCGCGTGGTCCGCAGGAGCTCCTGTATCACCGCGGCTTGGTATTGCACCTGCTCGATGCCGATGGCCTTCGGTCGCCACTTGCCCGCCATGTCCTGGACGAAGCGCAGGACGCCGTCGAACGGTGCGCGAATCCGCGCCGCGTCGAGCACCCAGATGGTGCCCGCGGAGTCGCGCCCGATCGCCACCGCGGCGGTCCAGTCCGCGTCGGTCTTCGTGCTGATCGCCAGGTCGACGCCGATGTACACGTCGAGGCCGGCCGGCGGGGTCCCGGTGCGAATCCACTCGCGCCGCATCCTCGCGCCTTGGGCGTCCACGAACTCGGCAAGGTACTCCTGCCGGAAGGCGATGCTCGGAAGGCTCCGCTCCGCGGCCTCGACCTCGGCCGGCGGGATATACGGGTTGGCAAGCGTCGGCATGGTCCAGCTCCGCCATTCGTCGTCGGTTTTGGCTTGGTCGAACAGCGTCTTGAAGTAATTGTGGCCCTTTGGCGTTGAGAAGAACCATGCGGAACCGGCGTAGTCGGTGAGGGTCGGCCGAATCGCCTGCGTCCACGCCTCCTCGAGGTAGACCGCCATCGCGGCTTCGTCGATGCCGACCCAAGCGTATCGGCGTCCGCGGGCAACCGTGGCCGGTTCCCCCAGGGTCCAGTAGTCGATCGCCGATCCGGTGATTAGCTCGATGCGCGGGAACGGGCTCACCACCGCGCGGCTTATGATCGGCTGGAGTATCTTGCGCTGGTCGTTGTAGGCCTCCTCAAGGAGCCTGTACGTCGGCGCGAACCATCCGCAGGACCTTCGGTGCTTCAAAAGCGATTCGGCCATGAGGATCGCGCCCATGGTGGTCTTCCCGAACCGCCGGCCGCAGGAGACCACGTTGTATCTGGCGGGCGCAGCCATGATCTCCTTCTGCGCCGCGTGAGGGCGCGGTAGGACCAGCTCAATCCTCTCTGGCATCGATCCTCCGCTGGGCATCGTCGATGGTGAGGAAGATGATCACGGTGAGGATGCAGAACAGGACGATGCCAACGCCGATCCAGCAGAGCCAATGGATCAGGTTCACGGCTGTTCCTCGTCCGCGAAGCGGACCACGACCTCGATGCCACCGCCGGCCGCGCCCGTGACCTCCTGCCGCTCGGACCAGTCTTCCCGGCGTCGTCGCTTCAGCCATGACTCCGCGGCCCGCCAGTCGCCGTCCGCCTTCGTGGCCTCCACGCGGAGCCTCGCGGCCATGGCGCGGGCTACTTCGGCCTCCGCGCGCGATACGGCCTTGCGGAATTCCTCATCCTCGATGCGCCATCGGTTGAGTGTGTCCCAGGTCACGCCGTTGGATTCGGCCGCGTCCTTTTGGGTGCATCCGTCCCGCAGGGCTTGCAGGATGCCTTCTTCTACGGCTGGTGTTCGCTTTGTCCAGCGTCCTCGTTTGCCTTTTGTCTCCACTTTGGATACCTCTTCTCGACCGCGAATTCCATCCATTCCCATTCGGTCGGGCAGGACGGGTGCTTGGTTATTATCGGTCCTTTGGCCCGCAGGATCGGCCTCCAGCCGAGTGGTAGGTTCACTGGTGCTCGATCTCGGACGATCGCCAGCTCCATGCCGGTTCGCTCGGTATGCTTTTCATCCGATCGGATATGCCGTCCGCTCGGCTTGACGCAGATGATTATGGGTTGATCGTCCCACCATGTGATTCGCGCCATGCGCCGTTCGATCCATTGCCAGCGTCCCTGGTAATAGCAGTTCTTGGCCCGCTGGTCCGCGTTGTATGTGTGGTAGGCCTTGATCCGATTTCGCTCGAGCTGGCGGGCTTTGTATTCGGGATCGTTGTGGTATTGCTCGAACTTGCGGGAGAGGTCGATGCGCCGCCGGCATTCCGCGCATTTTCCGAGCGTCGTCTTCCCTGTTTTCGATTCGGCACGCGCGATCTCGAAGCTGCTTCGCGGCTTGAGCTCCTTGCAGACGGTGCATCGCCTCGATGTCCACTTTGCGACGGGTCTGCCAGTGCTCATTGGGCCGCTTGGTACGCCTCCTCGAGGTTGTTGGACCAAACCTCCCATTGGGATTCGGATTCGGCGAGGAGCTCGACCAGCCAGAGTGCGCCGGTCTGTTGGCAGTCCGCGGTGAAGATGTCGGTGCCTCGCGCCTGGACAACGTATTGCTCGAGGTTCTGGTCCCATACACGCTCGATGCGGTTGATGGTGGTCCACCACTTGCACCGTATCGCTTGGCCCTCGATCAGAGCTTTGAGAGCTTGCGGACCGGTGAGGTTGCCTTCGATGATCACCGGCTCATGTCCTTGATCTTGTCGAGTGCCTTCACGGTGTCCTGCGCCTTGGTGTCGTCGCGGGTGTAGAGCCACGCGGCGTGGAGGATGATGTTCTTCAGGTAGGCTTCGTTGCCGGTATCGAGCCACCGCTGGAGGCCGGTGACGATGCGGTTCGCGGTCTGCATCTCCTCGGTCTTGCGCCGAAAGGTTTCGATGCTTTCCTCGATCTGGGTTTTGGTTCGTTCCATCTTGTCTCCAAAGTAAACCGGCCCGGCTGGTTGGCCGGGCCGGCGGGTCATCATTTCAGCTTCGCGCTGATTTCTTTCAAGGTTTCGTTCAGATCACCGAGATGATTCGCGATGATCATCAAGATTTGATCTGTTCGTCCGGCATGAGGGTCTTCGACATCAACCGAAGAGAAATCAATCAAGTTTTCGAGCGTCGTGGTTGCATGAGCTGCACGACGGTCTTGACGAGCCTTTTCTTCAGGAGTGAGTCTCAGTCGCCCATTATCCGTTTCGTTGTATTTCCGATCCCATTCTTCTTCAGTCATTCGGCGAACGGGTCCTCGATGCCATCGGTGTCGTCGACCACCGGCTTGCGGAGCGGCTTGCGGACCGGTGCCTTCCACGGCTTGACGCTCTGGATGGTGTTCACCTCGCGTCCCTTCGCGGACATTACCGTGTCAACGGTGACCGACCAGGACGCGGCCTTGAGCTCGTCGAGGTCCAGCCCGGCGAATTCCTGCGGGGTGAGACGCCGTCCGAGCATTCCATCGAGCAGCTTGGTCAGCTTGGCGGCATCGTAGCCGTAGGCCGTCTTCGTGAACTGGGTGAACCGAAACGGCCGGCCCTCTTCGTCTCCGACCTCGACCGTCTCGAAAATCCAGCGGAAGTTGGGCTCCAGGCGGTCCCGATCCTCGAAGCTGGGCCGGTCCGTCTGCTCGACATCGATCAACGTGCACTTGTACGCACCAGCATCGGCCACCGGGTACGACCCGCCGCTGAAGCTTGCGTGTTTCGCGAAAAAGCTCATGTTTTTTCCTTCGCCGGACATCCGGCTGCGTTATCGCCGGAGTGTCCGGCAGGGCATTCTACACGGTGCTATATCGGTGCGTCAATATCCCGCACGAATAACCATCAAACCACTTAGGTCGGCCGGCTTGGTTCTGCGCCGCGAAGCGTAGCGCGGAACCTTGCCGGCCCTAAGGTGGAAGGGGGTCTGGGGGAAACCAAAAGGTGGTTCCCAGACTGGTTCCAACCTAAAGCCCCCGTAGGGGGCTAAGGGTCGGGAACCACCTACGCTCCCGCCACGAACCAGATCGGCCACTTGTCCTTGGTCACCGATTCGATCAGACCGTCGGCCTCGAGCTCCGCCAAAACCGCCTGGCACGTCTCCCGCTTGACCCTCGCAAGGTTCTGGACCTTGTTCAGCCCGATGCCCGGATTTTCGCTCAGGACGGCTAGAATTCGGTCGGATGGGCTAGGAGTACCATCTTTGGCCTTGCGCCCCTGTACGGGCAACGTGGAGGCCGTATCGGGCAATTCCGAATGGCAGAGTCTGACCGTGTTATCGTCTAACGTCTCGATTCCGAATCCAACGTCCGGAACGGCACCTTCTTCAAGGTGCCGATGTTTCGTGACGTGGAACCGGTAGACGCCGTCCCGCTTGTCGATCGACGCGATCAAATCGGCCTGGGCCGCGATCTCGCCCGCACCGCGCATCGCCTCGTGCTCGACCGGGCCACCGCCGGCCGCGGACTTGCGATGGTGGTGGAGGCATACCACCGCCGCGCCCGCCTCGCTCATGGCCTTCAGCCTCTGATACAGGGAGGCCATCTCCACGTTGGAGTTCTCGTCCAGTCGGTGGACGCGGACGAAGGTATCGACGATCACCAGCCTGATGCCGTTGGCCTTGATATGGGCGATGATCTGGTCCAGATCGCCCGGCGAATCCAACCGGACGCCCGAGCGTTGAAGGATCGAGAGCCCTTCGGATGGCACTCCGAGCCGTGAAAGACGGTCGAAAAAAGTCCCGGGAGACATCTCCTCGTTTATATAGAGGGATGCTATACGCCGTGCCTGATGGTCCACCAGCCATTTGGTTCCGGTGAGGCAAGCGCGGAGCAGATCGACCGCCACCCATGTTTTCCCGCCACCCGGCGGGGCCGTCACGAAATGGATTCCACCTGAGATGATCAGGTTGTCGACGATCCATTCCGTGTCGCTCGCGGCCGCGGCCAGCTCGGCCAGGCGATCCAGCCCGATGAACTCGAGCAGGTTCCCGCCGGTCTGGCCGACCGAATCCGGCCGATCGTCCGGTATACCGCCGGCCATCCATTCGACCCAACCGCGGGACATCTTGTCTCGAATCGCCACCGGCCCGAGCGGAGGATCGACGTATTTCGCGTCCCACCATTCGGCGATCCCAAGGGCGACCTGATACGGGAAGGACTTCGCCCGCAGGAAGCCGAGAAGCTTCACCAGCGCATTGTCGCGCCCGCCGAATGGCCCGCCACCTTCCGGGTGACGCTCGAACAGCGCGGCCCATTGGCCACCTTCGATCCGCGGCGCGTCCGCGCCGGTATGCTCCTTCGCGTGGTCGTGGAGGAGACTGTAGAACTCCTCCTCAGAGATTGGCATCCGATTCCTCCAGGGCTAGACGGGCCGATTGCACCTCGGCCTTGCTAATTCCTTCCAAAGCCGCGAACTCGAGGATCGATGCCTTCGAGTCGCCGCGGGCCATCATACGCTGAAGGATGCGGATGACCCACGAATAGCGGTCCTCGAGCGCGGAGCCGTCGGGCCACGGCTCGTCCCGCTCCCGATACCGACCAGCGGTGCTGAGCACGGAATCAAGCCCGCGAATCCTGCGGTAGGTTGCCTCTTCCTCTTCGGTCCAGTCCGGCGGGTTCGCCACGCTCGAGGCCGTGGCCTTGGCAATCACCGCCGGCCGCGGCTTCGCCTGAACCTCGACGATCCGGACCGGCTTCGGGTTGGCCGGGTCCTTGAAGTTCCAGGTCCCGGCGAGTCGAAGGATGCGCGTGAGGTCGGAAACATTATCGGTTCCTGGCGTGATGCGATCGGCATAGGATCGGAGGGCCTTTTTCGCCATCTTGCGCCGCTCGCGGGTATCGGCCTCGAAGATGGTCGGAGCGGACGAGTAGCCGTGCCAGCCGTTGCCAGAGTCCACCACCAGATCGCACCGGGCCAGCTGCTCGAGCGATGCGCCCGGCACCTTGCGATCGAGATCGGTCCAGAGGACGCCCATCTGGGCGATGTACTCTTCGCCCACCTTGCCCGATGCCAGATGCGAAACCTCGCGTGGAAGGACGCCGAGGTAGATGTCCGCGCCGTGGTCGAGCCATGTCTGGAGCTCGGCGAACACCAGGTCGATACCACCGAACAATGCGTTCAGCCGGACCGAGGTGCGGAACGGATTGGCGGGCTTGCGGAGCCCGCGGAATTCGACCCAACCGTCGTGGTAGCGGTCGAACAAAAAGTGCAGATGCCTCTCGGCATCCTTGCGATCGAAATCCATTTTGCAATTGTCTCCAAGCGATCCTAGATCGGTCGCTCGTCCTCCGGGATGCCGATATGCTCGGCGATGGCACGAGCGGCCGTGGGCCAATCATACGCCACTTCGAAGCGGTAGCCAAACGGTTCCAAGCGATCCCGCCACTTCGCCTGGTCCGGCGTGAGCCGGTTCTTCCCGGCCTTCATCTCCACCCAGAGGCCCGGAGCCGGTAGTGGAACGAAGATATCCCAGATGCCCGCCTTGACGCCGAGGGCGCGGAACTTCGCCGCGGTCCGCGGGTCGCGGTATCCACCGTTGGGCGTGTGGTAGACGAGCTCGAGGAGCGGATATCTGTGTGCCATCGTCCGCACCCAATGGATCAACGCGATCTGGGCCATGTCCTCATGGTGCTTCATCGGTAAGCTCCTTCCGCAGACGCTCGAGTGCACGAAGCACCGCGTCGCAAGCCGCCTGGCGCGAGACTCCGCGCAGCTCGGCCATTTGCTCGTATGTTCGCGGATCATCCCCATCGAATCCGAAGCGAAGCATTATCGCCCGCTGGTGGGTCGGCCGAAGCCGTTTGATGGCCGCGGCGATCGCCTTGGATTCGTGCTCGGCGATCATTCCACCGAGCAGGTCGAGCGTCTCGTCCTCGAGGTAATCGGCCGGCGCGATGCCGCCGGGATTGTAGGTATCGTCCAGGCTGATCATCTCGGTCTTGATGATGCGCCGCGAATCCTCGACCGCCGGGATGGTCAGATCGAGGGATTCGGCGATCTGGGCGTCCGTCGCATCGGGATCGGCCTTGAGCATCCGCAGGACGCGGAACGTCCTGTACGCGGCGTATTCGGGGACGCGGATTCCCCAGTTGTTCGCCACGCAATACCGCCTCACGCGGTTGACGATCTGGTATGTGGCGTAGGTGGCGAACTTGATGTTCCGGGAGAGATCGAACCGCTCGGCCGCGGCGGCGATCCCGAGCTCGGCTTCGAGCAGGCAGTCCTCCATCTGATCTGGCCGGGCATACCGTTTCGCGATCGCCATTCCAAGGCCCTTGTGCGCCTCGAGGAGAGCTCCGATGGCGAGATCGCGCCCGATGCCCATCTGGTACGCCTCGACCAGCAGACGATCCTCCTCGCGGGTGATGCCCTGATAATGCCGAGCACGGAGCCGCGTCGCCACGCCGCGAACGCGGGCCTCCGTCGGTTTCAAGGTTGCCCGAGCCGCTCCATATGCTTGCGATAGAGGATAGCCGCGAGGTTCTCGGGCGTCGTCTCCATCGCCTCGGCCAGCAGGACAAGGTTTCGCCTGGTCGGAATGCGCCGACCGGAGAGCCACGAACTCACGTTGCTCTGGTGCGATCCCATGCGCCGAGCGATTTCCTCTTGTGTGATGCCTCGAATCATGCCGGGAGTATATCGCACCGTAGGATGATTCTTGCCAGATATCGCACCGGATGCTATATTGGGCATGGAGGAACGATGCAAACATCAAACGAGATCGATCAAATCGCCGTCGCTCTGGCACAAATCCAGCGCGATATGCCCGCCGTCGGCAAGGACGGCCGAAACCCGGCGTTCCGCAGCCGGTATATGACGCTCGACGCCATCCTTGGAACCGCGGTGCCGGTGCTGGCGAAGCACGGCGTCGCCGTGGTTCAAGGCTCGGCGATCGCCAGCCTGGACGATAATTTTCGGCCGATGGCCGTCACCATCACCACCCGCCTGATCCACAAGTCGGGCCAATGGATCGCCACCGATGCGATCATCCCGATCACCAAGCCCGATGCCCACGGCATGGGCTCGGCGATCACCTACGGTCGGCGATACGGCATCGCCTCGATCCTCGGCATCATGGCCGATGAGGACGACGATGCCAATGCCGCCACGAACGTCGCGCAAGCCACCGGGCCGGCCGCGCAGACGCGAATCACGCGCCCGATCACCTCTGGAGGATACGATGGCAACCGTTGAGATTGGTGGAGAGCTTTGGGACGACCAGACCGGGGAATACCTCGGTCCGGTCTCCAATTGGATCGAAGGTCCCGTGGACTCGCTGGACGTGGCGATGCAGGTGATGCGCCGCCACCTCGAGCTGGAAGCCGCCCACGCGGCCAAGACCGCGGAACTGGAATCGGTGCTCGAGCACGTTCGTCGATTGTCCCGCGAATCCGCGGCGCGGCTCGAATGGTTCAAGCGTCGGTATCAGGAGGAGATCGCCGGTTTCGCCTTGACCCAGCTCCCGCGGGATCGCGCCGGGAACCTCAAGTCGAAGACCTGGCGAACGCCCTACGGCACCGTGTCCTTCCGAACCTCCGCGCCCAAGATCGAGGTGCAGGACGAGGAGGAAGCCCTGCGCTGGGCGGAAAGGCATTGTCCGGGAGCCGTGAAGGTCAAGCGGTCCATCCTCGTGTCGCAGATTCCGGAGGACGTGAAGACCGCCATGATCGAGAAGCCCGAGGATGCCGAGTTCATCGGCTTCGGCATCGTCGAAGGCGAGGAAACAGTCCGCATCAAGAGCCTGGTGGAGGAAGCGAAATGAAGACCGAGACGACGCATAAGCGTCTGGAATCGGTGGTGGCAAACCTGTACGATGCCGCCACCATGATCAAGATGATTCGCATGAGCGGTGATCCCGCGGTCGATGCGGAGACTTTCGCCGACATCGAGCTCGGCATCGACGCCCTGAACCAGCTCGTCGTGAAGGCGATGGCACTCGATGGGATCAGGCCGAAACCACGCCGGCCGCGTTGGTACGATGGCCTGCTCGCCGCCCTTCAGCACTAGACAAAAAGAAGCCCGGGCCAATCGGTCCGGGCTTCGGTCTGCTGGAGAACAGATGCGGGCTCAGTATACCTCACCAATTGATCCGCACGAAACCGCCGAGCTTGCCGAGCTCCGACCAGGTGCGGGTCTTTTTATAGACTCCATCGCCTTCGCGATTGACCCCATCCTCGGAATCAGGTCCCGTATTTCCCTCGACCGTCACCACGCCCCAGGGCTTCGCGGATTCGACGACGATCCCGATATGGGCGATCCTTTGCTTCGCCGCGAAGTAGAAACACGCCAGATCGCCGATCCTGGGCGATACGGTCCCGGCCTCCGCGGTCGCCACCGGAATCCAGAAACCGTTCGCCTTGGCCCAGTTGGCATAATCGGGCGTCCAGCCTGAGTCGGGGAATCCGGGTGGTATCTGGGTGCCGAGGCCGGCCGCGGCTCGCTCGAGCCGAAACCGCACGAACGCCGCGCACCAAGGCGATCCAGGCGGAATTCCAACCGCAGCCTGGTACGTCTCGACCCACCGTCCGCGGTTCTCGCCCTCCTCGACCACGCCGATGTTGAGTAGTGATTGCGCCGCGGCGTTGAGCGCAATGGGCCTGTTGCTCACGAATACGTCCTCCCGCCATCCGTCGACCGAACCACCGTGATTCCGTTGGTCGTGTGGTTGTAGACAATATAGAGATCGTCCAACCGCTCGTAGATATCGATGCTCTGGTCGGCCACGTTCGCAGCCACCAGCGTCGTCGCGGTCATCAGCACCGTTCCATTGGCATCGAGTATCTTCCCCTGGATCGCGCCTCCGGACGTCCTCCAAATGTAGTATTCGAGGCCGAGATCGTCCACGCAGAAGGCCGGCTGCGTTCCGCTGCTGTTGATCACCGTGCTCACGAACGATGCTCCTTCGGTCTTGGTGTATTGGCGGTCGAGCCCGCCAGCGGTGTTCTCGACGAACAGGACGATTCCGAGATCGGGATCGGTATGCAACGTCCGCAGGTGCAGGTTCGCCGCTCCGGTGATGCTCGTGATCGTCTGCGTATAGGCCGTGCCAAGCGGTCCGGCGGCTTTCCAGAGGCTGATGGTTCCGGACTGGATCGTGGCGTAGTAGTGCTGATTGAGGATGTTTCGATCCGCGCTCACGAACGTTCCACTCGGGCTTGTGAGCTTGAACACGGCCCGTTGTTGCTTGTTGGTGTAGAGCGGGTCTGGATCGCCGGTATCGAGCGTGTTGCAGACCGTATTGTGATTCGCCATTCCAAGCCCGGCTGGAAGGCCGGTCCAATACTCTCCGATGGTGTTGCTCGCGCCCGATCCGCGGCTCGCGCTGGTCGAGTCCAGGCGAAGATACACCGTCTGGAGCGGGTATGGCTCGGTGTCCGTCCCAAGCACCAGCCCATGCGCTCTGCCTCTGGCGTAGTTGACCGCCAAAAGGCTCAGGTATTGAACGCCCGCGTCCTCGATCTCGAACGCGTCGAACGCATCTGGTACGTAGTCACCGTTGAGCTTGCGGTACATGGTCTGGGCGTATACCTGCACGTCCGCGCCTCCAGCGGACTGGTCCGTGTCCATCCAGAGTTTGTCGCCTTGACCGCGTCGCCGCGTCAGACCGCCGAGCCAGATCGCGTGGCCGTTGACGCTATTGGCGTAGCCGTTCTTGATGTACGAAGGAGAGCTGTTCGTGGTGCTCGCGGTCGCGGTGTATCCCTGGTGACGCACCACGGTGCCGTCTGATGCGTTGATCGCATTCACCAGATCGGTGATCGTCCAGATGGTATTCGCGGTCGGGCTGGTCTCCCAGACGGCCCATCCTTCCTCGCTCTGGGTATTCCCTTCGGTGTCGCCCTGGAACAGGCGATTCGTCGTCCAGCTGTTGCCACCGAAGCTCGTCTTCTGGAGCTTGGTCCAGGTTCGCGTCGGAGTCCAGTTGCCCTTGCACCATTGGGTTGCACCGCTCGAGGATGAAAGATGGATATCCCCCATCTCGAGGCTCGTGCCCGTGAGCGCGATCTGCGTGGCCCTGGTGATCCCCCAGTAGTCGCCATCGAGGAGCTGGCCGGCATTGGTGGGATCGGAAGGATTCATCCGCGGGTATGGACTATCCGTCTCGTCCATTGTCGATGTTTTATTGTCCGGGGAGCAAAGGTCCAGATAGTAGTAGCTGAACGTTCCGCCGGTGACCGGGATCGTCCAGCTCTTGACAACGCTCGATGGCTGGGTCGTGATCGATACCGTTGCGCTTTGAGTCGTGCCAGCGGTGACGCGGAGCTGAACCCGGAGATACCGGTAGGAGTTGAGCCCGACGCCCTCCGAAGCGAAGGTCCGCGTTGCCGTCGTCGTACCGGTGCTGATCGCCTTGGTCTGGGATTGCTGGACCGATGCGCCCGCGAAGTGCCAGCCGCGCAGGTACATCGTCGTGTTGGCCGTGTCGTCGCCCAGGCTCGACAAGCTCGAGGACGAGACGTCCGCGTAGACCCATGCCGGCACGGTGTTCGCCGAGGCCGAGCTGGTCGACGGTGAACCATAGGCCGGGTCTGTAAAGCTGCTGGAGATCGAATACTTCTGGAACGTGTCGGATGCGTCGAACGAACCGGCCACCGCGGTGACATCCCGGTAGCCGGTCGCACCGTCGAAGCCCGTGATCCTGCACGTCAAGGAGTCGGGATAACTCTGGTTGAATGCAAGGATGCGCCCGCGCACCGTGACGTCCCGCTTGTAGGTCACCGAGGTGTTGACCGTGGCGTAACTGTTGACGCCGTAGTACGGTGCGCCGATTCCATGCCCGGTGACGATGCTCTGGGTGGCCGTACAGGATTGGCCGTTGCCCGTGTGGCTGTAGGTCGGAATGGACCCGGACATGGACAGGCTGTTCATCGCCTGGCTACTGACCGTGAACGTTTTCGCGGTCGTCGTGTTGTTGTAGTACGTCCAGTCGACGTCGAGCGTGTGATTGAGGTTCGACGCGGTACCAACGCTACCGGTGGCCGTGACCGCGGTTCCGTTGGCCGTGATCTTGGCGAGGGCTGTCACTCCTGTCTCGGCCCGCTCGTACATGGTGTAGGTCGTGTCCGGATACGCCGTCCCGGCCACGCCCATCGCGGATTGGGTGATGTCCCATTTGATCGTCGTGTAGTCGATCGAGACGTCCCATTGGACGGTGCAGGCCCCAACGTTGACGCTAATTCCGGTCGCGGCCTGAGCCGCGGTGCCGGTGCCCGATGCCAGCGTGACGTTGGTCGTGGTCGTCGCCCCGAAGCCGTTGTCAACCGTGATCGCGGCAATGATCGTGTACGTCCAGCTGGTCGTGCCAAAGCCGGATGTCGATGCCGTCCAGCTCGTATCGCACGTCCCGCTCTGTTGGTTGCTCGCGAACGTGATCGGGCTCGGAAAATACTGCTCGAGGATATCCGGCGTCGGAACATCGCCGGGATATACATGGACTCGGAGGTCGAACGAGCAGAGGGCCGTAAACGTGGAGAGCCTGGTCCGGTCGATGTAGGTCGCCATCAGACGGCCTTGTAGAGCCCGCGGTAGGTGCAGTTGCGAACGTGCATCATGTCATCGGTGACGCCTTCGCGGGTGAATGTGATGTTCGGAATCGCGATCACCTGGTAGGTGCCCAGTAGTCCAGGATCGACACCGACCGTTGTTTCGGGCAGGCTGATCCCGACCGTATCACCAATCCAGACCACATTGGTATGCTGGGTGCCGTCGAATAGATACACCTTGCCGTATTCGGTCGGAGCGATGAACGCACCGCCGCTGGTCGCCGATAGCTGGAACAAGCCCGTGGCGGTCGCCACGACGTAGTACGTCGTCGAGCTGGTGAACCCGCCGATCGATATCTCGAAGGTGATCGTATTCCCGACCGAATATGAATGGACGCCCTCGAGCCATGGAGCATCCAGGATCACCGTACCGCTGGCGGTAGGCGTGATCGCCGCTCCACCGCTCGTCGTCGCAAGGCCGAGCGTCGTGGCCGTCCGGCTCACAACGTAGTAAGTCGTCCCGGCGGTGATGTTGCCGACCGTCGTCCGCGGAACAACGCGGACACCGTCCACGAAGCTGTTCGTGCAGCTGATGGTCGCATTCCCGCTCGTGACCGTCGCGGTCGCGCTCGGTCGCAGGAGAGCCTTGACCGGAGCTGGCGAGTAGTAGGTGAGCAAATCGGATTCCCACTCGACGAGATACCGCCCGGTTCCAAGGCGGTTGTAGAGCAGCGAAGCCGCGGAGTCGACCGCGCTCTGGGTGGTGAGGTTCTCGTTCGTGAGGATGTACTGAATCGGCCTACCGCGCCAGTTGTCCGGCCGCGATGCCGGCGCGGTGCCGGGCGTCTGGGATGCGGTGTCGATCGTCGTCTTCACCAGCAGTTTGTTCGTCTTCGGGTCCTGCCCCACCACGGTGACCTGATTCGCCTCGGGAGACTCGTAATATCGCCGAAGCCCACGAATCGTCTTCGTGGACGCGAGGTAGTACGGGTAACCTCCCCAGGCGTCCGCATCCTCCATCCGCTGGTAGATCGTCATGCACGACGTGGTGCCGACCGATGCCGGATCGGAGACTTGGAACTTGTAACCGCCGGTCGGACTGGTTGCCGAGGTTGGACGCCATCCCAGATACCAGGTCGCAAAGTATTCGTCGCGGAAGGCGTTGATGTATCCGCCGGCGTAGTCGCCACGCTTGGGAACCATGGCGTAATTCCCGCGGCTGATGTCGGCCGAGAATGGCACCGTGAACGTGCTCGAATAGTTCGAGGAAAGGTATGTGGCGGTCGAGTAGCCGGCAACCGGGAAGACCTTGTCGAAGAACTGGGCAATGGTGTTGTTGTCGTTTGGAACCGCCTCGGGGAACATGGTGACGTCGAAATCGCCGAAGCGGTCGACGCCCTGGAACCTGAACGTGCCGTTCGTGTATGCATCCGATGACGGCTCGTAGATGATCTCGGGAGGCCCGAGCGTACCGCGGAACAGGTCCACCCAGAGCGCACCCGTTTTCGGGCTGCTGATCTGAATCGCGATCGGACGGTCGCCGGTTTGACTGATCTTCGGAACGGCGAGATCGATCATAGGCTTGATCCGGCAGGTCATATCGAGGCTCGTGCGCCCATCCTCGCCGGTTGATAGGCTCATGCTCTGCACCGCGGTCGTGATGTCGATCGTGCCGTCATACGTCGAGCTGGCGGTTTGATCCACCCAGGCGTCGGCGCAGTAAACGCCGGTGTTGCATCCGCCGCTCGATCCGGACCACGCCACCTTGATTCGCACATCGGTCTTTGTGCCATTCCCGGCGAACGTGGCCCAAGGAGATGTCGCGTCGACCACCGTGGTCGTGAGGGTCGGATTCGATCCGCCAGTTCCGAAGTTGTCCGAGTAAACCTGCGTTGATGGCGTTGTCCATTCGCCAGACGTCGGAGCGTACCGAAACGTTTTCGTGGCACCCATGATGTAACCAGTCGTCTCGAAGTAGAGACGAGCCACCTGCAAGGCAAGCTTGCCGGTTGGAACCACGAACGAGAGCTTCCCGGCCGGGACGATTGGATTCGCTGCGGGATCGTTTGGATAGGACAAACCCTCGAATGTGTGGACGCAGCACGTTCCGTTGTCGGTCCAGATCAGGAGCTCGCGAGTGCGGAACGGGATGATCATCACGTTCACCCACTTCTTCGCGGGATTGAAGATCGAGGTGTAGGCCCTCGCCGAACTGAAGTTCGATCCGCTCCGATCGTACGTCGCCTCGAGCGTCCCGTTCTTGAAGACCGAGATGGAGCCATTCGCTCGGAACTTGATCTGCACCGAGAAGTTGTCCGGCGCGGACCCGCCGGCCCCGTCGTTGTACTGAACAACCAGGAACGGATCATCGCTAGAATCCTGCACCTGATTCCGGTAATACCGGAACCAGAACGGCGTGTTGCGGGAGTAGGTCGCCGTGGTCTCGATCTTGTTTGTGGTCGTGTCCTTCATCCGCACCGCGGTATCGGACGCGTTCTTCGAGACGGCGAATCCTTCCCACTTGGTGATGTCGGTTCCGGTGAAGTCCGAATAGCTCAGCCTGGCGTAGTTGCCCGTGAATGTCGTCGCCCATGCGCTGGTGACCGGCAGAGGGGCCAGCATGGCCGTACTGGTGCAAGGATCGATCCAGACGTTCGAGACCGTGGTGCCCGGTTTGAAGTCCCAGGTCGAACCATCCGCGCCAACGGCGAGGCGTCCCTTCACCGGGCGCGGCTCGGGAACATCGATCAGAACACGAACACGCCTCGACATCAGCGCACCGGGAGGCTTCTACCGCCGTTCACGGCGAAGGAGAGGTTGTTCTGGATCATCTGCTTGATGCCTCTGGTGACCATCGTATCGGAGGATATCGGCTTGGCGCGGGATATCTCGTTCTGCGTTCGAACACCCATGCCGGCGAGCTCGGTCCCGGTTACACCGAGCCGTCCGAGTTGTCCACCGCCGATCGTCTGGGTGCGGAGATCGAGCGCATCCGCGGATCGCCTGGTATTCGATTCGATCCGCTGCAATGTCTTCTGCGTGTCCTTGGCCTTCTTGTCCGCATCCGCCGCGGCGGCTCCTGCCTTCGTTGCCGCGCCACCACCGGTTATCAAACCTTGGGGCAACCCTTGCGGACCGAGGTTTGAAATGATCCCCTTCTGGAACGACATCATCTGCAAGATCATGTTCGCAACCGCGCCTTGGGTATTCGCGGTATAGGATCGTCTCTCCTCGGGTGCCATCGCCGTCGTGATATTCGCTGCAATGCCCTTCAGACCGAGGAGCGATGCGATATCCGCCACCGCGGTCGCGGTCGATCCAACCATATCCCGCAACGTGTTCCGAAAACCGATTCCAAGGTTCTCGGTAAAGGTCGACCAGAAACCTTCGAGGTCGGCCACCATCGCCCGCCAGAGGCTCGGCACGTTGCCAACGAAGGCCATCGTCGCGCCGATCGCATTCGCAAGGCCAACCTGCCATCCCTTCCCGAATTGCATCGCTGAATCGAACATGGTCGAGAACATCTCTTGGACCGCGCCGCTTTTGGCAACAGCCGAAAGAACCTCGCCGATCGCCGTTGTCATCCTGGTGAGCGTATCGATCAGCCGTCCACCGGTGTCGCTCGATGCCTGGAAAATGTCGAGCAGTCCGCGGCCGATCGGTCGCACCATCGCGTTGAACGCATCTCCGAGGTTCTCGAAGGTGACGCGGAAGCCGGTCGTGGCCTTCGGAAGTTCCTCCATCGCGGCGATGATCTTGCCGATCGCCTCGTTCGCGGAAATACCCATCTTCTGGATCGCTTCGGTGCTCGATGTTCCGAACGCCTTCTGCAATGCCTGGCGAATCTGCGGCACGCGCTCGGCCATCTGGTTGATCTCTTCCGCGGAAATCTTGCCCTTCGAGGCGATCTGCCCGAGCGCAAGGATGACACCGTCGAGCTCGGCCTTGCCGCGGCCGGCGAGGGCCAATGCATTGCCGAATGCCTTGATCGCCCGTTCGCTCATTTGAGCCGACAAACCAGCCGCCTCGAGCGATAGGACGCCTTGCGCCACTTCGGGGAGACCAAGGCCGGGAAGCTTCGCGATATCGATGAGACGCGCGAGCTGCGCTTCAAGGTCCTTCGCGTTCTTCTGATACGCCGCCAGACCGCGCACCTGGGCGTCATAGGACATCGCGGCCTCGATGCCGGATATCTTGGTGAGCGCGTTGGTGGCGATCTCTAGAAGGCGGGTCGCGTCGGCCGCGGAGCGGATCGCCTCGCCGAAAGACCTCGCCGATTTGCCAAGGCCTTCGAGGGCGCGTTTGGCCGGTTCCGTACCGACAACGCTGACCCGAGCCGTGAGTTCCGCAACCGTCATCCGATGCCTCCGATGGCCGACATGGCCTCGATTTGATTCTCCTCGATCTGCCGCCCAACAATCGCCACTTCGGCGATCTGGTCAATCGTAAGGTCGAGTTCGCTCGGGTGGCGGTGCAGATACTTGACGGAGTACCAGAGGACCTGCCCTGCTACTCCGCGGAGTCGTTTTTTGCTTCGTCGACCTTGGCCTCGAACGCATCGAGCGGGAACTTCGCCGTGTAATCTCCGACGATCCGGAAGAAGACCGCCTTCGACGCCCGCGCCAGGTTGCCGAATGCCCGCATCGGGCTCTCACCGTCGTCGTCCGGTCCCGGAAGGTAGGTTCGCGAGATCAGGTAGATTTGGTAGAGCATCGGATCGGGGAACTCGGGGAATGCCACCCGCATCGCACCGAGTTCCTTCGCATCTGGGAAGATGTCCGCCGCCTTCGGTTCGCGGAACCGGAAGATCGCGCCTTCCCCTGCAACGTCCGAGAGATCGATTGCGAGGACCCCGAGATCGGGGTCCTTCGCGATGTTGGAGAGGGATTTAAGCATTAGGCCCAGGCAGTCGCCACGCCGTTGGCACCGAGCGTCACGGTGACGTTCTCGACAACCGCTTCGGAGTTCGCCGCGGAAAGGCCCCAGCCCGTCACTACGCCGACGTAAGTCTTGATCGAGGAGGTCAAGCCGCCGAGCGTGAGGACCACTTGGATATAGTAGCCTTCCTTGAGGGAACAGATCGGACCGACGACCGAATCCACCAGAAGCTCGAGGTCGAGCGTACCTGAACTCTTCGTGGTCTGAGCCTTGGAGGTCGTGTCGCAAAGCGCGGAGACATCGACCGTGGCGGTAGTCGTGGACACGCGGGCGGTGCGGGCCAGACAAGTATATGTTTCGGCCGTGAACGCGGACGGCGATCCATCCTGAGCACCACCGAAGGCGATGGTGACGGTGCAGTTTTCGCCGATCAAGGCGGCAGTTCGTGTGAATGGCATGGGCTGTTATCCTTACGATTGCGTGATCGCGTCGTAGACCGCCGTCACGCCGATATCGGTGCGTCCTCCGGTATTGAGTGCGAAGGTCTCCGCGGTGCTCGAACGCCTGAAGTAAAACCGCGGGCTCGTGCTGGTCACCGTCTGGTTGTCCAGCAGCGTATCCACGCGGTCCATGATCTGTTGCGCCCGAAGCATCGAGATGCTTCCGCTCTGATTATCCCATACCACCAGCCGGAAGCTCGGCCTGGCAAACGCCCGCGAACCGCAGAGCGGTGCTTCGTCCTGGCCTGATCCGTTCGCGCTGAAGACGATATAGGGGAACTTCGGAGGCTTGCCCGATACCGCATCGATCTCGGGTGCCACCGTATTGTAGACGCCCTGCTGATAGTTCGCGGGCAGGTTGTCCACCGCGAGGAGATCGTCGAGCGTGGCATCGCCCGTGAGGGTCGTGTAAATCCATCCCTCGATCACGCCGGCCTCGAATGCCATCACATCCTCCCGTAAAGAATCGATCGAACCGCTTTGATGAACGCTTTCTCGTGGCGGCGCACCGCGGGAACGAGGAATGGCCTGGCTGGTACATGGTGGCCGGCTTCGGTGATATGCCCGATCTCAAGCGGAATACCATATTCCGCGTGTACCTTTATCTCGTATGTTGAGCCGTTGATCCGATAAGCCTTGATGTTATTCGCAAGATAGCCGGTATCGCGGTTTGGTGGTGTTCCTGGCGGTGCCGACCAATGGACCTTATCGCCACGCTGATATGGTTTCCATTGGCCGCTGGACACCTCGATAGATGTTGCGGCATCGCCTGCGATGTTTGCTGCGGTCGAACCAACCACTATCTCGAGCTTGTCGAGGTTCTCCTGATACCGGCGAAGGTTGTAGAGCCTGACATCGACGCCAAGCCGGATCACGGCGCGAGCACCTTGATCTCGAGCGGGCCGAATCGGCGAACCACCGATCCGACCGTTAACGATAGCGTGAGGCGAACCACCGCGGCCGAGGGATACGCCGCGGGATTGAGCACCGAGACGATCCCCTGGGCCGAGTATTGCTTCGTGAGCGTCACCGTTCCGGCTCCGAACGAATACGCCGAGCCCGTGGCGATGTTGGTGAACGTCGCCCCGAGGGTCCCGGTCGTGATGTCGATCGGCGATCCGTTCTCGTCGACCAGACGAACGACGTAGACGTGCCAATCGCCCGTCCAGGCGGAGGTCTGCTGGACTTCCTCCGGGTCCTCGTAAAGATCAACGATCGCAGCCATCTCAGACCTCCCTCACATAGATGCGGAGCGGACCGAATACCTGCGTGTCCGAGGCTCCCGTCGTCCTGGTGATCGTCGCGGTATAGGTCCCGGCCGTGTTCGTCGTCGTGGTGCTGATCGTCCACGTGAGCGATCCTCCGGCGGCGTACGTCGCGGTGCCTGTCAGCGTCTCCACCAGCGTCCCGGCCGAATTGTAGACCTTGGCCGATAGCGTCGCGCCGGTAAGGTCCACGCCGGTCCCGGTGCCGTCCACCAATGTGCAGTCGATACCGTGCGTCGCGCCCTTTTGGAGGTCGAGCGGCTGATCCGCTCCACCGCCATCGGCCTTGACCGTGAACGGCCCCATGCGGACCGTCGTGGACCCTCCACCACCGCCACCACCAGCAGGAGCTTGCTCGAGGGCTTGCGCTGTGTAACGGTAGCCGGATGGCGTGTCGGCCTCGATGAGCGTCGCAAGCTTGGCGTAGGTCGATCCAGCCGCCCAGTCCGCGTCGGCGAACGTTGCGGGCTGGACCTCGTGGATATCGGCCGCGATATGGTGCGCCGCCGTCAGCTTGACTTCGTTGCCGTTTGTGCCGTCCGTGCGGACAATCCGGCCACCATAGCTGGACGCACCCGTATGGGACGTCAGAGCCGCATCCCAGACCGCGTTTTCGACGCCGGTCGCGGTGAGGGTCGAAAGGCCGGACTGAATCTCCGTCACCGCATCCGCGGCGATAGCATCCGCATCGATCGCGTTGGTGGCGATGGACGCCGCGGTGATCACGTTGGCGTTGATCGTCCCGACCGTCACCGCGCCGGTGACCGATCCGACCGCTCCGGTGACCGATCCCACCGCGCCAGTGACCGAGCCGACCGATCCCGTGGTTGAGAATGTCTGCGAACCGCTGAGGCTGTAGCCGGTCTTGTCCGAGACCGTGCCAGCCGTCACCGCGTTGGTGACCGTGGTCACCGTCGGGATCGTCGCGCCGGTATGCGTCACCGCCGCCAGCGTGATGCCGGTCGCGGAGGTGATGTTGGTCGTCGATGCCACCGTGCTCGGGAACGTTGCGGTAAGGAAACCCGTCGGCTGAGTGTAGGAGGCCATGCGGCTGGTGATCGAGGCGTTGAGGTTATTGCCGACAATGTAGCCCGCGGTGCCGACGCCATACGACCCCGGTATCGCCGTGGACCATGGGTCTCCGCTCGATCCCGCGCCCTTGAGGTACGTCCCGGCGTAACCCGCCGTCGTGTACCCGCTGATATCGGTCTGCCAGACGTTGGCCGCGGTGAGGCTCGAGACCGAGCTGGGGAACGTGACGCCAGCCGCGGCGGTGACCGTCTGACCAGCGAGCTGCGTCGTGTTGGCGGTAACGATGCCACCAGCCGTGATCGCCAGGCTCGAGAAGTTTGTCGGGAACGTCTGCGTGAGCGAGTAGCCCGTTTTGTCCGAAACGGTGCCAGCGGTAACAGCACCGCCAGCCGTAATCGCCAGGCTCGAGAAGTTCGTCGGGAACGCTTGGGTGAGCGAATATCCGGTCTTGTCGGAGACCGTCCCGGCGGTTACCG
>Ga0208783_10000276_pt1 | contig 32227 bp, 21 predicted proteins | sample DEB19_08_DNA_2_FD_184529 | JGI IMG/M metagenome (GOLD analysis project Ga0208783, IMG submission 184529) | Aqueous microbial communities from the Delaware River and Bay under freshwater to marine salinity gradient to study organic matter... | ecosystem: Environmental > Aquatic > Marine >... | reverse complement strand
GAATGACAGGTAATTACCTGGATCTGGTTTGCCGAATCGGGCTACAAGCGTGTTTTCAGAGTCAATAGTGGTGATTTCGTTCACCGGACCCCAACGGAAATCTCCGGCGAAACCGCCGATTGTGGTTGAAACTTGGGCCACAACCCCTGTTCTATCAATTTCTGTGATGTTTACCCCAGGACTTATTTGGAATGCCATGTGCGTTCTCCTTCTTGGCAAAATCTAATAATCGGACTTTGGTTCTGCTTGTATGTATATTTTATGGTGTTTGACCGCTTTACCGTATCGGAGTCCATCCGCCCTGAATATTTTCGGAGTCGTTGTCTGTTAGACCATCATCAAGAAATCCAAAAAACATCTCCTCCTCTAGTTGCCGCATCTGTCCCGCATACATCTCAAACGAAATATTGCCTCCAGTAATATCCTTAAAGTATAGTTGGGTAGTTAGCCAGGCAAAAAGGACAAGAGTCATAACCAGATCGTCGTTGTGGCCCACTTCGGCTTCAAAAGAATTCTTTTTAGCGACAAAAGAGAATAATTCTTTGACCAGATCGAAGTCTTCTATCATTAGTCGGTCTTGCTCTATAAGACCTTTGAGTGTGGTACATCCCACCCGTTTCACCACTTCGGTGGTTTTTACACCCCGTTGTTGGTTTTGGGCGTTAAATCCTCCGTCCAAAACTTGTCCCTTTCTGCCTTTTATGGAAGTAGACATCAGCCCCTCATACTCAAATTCTTCATGGATGATGTCAGAAACCTGTCCACCAATATCATTTAGTTCTATAAGGACGAGGGCTTCATTAAACTGTCGTGCCGCTGATATTATGGCTGTGGGATAAATGGCTGGAGGAATGGTGTTGTTTCGAAAAGTAGCCACAACTCGATACGGTGGGGTGGTCATGTCTATAACCACAAACGCATGGTAATCGTTTCCTGTGCCTCTAGCGGTGTCTGCTATCAGAATGTAATTATGCCCTTTTTGGGGCTTTTCGTACACCTTGAATCCGTCTTCAGTTTTGTGGATGGGGTTTACAAAGGTCAGGGTCTGTAGTTTCTTTGCTGAAATTAGCGTATGGACAGACCCCACGAAATCGCACTCAAACTCCGTGCGAAACTGCTCTTCCGAAGTATTCTTGATGGTCTGCTCTTTCCATGCCTCGTCACGACCTGGCACTTCATCCCAAAAGACTTCTACGGGGACATACTCATTTCTTTTATTTACGGCATCTGTCCACAACTTGTAGTACATGTTCATGCCCTTGGGGGTAGACACGATTATGACTTTGGTGTTCTTCCCTGAAGAAATTGTGGGGTATACCGACGAAAAGAACTCATCCGCAATGTTGAAAGGCACATAGGCAAACTCGTCCAAGAGTATGAGATTGAAAGAATTACCACGAACAGCAGATGAAGAAGTGGCCGAAGCCAGAATCTTGGAACCGTTTTCAAGTTCTATGGACCCTTTGTTCCAACTGATTACGCCTTGTTGTATCCATTTGGGCAGGTACTCGTAGGCCAATTTTAGACGGTGTAAGAGTTCACGGGCTGTGGCAAGTTTATTCGCAAGAATCGCCACATTCTGGTTGGGGTTGAACAGAACTGTATGGAGAATATAGGATATGACCGTGGTACTTTTTCCGCTCTGCCGTGGAAACTTGGAAATCACGAATCGGTTCGCATGAATAGTCTGAACAAACCGTTCCTGAAAATCATACAGGTCAAAAGGAATCAATCCCTCGTTAAGATTTACAATTCGTACATATTTTTTTATGAAATAGACAGGATCTTCGGCACACTTCATGTATTCCGAGACTTGTTCTTCGGTAAACTGAACCGGCACATTTGCCGATTTCAGGTTGGGATTGCCTAGATATGCCCCTTTATCCTGTTTGTCCGTCACCTTCAGCCTCCACGATCTGTGTGTCCACTATTTCTTTAGTTTCTTTGGCTTTATTTTTAAGTAGTGCCTGTAGTTCACGGGTACTGCCCACAAAAATGGAATTGTTGGTGATGCTTGTGGCTTTTTTGCTCTCAGACTCACCTTCGATTTCTTTAATTTTCTTGTGGACTTCGAGCAGGTCTTTGTTTACATCTGAAACCGCTTTTATAAGTTGGGCGGCAACCTCGTACGCACGGGGAGAATCGCTTTCTTTGGCTACGGTAAGTACCCCATCAAGGGCGTCTGATCCGCTCATAAGGATCTCACGCAGGTTTTTTCGTACCGTGAGATAGTCCTTTTTTAAATCCAGGTCGTCTATGGGCTTTCCGCCTTCAATTGCCTGTATGTCGGGAGCCACTTTGCGAATGGCTCCACCGTCTTGGGGAGTAAATCCTATATTCAATTTGTCCGATATTCGCTCACCTTGTTCTTCTTCCATTTTCTAATCTCCATCATCCGTTGGGGTCAAATATGTCGTTGTCCGTGGCCGATTCTCCAAATATTCGTATATTTGTTTTGTAATCGTTGGGGTCTGTGGCAAGGGTGAACGGTGGTTCGTCTGGAGAATCGGGATCTAGGGCATCGGCTCGCACAGTTTCCAAACGATAGTCTGTTCCTCGATTGAAAAACTCTGCTATGGCAGTCTTTATAATAGAAGAGTTCTTTACTGGTCCGTACACATATCCACGCAGAGTAAAAACCAAATCCCAAGTCACAACACGGACATTTACCGCATCCCCTTCTCCTTCATATTCCACAGTCTGATTCACGCTATTGAGAGTTATTGGAATGTCTACTTTGGGGGCAAATTCTCCAAGATTCAGGGTAACAACAAATTCTGGAGCAAAATAAGGGATGATTTGTTCCACTATCTGTAACCCATCATCGATTTTTCTGGTCATTATGCTGAGGTTAAATTCTATGTTATATGGAATTTCAGAATAAGTGTATGACAATTTACCAGTCGAAGTAGCATCATACATCACATTTTTGCTCATAGTGTTGCGTTTGCGAGTGGGATCGTAGGTAATATTTGCTATTTCAAAGCACATGCGGGGAAGGAATCCTGCCCATTGCTGTCTGCCTTGATCGTCTCCACTTATCAATATAGAAAAATTTTCTTGTAATATACGGACATAGGTTTCCTTGGGAGCATAGGAAAGAGGAACCCGCACATGGGTTTTTGCCAAAGATCCATCTTCTCCAGGCTTTTCTATTTTTATGTTGTTGAAAAGTGTGCCAAAGGCAACAACATACTTCCTTATAGTGCTGTGGTAAAAGTGGGTAAACATCAGTAATTACCCTCCGAGAATGGATCGACCTCAGAGAAATCAATAATGGTGTGGCCCTCTGTACGCAATTCATCGTTGCTGGCAAACAGGTCTGTGGGGATGTTAGACAAGGTATTGCCCATGTCCGCAGCAATGGAGCCAGACGCACCAGAAATAAGACCGGTGATTGTTTGGCCCACGACTGCCCCCGCCGACCCGCCGTAGTTGCGAATTTGTAGCAGGTCTGGTGTGTTCTTGTCGTAGTTTACTATAGTTCCATAGAAAGAAGAACCGGTCAGAGAACTTCCCACATAAACAGTTTCGTTGTTCTTGAAAGAACCACAAACTTCATCAATGTCGAGATAAACCATAAGTTCACTGTCATGTGTAACCAGATTATCGATTTCGGTAAAGTCTGTGTGTATAATGTCGCTGTCGAATTGATAGCCTTCTGCGGTTATGGTGTAGGTATAGAGCCTGTCTCCTTGATAGAAATGAGAAGAACTGCTGCTGTCCACGAAGGTGATTTCAAAAAATTGTTTCAGGGGCAGTATATGGATCAGATCACCTTCACGGGGCCGGAACAATTCTGGCATGTAATGGGACATGGCCCTTTCAAACTTTCTCTTGGAGACAACGAGTTTTAGTTTTTCTTTCTTTTGAATACCAAACTTGGAGAAAACTTCAGCACCTTCTACTCCATCAAAAGAAGCAATATACATCTCCACATAGGCGGCTCCACCGTCAAACTTGGAGAGCCAGTCTTCACCGAAAAGATTATCCCGTACTATTTTTTCACGGGGAATATAGACGACATCGTAACCGTGAATCTCAATGGCCTCGGTTACAAGGTCTTCCATGAGCCGTGTTTCGGCAAAATCGTGCTTAAAGTACGGGTTCTTCATGTATCATCCTACCATGAAGTCTGCGGGTAGTTCGTATTTGTCTTGTAGTTGCTCTTCAATTTTGTCTATCTGTGCCTGAGCATCATCGTAAATCTTCTGCCCGTCCATTTGAATACCACCGAGCAATTGGATGCCCGAGAACTTAGACAAGTTTTGTCCCCATTGCCGCTTTACCATAGCGGTGTAGTATTCTTTAAGCAGACGATCGTTGAATATTTCAGGATACTGTTCGGCATTAAGAACCACATACGCTTCAATCATCAGATACATTCCAGACTGAATATTTTCTTTCCAACTGGTGTCTATACTCAATTTATTTGTGACACGACTAAAGTTGAATGATTTCTCTGGTTCCAATATCTGCTGAACCATGTTGATATATTGTTGAGCAATATCGTAGTAACCAAGATTGAAATTTCCGTTCCGTAGACCAAAATAGTCTTGGAGGTGCATCTGATAGCGGGCGCTAAACATGTTTGTCACGTTGCTTAGACCGAATCCGAACGGAAACACCCGCCGAACCGTTATGATGTTTTTGCTCAGTTTGTCGGTATCCACATATTTGTTGGCAATATCTTCTGCCGTCAGTTGATACGGAAAAAACATCCTCTCCACACCATCAAAATGGTATTCGGAAAATATCTGTAGAGTGTCGTCTAATCGGTCTTCCAGTTGCTGATCGTCAACATTAATATTGATGACCGGAGCGCCTAAACGCCGAAGACAATAGTCTTTTAGTGATTGCCGAGAATACGGTTGTGCCATCAGAACCCCCTTCTTCTTTTATTATGTATACGGGGGTTCCTCCTGAAGTCAAGCCACAGTTTCAGCAGGCTGTTCTGCTTGTGTGAACAGGAACTGAAGTAGATTATACCCTTGAATGGGCATACGAACTTTTTCCCCGAGGTTTTCGATAGGCATGGGTTCCCACCGGATATCTACTTCTTTTTCCAAGAATTGGGTCAATTCCATCTCGTAGAAGCCTTTTTTGTCGTCGTCCATCTCGTAATCGCCCGTTTCTGTCTGTTTGGCATACAGGCCAAGTAGTTCTTCTTGCTTTCGGGCAATCTCGGCATAGTGTCCATTTACATCGTCTATAAGGTTCCGAACCTTTCCGATTTCCGAAACGGCAAAGAACTGTTTTGCCAAGAGTTCAATGGCTGGATGTGCGTCAAACAGTATCGATAGTTTCACTTTCATGGTTTATTGCTCCTTTTATGCTATATGTATGGTCTTGTCTTGTGGGGACTCACTGAACCTCTGTGAGAAAACCAAAGTCTCCAAGTCGCCGCTTATTCCGTATGCTTCTTCATTGGTCACAGCATCGTCTTGACGAATATTGGTTAGGGCTATGAAGTATTTACTGTTTCCCTCGTTTCCGAGCGGGCTATTCCCATAAGTTATACCGGTGAAAGCAAACTCGTAATCGCTGTTTTCATACGCAAGAACATCTGATGGCAATCGGCCACGGTAGATAAGACTTCCTTGTAGGGCACCACGATAGCCAAAGTTCATGTCCACAAAATCGCCTCCCCCGAGAGTCACAGGATTTACTGGCACATACTCAATCTCTGGAATGCCTATTCTTCCTCCCCATTCCAGCCATTGATTGCCGAAAGCATACGGCTCTCCATTTGGTGTTCCAGACATCCGTATCTTTCCAGAGTTTCGGGCTTCCCAATTCTTGAACTCAGGGACTGCCGTGGCAAGAATGTTCAGGGACAAGAAACCACCACCGAAAGCCCAATTAGGTCCGTATCGATACGGTCGTACTCCTCGAACCCCTTTACTTTTTAGGTATTCTGGGTCTAAGGTGAAGAAATTTTTTAATTGGGTGAAATCTGCGGGATCTCCATTGAATCCAAGGTCTTTCAAGGCTTGGGCGTTTTCTATTGGATTTTGAAACGACACTATTCTTTGATCCACATCAGGATGTCCGTCAAATCCATACAGCCCCGCATCGAGACACATACAATATTCTTCGGTGTTGGTGTTGTTGTAGATAAATTCAACTTCTAGACCAGGTATTTCTGCGGAACTAGCATAACTGCGGATTATATCTTCGGATATAGTATTCCAACTGACTGGTTCTTCACTCCCAACATTCCAATCTACGGGATTTATTGTGTATTCCGAACTTCCAAATGCCAGTAGTGAAATGAGGTTATTCTTGAACCGAACACCCGCCGTTACGGTCCCCAATATATTGGAGAAGGCATAATTAGCCAATGTGCTTTCACGACTCCCAAGAACCACTCCCTCAAGATTTGCTATTTGTGTTCTATACTGTGAAATTTGTGCAGGAGATAGTTGTCCTGTTCGTACAGTACCAACACCCAAGCCATAGCCCAAATCCAAAAGCGTATTACTTTGGCTTACGGTGTCTCTAGCATTAGTCAGACCAGCATAAACCAAAATTCCTCCTATCTGATTCATCATTTCTTGTGGATCGAATGTAAACCCAAGACCCACAAGGGAATCACATGTCCGATACGAACAATCGCAGCCCGTAAATCCATCTCTTTCATAAGCGGAGGGACGATCGGTAGGATTACCGTCTGTGTCTTTCCAGCGGACAAGATTAAAATCCCACGGAGTTACGCATATTCCCGCAGTCTTGCCTCCAATATCACGAAGAACAAAGTTGGAGAAAAACTCTGGTCCGACCCCGGCATACATTCCCACATATTCAGAAGAATATTGCGTAGACCATGTGATTCCAGATTCACTACCGGGCTGATAGGTGATTCCGTCGATGTCTACCGGAGTTCCATTAAAATCTCCTCCTTGATCTCCCATCACTTATCCCTCCCTTGGAACAAAGGTGTCTGTGGCAAATGCCCCACGGGTGCCAGACCAACCGTAAAGGAAAAACTCACCATAGCGTTTGCTGTTGTATCGTGCTATGGTATTATCCGCAATAATAGTGGAATCACCGTCAGCGGCAAAACCAGAACCAGCATTGAATTCTGAGATGGTACTGTTACATTCGTGGTATAGAACATTCAATCCTTGTATTGGGCTGTTGTTTATTCCCACCGCAGTTTCTCTCCAAACCACTTTTTCTCCACCCTCGGGGTCTTCTACCAAGACTCTGAACATGAAAGGCGGAAGAGAAGTCTCTGTCCCATAATATGTGTCTTCTAAAATCGTACCAGCACCAACTCCTCCAGATGCTTTCAGGAACTCTTTACGGTATTGGGAGTAATCTGTAGAATTTTGGCCTGCTGTTATGACAGATTTATTTTTTGCCAAGAATCCGTCTGCGTCATTGCTGCGAGATATGAACTCTAGTGCTTTTATCTGCGATTTATTTTGAGCAAGAACCCCTTCGCCACCATTCCATATAGACCGACCACGATGGCACACAAGAATACTGTTGTTCGAGGCACAGAAGCCCACTCCACCATTAAACTCCGAGAAAGCGTTGTGTGCTTTCATATACGAGTTGAAGTCGCACACGTACCCGTGCCCGTGCGAGCACACGGACACGGAATTGGAACAATCCAAAGAGGAATTGACACCCGTGAAATAATTCGCTAGTCTGGATCCACTTACCACAGTTCGTCTGGCATTTATATGAGACTTGTTTGTACTGATTATACCAATTCCATTAGCAGAGCATATTGCTCCAGGATCTATAACAGAAGTCACGATTGCGGAGTCCCCAAGATCGGCAAGAAGATTTATCAGCGACTGATTTTTTGCGGAAATTCCGTAATTAAATCCAGCCACGGCAATATTGGATGCTGTTACTACAGACTCTTGATCTGAAAGCAATCCATAAGTGGGGGTTTGATTTTGTGTGCTTAATCCAACAAGGCACAGGTCTTTCAGGAATCCCAATTTAGTTTTTCCATCGACACAGATTCCGTCTTTTCCGAATCTTACTACAGTTTTGTAGCATTTCGCACGCAATATTGTGGTCTGTGTGGAGTGTAACAGGTCTAATTCCGTTTCGTTGACTCCACTTACAATTGGAGTGGTTTTATCGTTGATAGAATCATTTGTTGCTCCGACCGCTCCCTTGGAATATCCCAAGGAATACTGATCGAATATGACTCCACCCAAAAGACCAGGCCCAACACCACCAGCAATACTGCCAATAGAATTAACAGTGCCTGTATACCACGCACTTCCCATAGTGCCTATGCGATACAGTGGTCCTGTGTTTCCACTCCATCCTCCATTAGTCACTCCAGCATAAGCATAATTGAAACTGCTTTCGTCTATGATGGACAGGTTTTTAGGAACATTCTTGTCGTTGGAGTAGGCTCCCACAGTTCCGTTCCCAACAGAGTTGAAACTTGTTGACGGGTTGCCCGCATAGATGGGTTTTGTTCCACCAAAAACTTCCCAATATCCGTGGGTCAGTCCATCGGACGACGGTATTCCCTCAGACTCCACTCTTTCCAAAGTTGTAATATCATTCCCGCTGTTTCCCCCGTAGCCTTCATTGTCGGTCAACCAACGCTTTTTAAACCATCCTTGTGGTGTAATATACCCACAGAAGAACGGGCTGTCGTAACCCTTGGCGGTCCACCGTTCCAACTGAAGTCCGTTCAGGGAATCAATTTCATTATACCATCTGGTTATTCGTTTAACTAAAGTAGGCCCATACATCTGTCCATTGATAGGAGGATACAGATTGTAAGACTGTAGCAAAAGAGACAGTTTGTTCTCGTCCGCATACTCACGGGGGTATGAAGTTTTGTCTATCTGACCAGGATTGTTTAGTGGAGAACCGTAGACACCTGTATCGAATGGACCGTAGCCGTATCCAGGGTGATTCTTCTCATCCCAAACAGGAACCCCTTCGATATTTTTGGCTCCAGACAGCAAAAAGTCCCTGATCTTTTTTGCGGCAACGAGGAGTTCTTTCACGGTAATTGTGGGGTCTGTGGACTTGCCGAAGTAGAAAGGCAAATCAGCATCCAATCGCAGATCGTTTATCATTTTCTTGTAGAAATAAGTGGCTATTTTATTTGCCACAAGAACACGATAGTGCCGTGTAAGTGTGGGGTCGTTCCACAACAATGTGGCATCCTTTGCGAAACCCTTTCGTCCTGGTCTGTCGTCATAAATCTTTCCGTCAAGAGGAGACAGGCTTAGGCCATATCCACGAACCATGATGTCCACGATTTCTATCATCTGAACACCACCAGAGTAATAAAACTGTTCATACTCTTTAGAGAGCAAATCGTCCGGTCGGGACAGCATTTCCGCTCCGTAGAATATCGGGGGTATTGGAATGGACAGTTTGCTGTCTTCAGGAGAGTATCCTGGCAAGGTTCCGTATCGGAGTATTTGCTCGCTATTTTTGGTTCCAATACCGCTATAGAACGGAACTTCGTTCAACCTTTTATAGGTGTGGTTGTTGTTTTTCACATGAAGAGTCACAACACCAATTTCCAAACCCTGCGGTGCGAACAGTTCTGTTGGTAATGCTGTCTTCACGGTCGGACCAACATCCACAACTTCGTGAACCCCCAAAATCATGTCTCCCCTAATTACTTCCGCATAGCAATTATTGGGATTAATCATTCTTAAGTAAGAAGTGAATGTATTTGACCGCACCCAGAAGTAGGACGGATCTTTCTTTTTGGCGTTTATATGGTCATATATTCCGATGTAATCGCCAATGTTGATTTTGTCTTGATTCGTCACTAGAACTTGGCAATAGTAGCCGTCACGGTCTTGGGCTTTGTCAAAATAACTGATGCCAACAACTTCATGGTCTGTAGGCTTCACTCCCTTGATTTTTATGCGCTTGGCCGATTCAAAATCTATCTTGACCTTTTCTTCTTCAAAATACTTTTTTGGCTTATATCCTGTTCTGTCTGTCCGCACCGCACCAAGTTGTATGGTGACAAAATTATCTTTACCTATAATCTTGTTCCGAACCACATCAACGGCTTTTCCGAGCGTGCGAAAGGGAGCATCTGCGGCTCCGCTGTTTTCTTCATCGCTGCCATCTATGCCAACATGTAGAGTGATGCTTTCGTTGATATACGGAACATCATCAGGATCATCTAGAAACTGGAGATTCTTGGACATGGTTTACTCCGTCAATAGGTTGGATAGCCAGTTCCTGCCTCAGCATCATTCACTCCCATTGTTTGTTGTGGAGTAGACGAAGTGTTTGAAACCAAAACTGATGCGGCTGTGATGCCGATGGAACTAGTCAAGGCTCCTGTTTCTGGATCAACCTTGCCAAGATTCAACTGATACGGTTCCGTGTTTATGTATCCTAGTTGTGGAACAGGATCATACAATTCCGCTGCTGCCAAGAAGTCTTCGGACGAATACCGAATATTACGAAGGGTGCTTCGTGTGCCAGTCCCTTGATTGGCTAGAGCACCGCCTTCAAGAAGTGTTTGGTCTGTGATGACCAGTTCACTTCCGTTCTTGTTTCCTGCGTAGCCCACAAGAGTGCCTGGTTTAATATTTAGATCTGTTCCCTTATATACAGGCTGTATCCGCACGCCCGAGCGGGGGTCGTAGTAACCAAAGTTGGCAATTCTTCCTGCGAGGGCAATCTTGGAAGAATCACGGATTTCCACATCGTAATTGGGAAGAACAAGGGTTAGGGGTCTTTGTGGAGTATTAAAGGCGGCGGTATTAGTACTGGTTATACAGATCGTATTCTGAAGAACGGTATTTGTGTCTGCGGTACAAGCCAAAATTTCATTTGCCACAATGAAAGACTCGTCCACGGTTCCTGTGGAGCCTTCAAGTATTTGTGTAATATTTGCCGTAGGATCGCATATGGAATATCCACTAGGGACAGAACTGCTCGCCATTCCGGGATCTGCTCCATTGTCGAAACCTTGACCTATGAGCAAACACCCTGGGAAATAACCCTTACAAGCAAGTATTCGACCAAGAGTAACTCCATCTGCCCCCCCATATAAAGTTGTAAGTTTTCCAACTAGTGCCGCATATCGCTTTTTCGAAACTGGTACTTGAGCCGTCAGTCCTGTGGAATCAGCATAAGGAATACAGAGCGATCCTGATGTTGGAGTTTTATCATTCAATGGATCATTCATATTAACTGAATTAGGAGGATCAGGAAGAGAGGAATAAACAGCATCATCACAATACGCATAAGCAGCATCGCACCGGCTTCCCGCCGAAGAGCCTGAACCGCTCGCACCGTAGCAATATCCCACGGTCGGGGAATACACGCAGGCCACATCACGCAACTTGCCCCACTCGCCACCGAGCCGTGAATTGTCATAAGCCTCGAAGAATGAAGCATTGATGAATGAATCTGTGGAGGCAGCAAGACCCGATATTCCATTGAATCGGGATTGGGATATATTGGTGGGATTTTCAAAGTTGTAGTACGGTGTTCTATAGTCATATCCGAATTTAATATCCCACTCTATGGGTTCTTTGGAAGAATCACCGCAGATTATTGTGGACATGTCATTTGCCACAATACCGTCTTTGATATTGGAAGAGGCAATGACATCAAATGATCGTATTTCTCCCGAAGAAAACGCATGTATTCCATTTCCGTAATTGTAGCAAGCCCGTCCACTGTTTATGGTCAGAAGACTTCCATTAGAAGAGAAGAACCCGTCTGAGCCGTTGAAGCAAGAGAAAGCGGAATCGGCATTAATGAAACTCTTCCCTACGGCGACGATTCCGTATTTCTTGGATGAAAGGGAAACAACGGCATACGCATTAATATACGAGTTTTCGGCGGAGTAGTAATTCGCAAACCGATTCCCCGCCGCCACAGTTCGGGAGGCATTAATATTGGAATGGTTTCGGCTTTCAAAGCCTGTGTAGTTACAGCAAGAGAAAGCACCCATTTCACGGAATACTTCAGGATCTGAGAACTTGTCTGCCAATACTGTAACTGTAGATCTATTATTAGCAAAAACTCCTGCTCCACCAGTAAACCCTACCACGGCAATTTGGCGAAGGTTTACAGAAGAACTGTTGTCCACCCGAATGCCGTGTCCCTTACCTGTCTTGGAAAGGAGGAGTATGTTTTTCAGTTCTGGTGGTTTGGTATCATTGGCGATCACGAATCCATCGCTCTCACATTCAATAATTGTTTTATAGCCCTTCGCACGGTAGTCATTGGAATCACGATAGTTTTGAATAGGATTAGACAAGCACGCTCCTGCGATTGCCAATCTGTCATAGGTTTCCCAATCAGTACCGACAACATTTCCTTGTTTGTCTGTTGGAGTGAACCCAAAGTCGTTTCTACCTATTCCGCTCGTTCCTCCTGTGGCAATTTCGGCCAAGAATCTTGTTCCTGCTATAGAACCACTGACACCATAAGAATAATCTGCGGAGGAACGATATCCCGGCAGAGTGATCTCTTCCCCTGTAGCACCAGAAGTCATGCCGCTGAAAAACAGTGGATCATTTAGAACTGCGCTAGAACCGTAGCCTTGTTCGTATCTGCCAACTATTCCTTGTGGAGAAAGGAAGGCACGACGGGCAAAGGTTATCCCGTAAGACCGTAGTCCGATTTCGTAAGTGGGATTTGGGTTCTTAATATGAACCGTGACAAAATCCACTTTGTTTGCGGGATTTGCGGTGCTGCCTGCTACACCTCCAGATCTACCGGCAAAATCAATTTTGTCCACAATTTTGTGAACACCCTGTATCAATGCTGCCCTTAACTTTTCTGCCGTAACTGGATATGGTGTGGCAAATTCACGACCGTTTACAGTATCTGTAAATTTGAAATATGAAGGATTAAGATACTTCTGATGCCTATTATCATATACCGCAAGATATTCTCCAATTTTTAGGCTACTTCCGTTGCTGATTATCAGTTGGGCATAATATCCTTCGGCTGCGGCTGTAGCGGCATTGGCAAAGGATGATCCTGTAATCAATCCACGATTGACGGCATCATAGTAAGAAACCCCAAGTACCGAGTGATCGCTTGGAGGAATTCCTTGAATGACTAATCTGTCTGATACGGGGTGATCTATAAAAACAGGATTATCGAATTTGTGATAGGTGGGAGATACAGTGGCATCAGAAGTAGAACCACTTATTCCCTCAAATTGTAGGACAATACTCACAGAATCATCAATAAACAGATCATTTAATTTGTTCAGAGCGTCCTGTATCTGTACATTTGCTGAGGAGGTTCCATTCAGTTCTATGGTTTCGTAAATAGCAGGTACAGAAGAAGCAGCAGACAACTTTTTGTAAAAATTGCTGTCTAGATTGGAGACATCGTAATTGTATCCTGCCATGTATCCCATAACTTCTCCCTTAGAACACGAACTTCACATTATTTATTGTGAGTTTGTTTGCCTTGAATTGAGATCCTGTGGCAGTAGACAAGTAATATCCGAATTTGTATGTTGGGTCTGTTCCAGAAAGATATACTTCAGCAGCCACTGTAGCGTGGAAAGGTATTTTCATTGAACGAACATCACCCTTAATATAATGGGGGATGGTGATAGTATCCAAAACCGTCAAACCACTACTTCCGCTATATCCTACAAGATTAACATTCACAGTTCCGTCTATGGAACCAGTGGTTGATTCTATCTCTAGAGTTCCGTGTAGGTGAATAATGCCTTTTCTTCCAGTTATGACCCCAAAACTACTACCTAAAGATACTGTTTTTGATACTGGTCTTGGCGAGCCGTTGGTGTGTGTAAGGGCAGGGTTGGGGTCACTAATCACAATGTTGGAACCAGAAATTGATTCCACTGTCACATTGGTTCCGCTTCCGTTGTATTTTAGATAACCTGTAGATATATTGGTTGGAGCAGTAAAATCTACACTATTGACTATTTTGTTCTGTACAAATTTCCATGTTGCTCCGTCGTATCTGAGAAGATCACCTGCTGCTGCGGTTGCTCCTTTGTCCACATTAGTCAGGCTTTCCACATTCACATCCAACAGAGCAAATTCTGATTCTGCTTTGGCACGAATGATCCAGTTAGCAACAGAATACGGAGGCATGTTATTGTGTGGAGAATTGCCCCCGACAGTATCTGTTTTCGTGGATGGAGCAATGAACCCATCATTGGGTTTTGTTCCACCCGCACCATCATAGTCAAAATTGGGAGCACCAACACGCTCATCGCTGCCCCACCAAAAATCCACACCTGAATTAGTTCCAACGGCTGGCTTGTGGCTGTGGGAGGGCATTTCGTTGACCGCAAGTTGGTGCTTTTCTGATCCACCAAGTTCACCGATAAATCTTGGAGTGAGTTGATCTCCGTTTCCTGCTCCCACAAGAGTTCTTCCACGGAAATCTGGTAGTTTGAATCTGCCGTCCAAAACAGGACCGTATATCGAGCCTATTAATCGGTACAGTTCTGGATAGGTGTCTACACTCACATAAGAACCATCACACAGTAGCCAGTTTTTAGGAACAGAGGTGGTGCTGCCAATGAATGGAGAAACTGTTCCCACAGGTTGTATGGCAGAAATATTAACATATCCACGGTAAGAAAGTCCGTTTACTATACCCGGTATTCCAAGAACTAAGTAACTTTGTCCAGATAATTTTTGAACTACTGGAATTCTTGTTGTTCCGAGAGCAACAGGAGGAGAGGGCTGAACCTCTCCGTCATTGGACGGACTAAGAAACAAAACATCTCCCACAGACGAACCATCAAATCCTTTGGGATTTATCCCTATCACTCCTTGAGTGACCACAGTTATAGAGCCTGCGGAGGGAACGGCGGTCACTACACCAAGCACAGAAGAAGTTGCTCGATTTGAGGCATTTGCTCGTACCAAAGTACCATTATTATAAGCAACAACATCTCCAACAGAAAAATTCGAACCTGATACGGTTATTTCAATTTTATTTGTTGGTTTGAGGTAGACTTCGAACGGGTTGTTACCGTATATTCTTGTGGTAGTCATGGGTTTCTCCTATCAGGCCATTCCAAGTAGACGGGACTGGACAGATCCAGAGAAACCCGATGCGTCAAGGCTGTATAAAGTTTCAAAATATCTATGGTATGTGGTAGAACTTGGATTCGTTTTTCGGAATACAGAAATGTAGTTCTTACGAAGACTCTGATAATCTCCGGTGGTTCCTCCACAAATTCCTCGATTCAAAATATCCACGGCTTCGACCACTCTTGGTGTTTCTGCCAAACTCACAGGCAAGTTTACGGCAGCAAACAGATCTGGTCCTGAAGTTCCCGTATTGAGAGGGAAATATCCTCCATGAGCCACAACCACATTTTGGAAGTAGCGATCACATTCTCCTTTTTCTTCCGCATATGACTTTTTCACATACGGCTTTACAGACATTCCTTTGCTCAATTGCCAGCCTGTAGTAGAAATAGTTCTAGCAGAAGAAGTCATGTCTGTTCCAAACTCAATGAAAGGGGCAACAAACGAATCTTTGTATCCTGTTGTGCCGAGGCTCAGAGATTCACTAGAGAACGGGAAATTATATCTTCTATACGATTGGTCTAACTTTTTGTAGTAACTAGTTCCCCCACTGACACCAGTCCCTGTTGCGAGAGTCAGGTGGTGGCTTTCTATTTTCGCATAAGTGCTTCCACCATTCCAAACATATGCTACACCAACAGTAATCCCCGCAGAGAAACCCGCATCATTGCTACATTTCGCATAGAAAGAGAAGTTGAAATCGTGATTTCCTAGAGTATGGTAGTTCGGAACAACAGAATACAGCCTTACTGCTTTTGATGTACCATCGGGACCAACAACGACTAGTTCATTTTCTGGAGGATTGGTAGAATCTTCTAATACTGTATCGAAAGGATTTACTTGTCGTCTGTTCACTACTATTTTTTTCTCTCTAGTGCCACTGGCGTCTATGAAGAATCCGTCTACGATGTATCCCGCCCGTATGCCCGCAGCCGTGTAGGTGACTCCGAATGGATACACCGAGTACGAAGTTTCTCCGAAAGTCACTCCTGAATAAGTAGACCCTTCAGAACCCGCATAGGTCTTTCCCATTGTGTCCAATCTTGTCCACAGGTCGAAACCAGAGTTTACGATTTTGTTCCTGCCACCCACATCTCCGAGAATATCGAAGTTTGTGAGTTCTTGGGTGTTTGGTTCGTAGAAAACAGGTTCAGCACTAAATCCAGTAACTGCCTGAGTTATGCCAGAACCTTGGTATGGTTGGTACATTCCCAATCTTTTGCCACTAGAGTCTAATCCAAGGTAAATGAACAGTGGTTTTGCCACTGTTGCGTCCTCCTCGTAGAACTCCTCGCTGCTGAAATTGTTTCCACTGGCATATGTTATGCCTCCATCTTTGTGGAGATACATTACATAACCAGCAGTAAGACCAGAAAGAGCGGCATAGCCTGTGGCAGCATTCGTTTGGGGTATCTCAAACACACCATTGCGAACTATAACTGCCCATTGTTTTTCGGTGGCTGTTATTCCTATGCTTCCACAAATGCCCAAAGCGGCATTATCAAAACTACCATAGAGCGTAGCACCAGAAGTGTAGAACGGAGATCCACCTGTTATTGTTCCTGCTGTAATTCCACTAGGGAAATCATCAATGATTACTTTTATTCCGCTGAGTCCCGTTGTCGGTGGCTCCTCCCACACATATCCAGAAATACTCTGACCATTTCCATTTTGTATACGAACCGCCTCGTTTAATGTGTAAGAAGTCCCTAGACCACCTGTAACAGGAACCTGTAAGATATAGTCGGATGTGGTCTTTTCTAGGATTCCTATCACTTCAGCATTTTTGTAACCTGTAGACGGTTCTGCGTCCCATTGTCCACGAATGTATTGTCCGTTGTCATTGAAAACAAGGGCTGTTCCTGATCTATACAGGGAAAGTGCTTCCGCAAACAGTCCGCTATTGGCGGTAGTGCCAAACTCCACTATATCTCTGTTTTGCCAACCGTAATGAAGAACTCCACCAGCACCAACAGCGGGAACAGCAAAAGCAGCAGGGTATGTTCGGAAAGAACCCTGTCCGCCAGTTCCTGTGGAAAGCGTGCCCACTTTCACTTCACCGTTAGAGAACAACTCTAGGGTATTAACATCTGATATTCCTTCTCGCCCGATCTGTAGGGAACCCGCTGCCGCACCTGTAACGGATTGGAAAATCTTCCAGCCTGTCTGTACAGTTGCGGTGTCCTGTGCCTTTGTCCGAAGAGAAATGCTTGGTGCACTTCCACTAGTTCCTACAAAATTGAACTGACCTGTGGGAGAAATATACGACTTGTCTGTTTGGATATGGTCAGAGAAGCGGAAAGCGTAGTAGTCTCCTGTGCCTTCGCTGTTGAAGTACACCATGAACTTGTCGCCCGATGCTCCCTTGATCACGAGTCCAGATCCTGAACCTCCTGCCAATCCAAAATTAGAGGTCAGACCCGATGTAGCACCAGGATCGTCGGTATTTCCTGCCGAGGCTATAAAGATCAGGCGATCGTCCAGATGAAACTGAGAAGAGTTCACTACAACCTTGGAGCCATCAAAGAAGATGTCGCCAGAGAATCGGTGATCTCCGGCTATGGTGTATGGAAGTGAGTTTGTCGCAGAAACGCTACGAAGCCTCCATACACCGTCTCCCCGACTTCCTGTAGCGGCGACGGCAACCAAATCATTCGCAGACACATAGGCGGTTCCGCCATTTTCTGTAAATGCCGTGGAGGGTTGAAGAGAAGCAAAATCTACCCGAACCCCCTGAGTCATGCCCTCAAAATTTGCGCTGGTTCCTGCTTCTCCGTCCACAAAACCACTTGCTGAAGACGATAACGCAATAAGATTCAATCCGTATCCAAAAGTTCCACCAGTAACGGGCAAGTTTAGGCGAATATTTTCCACACCACCTTCTCTGGAATGAACAATACCACCCCTCGCCTGGAGGTCGTATATCCTTATCTGGTTTACAACAGTGATGGTTTCATTTACTCTGCCGTACAGAGTGGCAAAAGTATCACTGAGTGATACGGTAGAGATTGGAGAATGTAATGGTGAACTCATTTGCCGTCTCCGATACTATCTGTTGTTGTTCGTAGTTTTGCTATTTCCTGTGCCATTTCTGCTACGCATTTTTCTAGAGTATCTATGCGTTTTTCTAAATCTTTTTTCTGGTTCTTCTCTTGTAAAAACTGGGAATACATGGCCCGATCGCCTCTCACATAGATTCTGTCTGGTTCTATTCTCATTATCTCACCGCCGAAATTACGCTTAGATTTCTGATCCTTGGAGTATTGGGAGAGTCTTCTTCCGAATCCAACACTATTATTTTGACAGAGAACGAAACAATGTTCTTTTGGTTTGCTGTTCCGTCATATTCATAAGAAAACTCTCTAAATTGTTGTCTAGCAGTGTTCTCTTGTCCAGAAATTTTAGACATCTCGATATAGGGTTGATTGTCAAAATCTGTATCACCTTCAAACAATACTTTTGCGTACACTGAAACTGATAGATTTCCTGGAAGTTTTGCTTCAAATGTGGCTTTTATTATATTTGCTCCTAAATCCACATCTGTTCTTCTGGTAATATATTTCATGGCAGACCCACCAGATCCAGCAAAGTTTTTTGTTTCTTGGGCTGTTGAAAATCCAGTAATACGGGATATTCTATTTTTGACATACAACACACCGAGTTTTCTCATGTCCACTATGGGAGATATATCTTCTCTTTGTGTAGAAACTCTCACCTGTAGTGTATTTCTTGACCCAATTTCTCCTGACAAAACCGTATCTGTGTTTGTTTGAATTGAGCCAGCCAATCCAGTATTTGCTGATATAGAATCGTCAGGAATTCCTTTATTTATCTGATTTGTTCCAGTTTTTTTATTATACAAGCGTGATTCTAAACTGTAAATCACTTGTCCACTTGTTGTTACAGAATTGTTGTTTGCTAAGAACAACACATCAAACGATTCACCGTCTGATATAGTGGTATTGGGTAAAGAAGAATCCAAGTCCGATGGAGTCCAGAATTTAGAAAGACTCGTTGTTGATGATACAGTTTGGAATTGTTTTCTGCGAATAGAGAAACGAAGTGTTTTGTTTCTTTCAGGAACAGGAATTGCCGAACCACTTCCGATATAAACACCCGCACCAGAAATTGGCCTTGCCAAAACATTCGTGAGAGGAGATGCTCCACTGTCTATTCTAGAAGAACCGTTTTTGGAAAGATGTATTTTGTAATTAGAAGAATTTGTTCTTACAATCAAAGCATATTGTCCAGGAGACAGATAGACAGGAGCAAGGAAGGTGAACAGATTGTCTGTGTTTTCGGTTACTTGGGATGCGTTTAGATATACTTTAGAATTTCTCACAATATTAAATTTATCTACACCATTTTTGTAGAATTTTCTAATTTCTACAGATATGGGAGATGATGTGTCTTTTTCTGAAATGTAGAGGCTCAAATCTTTGAGTATTATTCCCTCTGGGTGCTGACTTTCATCCACAATAAATGTTTGAATCAACCCGTTGTTTATAGAAGAATTAACATATAGAGTTTTTTGATTGTCCAAGAAAACATCTGATCTTCCTATTGCTAGTTTTTCTAGATCAATAGTTTTGTCTTTTCTTCCAACCCTGTTCTTCCAATCTCCTCCCACATTTTCATATATTGCTGAAGCAAAAGACCGATTTGATACTGTGCCGTTTTCCATAACCTTAATCGCTTTGTTCCCTGAGAGGTATGATCCACCAGGAATTCTTAAGCGAAACTCCAAATATCCATTTCCGTCTGAAGACAGAGATGTCAGGGAACTGCCCGACACACTTGCTATTCTTGAAGCAGATACGGGAGATTCCATGTCATCGAAATAAACAGAAAAGGATGAATTGGGTTTGAGTCCGTATGCTCGGAGTATGACATAATCTTCAGGGCAGAAAAAGTTCAAAGAACTATCACAGTATCTACCGTTTTTTGTGTCCGTTATTGAAAAACCACCAGAACTGAGATCATTTCTTGATTGGCTGAAAAGATTTTCTTGATCTATGTTTCTACGAAATCTTGACGGAGACTGATTACTGACGGCATCTGAGAAGTTTTTTGCTGCTGCTCTGTCTTTTTCTGAATAACCAGTTTGAATAAATTTGTCACCAAACCATAGAGACTTCCAGAATCCCCATTGGGTTCCAAATCCTTTATTTCTTCCATTGGTTTGTACAGCACTCCCACCGGCATCCCATGCGTCATTTTTCCCTCGCTGATTGTTCCGAACAACAGGTTTGGTATTCTGATCTATCCATAGATTGTATGGGCGATCTATAGACAAATACCCTTGCCAATTCACGGCTCCGAAAGAATTAACAGAAACTTCTTCTGTCGCCTGAACATTGCTCACAAGAGTGACGCCAGCATTTTTTATTTCTGGTGCCATAGTATAATAATCAGAAATTTTTTCTATATTCCTGAAATCTTCCTCATTTTCCCAAGAAAGTGGGACAAACGATTGGAACTTTGTCGTGAATGGAGATCTTAATTCTCTACTTGAAAAGTCTATGGAGCAATTGTATTCGTCGTTTGCCACATCACCCACATAATGTCCACCAAAATCATCCACTATCATCCCTGTAAGGAACTCACCTTGACCGTTTGCTCCTTGGGATTTAATCTTGGTTTCCATGGTTTTCAGGGAAAGTGCCATTTCCAAATCACGAACACGATTTTGTAGATCGTTTGTTTCAGATAGCCCTATGCTTCTCATCGGAGTCATTCTTATGGTATAGTCTTCCGCAGAATTTGCTATTCCTGGAATTGACACCTCTGCTAGCACAAGTCCGTTTGTTGGATATTCACTAGGAACAGGATCTTCTGAAGGAACTCCAGGAATTATCCCACAAGTTCCGTCTTGTTGTACCACCAAAAGATCAGTTCTCGGCATCTTAAACACATAGGCTGCCTCTATAGCCGCAGATGCGTCGGGAGATGGGAAATATCGTCCACGGAGTATGGATGATTTGTTCAAGCCATTTTCGATATATCCTTCTTCTGTTCTAAACATACGATAATCGATACAATCGGAAAGAGATAGAACCTCTCCACTTGCTTTGTCTAAAAAGTTTGGTATTTGGTTATATCCCAAAGTTATTTGGTTTCCATTTAGGTCTAACCCGTGGAATCCAGGTATTGAGTCGCCTTTTTGGTCAAATCCATAAGAGTTTACGGTGATAGGACCATAGAAACCAGGAGCAATAGGTTGATGCTCAAAATATCTGAACACAACATTGATTTCTACTGTTTGTGTGTCTGGTGCTTTTTTAGATGGATCTAGGGTTATACTTCCATGATCGTATCTGTCGTTCTTCTGCCCATTATCGAATATGAAATCGTCCAGAGAGTAATCAGTAAATCCACTTATAGTCACAGATCTGACTTCATACACATCAGAAAACCCTAAACTTATTGTAGGATTTGTGCTGAGATCTTGGGTGTACACACCACGAACTTCTCTGAGTATTTTCTTTCTGTGTGGTTCCGGATCTAATCCCACTACAGTTGATTTTTCGGGGAACCTAACTTTGGCAATCAGATATGCTTTTCCTGCTGTTGGGTATGTGTTCGGTCCAGAAGAGGGCAACTTAAGAACTGCTTGATTTTGCCCTACCATTTCAATATACGGAGTGGTTCCGGTTTGGTTTAGTGGTATGTTTTTGCCGTTTATTACTACAGTGAATAAAGAGGGGTTTCCGATGTCACTAGAATTATCGTTGAATACACCACCAGGAACATCCATTGTGAAATTTACGGAATTTCCGATGATGTCTCCTACAAAATCACGAGTTATCATATAATCGTTGTCTGTCACATTTGTGATGTTGTTTCCCCGAGGAATTTTGTATACCAATCTTCTTTTTCCGTTTGGCACAGTGTCAGAACAAGTAAGAATACGGTTGCTGTAGATGGAGAATACCGTCTGCCCTTCTAGGGAGATAGTACATGCTTCCGCAAACAAACTATCACTTGATATGCTCGCAACATATGACTGTAATTCATTATAGTATAGTCTATACGAATTATTGTCTTCTTTGGAAATGTCTAAAACAGTCAAGCAACCAATTTTTATCCCATCACAGTTTACTATTTCTAGGCGAATGGCCTCATCAGAAAACAGTTTTTGGATTTTTCCACTGCCAAAATAATTGGTATTGACTGCGGAATAATTATCACCAGAAACTCCGCCAAACAGAGGAGATTCTGTCGTTGCTCTCACTAGAATAGCATCAGAAAGACATTGCTCATCGAATCTTTCGTTATATAATCTGCGTTCGTTGGAGATTTTTGGAATTGGTATTTTTTGTGGTTCTACTATTTGAATATTTACAGAATTACTCACAACTTCCAAATCCCCCACAATAAGACTAGAAGTCACTCCTGCGGAAGATACCACATCTCCGATATTTGTTTGTACTATGTCTATAACTGGACTTCTTATTAAGATATCAGGATCATTACAATCATTAAAACCATCAGACCCTAAGCCTATTTTATTTTCTATATCGATTTGTACAGTATTTCCACCATAACATCCTATTAGTTCGACAAATAATTCATCTGGTGCTACTTTATCTTCGTCTACCCCACCGCCGCCACCACCGCCGCCACCGCCGCCACCGCCGCCACCACCGCCGCCACCGCCGCCGCCATTCGAATCATCGGGTAATGTTCGTAGAGAAGGCAGTATTTGTAGCCTATCACCGCCCGGAGCGGCGTAATTATAATATCCAGCAGAAGGATCATACAGAGTCGGGTCTTGTTCGGTTGTAACAAATTTTGTGGTCAGAACTAAACCAACTTTATGAGATTGTTCTCCTGGCGTAAAATCTCTGTAAAAAACCTTTCCTCCAGGAACAAGAATTTTATTAGACAATCCCAAATAAATTGGTTCATCACTGACCACAAAATATCCATCTTTGTAGAAAATTCCACTGCCAAGACTCGCTAGCAGGGCATCACCGTAGTGAGAAATTCCCCCATAAAATTCTAAACGGAATTGTACTGTCGTTTGTTCCAGTGTTGTTTCATCGATGACTATTCCTGTTATGGTGCTCCCCTCCGAAGTAGAAACAGCATCACTCAAAGAAACTCCAGAGTTCTCTGTAAAGAAAATAACATCCAAATCCTCGTAAGATCGCTCTTCCACGCTAAGAACTTTTAATCTAGCGACTGTGGAACCAGTTCCAAATACTACACTTTTCCCCTTCAAGAAATCAGGACTTACTACTTGCCCCCCGCTCAAGACTTCATCAAATTTCAAAAACTTAACATTTGCTATCTGTACTTCTCCACCAGATACTATGGGAGAAGTCAACACTTTGTCGCCAAGTGCTGCTATTTGATTTTGTAAAATACTCTGTATTTGGGTAAGTTCACGAGCCTGAACTGCCCGACCAGGACGGAAAAGAATCTTAGAATAGTTCTTTTTGGGGTCGAAGTCATCGAAGTATGGGGGATTATTGATTATTCCTAATTGCTCTGCCATCGATTACCTCAAATCTTGATTAGGACGGAAACCCGTTCGGTCTGTACCCGGTCTCTAGTCTTGGGTTCCGTATTTTCTATGTATACAAGTTCGCCTGAGAAAGGCTCGAATGCCGGAGGATCTACACTGACTATTTGGAAGGTAGTAGAAGAAGTGGCGTCTGGTTTCGATATTTCCAATTGCTTGCCTATTACGGAAGAACTTGTAATGTGATCCACCCCCACCACCGAAGTGAGTTCAATGCTGTACTTCTCTCCTGCCGACAGGCTAGGTTTTACAGAGAAGATTCTGGCAGAGAACTTGGTTTTGTCTACCCCTGTCACCCCATTAAGATAAGCATACCCGTGTTGATAATCTTTTGAGTTTACACTCGCACCAGTCACCCCAACCGTTGTGGTGAGTTTATACACCTGATTGGTGGCGTTCGCCGTCAAGTATGGAGTCGAAGAAAGAACATAACCGATGTTTGGAACAAGTCGAACAAATTGAGATCCTGCTCCAGTATGAGAATATAGAGAAATCCGCTCTCCGGTGACATCACCAAAAGTTGCCTGTAGATTTCCATTCAAGTTTTTTACAAGTAGAATCAAATCGTCCCCACTAAATCGCAATTTTCTTATCTCTCCAACCGATTTAGAAGATTCTCCGAAAATATAGTTTCCTTCGGTCAAGACCGGAGACATTCCTGTTAGCCCATCAGAACGGACAAATACTTCATGGAATCGGGGATTTTCAGTTCCTGCCAAGAGGTTGCTGTTCCACAGCCTTGGGTTTTTCAGAATCCCTATCTGACGGAACTCTCCGTCAGCCAAACGCAGGGTTTCCGCAGTTTCTCCACCATTAATGTCCACACATATCTGAACATAGGTGGGGTTTAGTTCCGCCACCGCATTTCCACCATGACCAAACCAAGGCGATATGTTTGCGTGTGCCTGAAAGTCGGAAAGAGTGCCTGCTGGATCTGGACCACTCACACCAGCGGTGGTGTAATTCCTGCCGTTGTTTGTCACCACATACTTCCATATGCCAAACGGAGATCCCTTCTCTGTTAGTTTCAAATACCCTGCGGCTCCGGTTCCGTCCCCTATGATGTCCACGGTGGGTGCTATTTGGTATTCATTTCCTATTACTACTGCGTTTTGTAGTGGTTCAGAAAACTTCACTATTTTAAAACTGTTATCATAACTTGTTATTTTTCTATATGTTCCCGCAGCAGGTCCACTGGTAAGCAGTATTGTATATCCGTTATATGCGTTGCCGCTGTCTGCTAGAGTAGGTCCACTAATCCAAATTCCGGTAGCCCCCACACTTGAGTTCTGTGCTACCACATAATCTGTTTTGGCCTTTGAGGTTCCGTATGTGTCTCGGGCAGATGAAACCGATATGCTTAGTGCTGTTCCTGAAAGACCCGCTTCAGGAGAAATGAAAACACTATCCACAGTACCAGGAACAGCATTCTGTTCCACATCGTACTGTAGTATTCTTTCGTTATAGGCATAGTTTCCACCGGGTCTGGATACGGGGATGTAGTTTGTCTCTTCCGTGAATGCGGTCACCAACCGAAGGTCAAAATCGGGAACCGTATACATGTATTTCCAAGAGTAACCGTCAGAATACGACACAATCTCATCGGTATTCTTGTGTGTGGGTTTTACTGTGGATGGAGGGACTGCGGTACTAGAGGACAGACTGTCAGCATTTGTTCCGTTCTCGATACACTTGTAGACATTGCCTTCGTCGGTATACACATAGAATGGATAGCCCTCTTGAAAAATCACAGTATTGGAAGAGTACTTGCCGTACTGTCCAGCAAATCGCCAAGAGAACAGGGGAAGCATCAGACGAACATCATTTACACCCACACGCTTGGCAAAAAACGCATTCCGATAGTTTTCATTGAAACCTACCACCGTATCTGTGGGATACGGAACCGTTTCTCCTCCTATCAACACACCATCTTCAGCATTCCACGGAAAACTGTGACCAAGAATAACAAAATAAGACTCATCTGGGTCAGACAACCGCTCGTAGAGGGAAGTTGCTATTCCCCTCCTTATGACTTCCCGTGTGGATTCTTCCAGTGCTTGTATGCTTATTGCCATCCTATTACCCTCTTTGTTGTTATTATTTAGGCAGAATCAACCACAGTAATATCATCGGCGGTGTCTACCACTACTTTTCCAGATGATGCTGATACGGCATAAGAATATTTTTCATAAGGTATTGTTTTTAGTGTATTTTTAGTTTCTTCTTGCCTTGTCTTTCCAAGATTAAAATTATAAATTTGAACTCTGGGTATTGGAGTTTTGGTTGTTATTGCCATAGCCAATGATGGTGGTCCAATAAATGGTGGCCCAACTGTTTGTGGACTCCACCCAGTGCCTGCGGCATTGACCTCTTTGCGTACCAATCTTAACATTACGCCCACATCCACATTGGCAAAGCAAACTCCTGCCGGCGCATCAGCACTCATCCCACGGGTGTTTATATGAGAGAATCCACGCCAATAGGTCAAGCCTTCTCCCTGTAGTCCTGTTTGTCCTGGTCCGTAAGCAAGGGTGCTGCCACCAAAGTTGAGATAGCCCAAAACGGCAGTATTTGCTGTATAGCCTGTGGGAGCGGTATTGGGATTGACCTTTCCTATAGGCCAATACGAAAAGGAGTTTCCGTGGGCAAAACAGTTTCCAGGATTGTATCCCGAGAAGTATAGATCTCCCAAGTCACCTGTTGTTGCCGGAGAATAGAATGCGTATGCTCCGAGTGATGTGTTTTCGTATGCCATAGCCCGTGTCAAATATCTTGTCGCCACAGGAATCTGAATATTGTCGTACAGGCTGTTGAAAAGGACAAATCCCGAGGGGTGAACGATTCGCTTTATAGCATCAACATACTCTTCAAGGGATCGTTTGGACTTAACATCATAGGAGTACTGTTGGTAGTAAAAACTGTCTTGAACCCGTGAGATTCCCCCTAAAACATTCTTGTAACTTTTGTAATTGGGTAATATTTCCGTGTACACCCCTGTGGTCAATTCTAAAGAAGCACCTGTTCCAGATATGCTAGTCACAGAAACTCCAGTAAGACCACGGTAGTCAACAGGATGGGAGAACAGATCTATTTCCTGTATACCTCCGTACTTGTTCGTTAAAGACACCACTCCACGGATGTGTTCACCCGTAATTGATCCCACAAGAACAGAGTCTCCGGTCATATATTCCGATCCTCTGGCTGTTATTTTTAGGGAACTCACGCAGGTCTTGAGGTAGTGGGGATATTCTATACCCCCTTGAGATATGTAAACTGGAGCCAAGTCCGATTCGTAAAACTCACCAGAAATACGGCTTAGTACTAACACCAAGTACTCTTTCCCGTTTCTTTGTATTTCGTATGCGTCTTCTACCACGCCTGTACCTAGCCGTGATCCTGTATCCGTAATGTACTCTCTTTGTATAATTTCAGAGCCACGAAGTTCGGCTATTTTTAAACCAGAAGACAGATGTGAGTAGTCTTTCAACAGATACATGAACCTGTAATCATTGTATTCCGCAGCCGAAAGATGAAACATCTTTTCTCGTGGGTATTCCACAATAATATCTGAATCAGTTATGATTTTGAACAGCAGTTGTAGGGATTTTTCCCCACCCTTTAGTTTGTAAAACTCACGGATATTTTTCATCAGTATCCGTGGCTCTAAGGTTTTTCCATTATGAACTGCCAGATTTTTGGGAAACTCACGGAGGAAAGAACTCTTGAAATGCTCCAAGAACTTTTCTGATGTGGAATCCACATCAAAATACTGCTGACTGTTTTGTAGAAACTCCATAGGGTTTCCGTATTCGTCCAGCCACTCGTAATACGCTTCAAGAAACTCCACAAGCAAAGGATATTCTTCAAGGATAAATTGAGGAATCCTTTGTTTAATTATCTTGGCTAGTCCGCTTTTTCTTTTTGGTCGCTTTTCCATCAGATGGTTCTCACCGGATTACAGCCTGCCTATAGTAGGTAGTGTTATGGGTATGGAATTAGGAAGTGGTGGGGTTCTTGGCAGGTTTGGTGCGAAGAACGGAGACGGGCTACGAAGAGTAGTTCCCACAGACACCACAACTGGACCTTCAGGGAATACTCCAGTTCCAACCATTATATCATTAAAATCACGAATACCAGACCTTATCGACCGCTCTGTTTCTTCTTTAGTCACGGCTTTGGTCAGAATATTTTCAGATGCTGTGGTGATTATCTTGTTTTTGGAAACAAATACATCGTCGGATGCTGGTTGAATCCGTATTTTGATATGGGGATAGTCTCCGTAATTTTCAGGCTTGAATGCGTACAGAACCACAGATCCAGAAAGGTAATCCACAGTTCCCGCTTCATCCACAATGGTTTCTTCGGCAGAACCGGAGCCAGATACAATAGACAATTTTCCGTATCCGTCGTCACGAATATAGCATACTCGTGTTGCTCCTACAGAGTCACGATAGCCAAAAGAAGTGCTCCGTATCGAGTTTAGGTGTCCATCGTACGGATGGAAAATCTGATTCTGGAAATACAAGGTTATGAGAGTTGGGTATACTGTGCTTGGAGTGATCCGCTGTTCCACTGTTGTCTTTATTCGTGTTCCAAGTATGGAGTCGTCTAGATCGTCCAAGATTTTATTCAACTTGGAAAGATACAGAGGAGCATCAAATTTTTCCAGAGAACTGTCAAAGTATGATAGAATTGTGTCCTTTTGTATGGAAGCCAGTTCGTTTCTGGACAGATTTGTTTTTACTGGATTGTAAGTGGTATTTACATTCAAAACCACATACAGGTATTCAGGATCTATCACTTCAGGAATAATGCCCGCTACAGATTTTGTTTTCATAGCAGACAAGATAACTTCTTTGTCTGATGCGGGAAGCACAAGACCACCATTGGGCTTGACCGATATGAACACTTTTCCGTATTGTGGCGGATCGTTGTCCTCTCCACCCCAAGCCTTTACTGTTTCTGTTTGTGGATACAGTTGTAGGACCATGCTTTCGTAATCTGCCGCCGTGACCGCACGATTTTGGGCAGAGAAAGCCTTTGGAGCATTTTTCCTGATGTCCGTAACATCTTCTTCGTTGCTGCCACCTATGGCAGAAGTAGTTGTACTAATTGAGGAACCAAAACCGTTTCCGCTAAATGACGAGAAAAAGTTTCCGTCTTCTCCTGATGACTGTAGGTATTCGATGTAGATGATGTTTCCGTTAGAAAGGGCTTCTCCGATCACACCATCTCCGAAATACACTTCATATTGTCCGTCATATGCCCCTTGAACAAAAAAGACCCGCTCATTGGGACCAAGAACAGAAAAGTCAGAGGCTCTGTACCACACCTGAGTATCGTCTTCGGCTGCTGATGCGGACTGTCGTACAGAAACCCGTATTGTGGAAATGTCGGCATCTGGAGGGACAAGAAACTTGTTCTCCCGTGCCCGTGCGTCATACACATACGTCTGCGTAAGAAGGACTCCTTCGTATATTTGAGCAGATTCTATGGCATTAACAGGAGCGGAAGAAGGAATATAGTCTTCAAGAAATGTGAATACTTTGTTTATTGTTTCATTGTTTTCATTTGTATAAGAACCGGTTAGAAACTCGCCTCTCCTGACTGTTCTTGTTATGCCGTCTATCCGAATGTTTGCTTTGGCGCTAGTCCGTGAACGGGGAAGATAGTTCAGTAATTTGGCATGGGAAACCACGGAGTCCCGTTTGGTGGCACTATCAATGAACATCTCGTTTCCCACCATGCTCGCATAGAATGCCGCATAATGTGTATTGTAGGCAAGAATATCAAAAAGAATATTCATGGACGAACCTTCAAAGTCATAACCATTGAACTTGCCTTTGGATTTCAGATAGTTCTTAAAATTTTGCTTTACAGCATCAAAATCTAGTTCTGTTACATCTATGAAATTTTCGTTAGCCATCAGCGTAGCCTCTCTACAGGAATGGTGAGTTCCAGTGTTTGCTGTGATTGTATCTTCTTGATCTCATAATTTATGGTTACATCATATCTATTCTCATCAAAAACGGGAACGGCTTTTACCTGAACCTTCTGTATCCTTGGTTCTAGAGTTTTGATAAGATATAATAGTTTATCTGATAATATGCTTGAAGACGGCTCGCTGATAGGCTCAAAAAGCAGTTCGTATACAGGAGAAAACAGATTGGGTTGAAACGGTTTTTCGTATCGGGCTATGCGAACCAGATTTCGTATAGCCGACTTGATCGCATCCTCGTCTATAAATGTAGAAATGTCTCCCGTAAGCGGATGCTTTCGGAAGGACAGGTCCAGATCACGATAGACAGGTTCAGTCATTTGCTCTTTCTCCGACCTTTGGTTTCGGTACTCAGCACATACTGTATGCTGTTTCGGACTTCCGCAAACTTGTTCCGTAGGTGTTCTTCTTCAACCTTGTCCGCAAAAGCCCAGCCGCACCATTCGCACAGTATACACCCTGTCTGTATTCCGTCCGTGTTTCGCACGGGCATTGCCGACACCATGAGGACATGGTTGGACTGTAGATACGACTTGAAATACGAATCTTTCAGGGAGTTTACCACTACGGGCGTTGCGTTGTCCTTTTCCAAGAGTTCCAGCATGTCCACGAACAGGGACAGCACCTGATCGGTATTCCCACGGAAAGTGGGCTGCATCCCGGGGTGGCACGATTCGTGGGTCATGGACATCTTTTTCATGCTTACCCCGTTCGCAAAACTGGACCCGTTATGGTATTGGAAAAGTTTGGTCCGACAGGAATCCGTTTCGTGGCGCAGGTCAGCCAAGTATTCGTGTATTTTTTTGTCTGCGGATATGGCTTCCTGGTGGTCATGGATGGACCCCTTTGCCAGCCGTTTGCGGACTTCGACTATAACCTTTTTCACACCTATCCAACCGAGGACAAGCCCGCCAATGGTCGTGCTGATAGCGATCCCTGTTTCTAGCCAATACTTGATGTCTATCATCTGGATGTTCCATACCTTCCCCCAAGATCACCGTGTCCGTCTGTTCGGACATTCTGCGAAAATAATCCGTCCACGGGGTTTCCATTAATGGTGAATCCTGATCCCTGATTGGCACTTAAAACCACAGTGCCGTTTGCTGTACGAGCCAAAGTTCCGGATACTAAAACAGGACTCCCGTTGGCTGTGACCCTATCCGATGCCACGCCCGTCAGGGGTGCCCGTCGCCCGACACCCTCTGAGTCTGTATAGGTATAGAAATCACCAGATTTTGATACTGGTTGTGCCATATACGCCCGTCCTCCGATTTTATGTATCTTTGAGAAACAGGCTTTCCGTGGTTATTCTTGGGGTGGAACGGGTTCTTCTGGAAAATTTACCTCTGGTGGGGGAATGAACTTGGTTCCGTCAAAGGTCCAGTTTTGTCCCACATTTGTATCGTTAAACCAGATGGCAGTACAACCACTGGGACAGATATAGTCCTCGTTTCCAATAGAATCCAAAAGGGAGAATACTTTCATGTTTGATAGTTCTACAACTGCGATATACATGGGATCACCACCAAGTTAAGATTACATATCCGTTTCCGCCAGTTCCACCAGGACCACTAGCATAGTTGGCGGTGACTCCTGCTCCAGCGTTTATGACAATCATGTTTCCGCCACCACCCCCACCACCGCCGCCGCCTCCACCTTCTCCGCCACGACCTGCTGTGAATCCATAGTAAGTGGCTTCGGTGGCATCTGCTGTGTCTACTCTTCCACCCCATCCCCCTCCACCACCACCGCCTCCGTATGCGGAAGTAGAGCCATTTCCACCATTATAAACCCCCGCACCGCTGAGTCCGGGTATTCCACCATTAATATTTGTTGTTGGGTGTGGTAAAGTAATCCAATAGTTTGCGCTTCCACCAGTTCCGCCTGCGGCCCGGGCAGTTCCTGTTACAGTGGACGCCGCACCACCACCGCCACCCCCACCGCCCCACTTGGAGTTGCCCGCAGCGGTTGCGGGTGTTGTGGCACGGGCACCTTGGCCTCCAAGTCCGTTTATTTTTCCCAAGAAAGAATGGGTGAAAGCCCGACGAACAATGGTTGTGGTTGTGGCATAGGGACTCACACCGCCTTCTCCACCAGGAAACTCTACTATTACTCCACCACCAGACGCACGATATACTGTGGTATTTCCCCCGTCTACTCCAGGATTTCCTGTAAGGTTTCCTGAAACATTTTGTGAGGCTCCACCAAGACCACCAGCACCCACAGTCACTCCAACCGTGGAAACTCCGGCGGTTATTCCCGCATCTTCCAATCGTAACACCACACGTTCGCCCTGTCCCCCCTGACCCCCACCACCAGCACCGGCAGCATTTCCACTCAAACGAACGGCTCCACCCGCTCCCCCTCCGCCCCCACCACACCCAACGATTTCAAGAAGAACCGCTCCGCCCGGAACAGGGATGGATGCGTTGGAAGAGTCGTATCGTGTAGACGATATAGAGTTTCCGCTTGTGAAAGGGGACAAGAGTGCTGCGGTACTACCAGATATTCCCACATAGAACCGCTGGTCGGCACTATTGGCCGCAATTTCTCCCAGGCTCAGACCTGAAGGCACGGCTCCGGTAGTAATGGAGTTGTATATGATTATTGTGTCTTCTCTAGGCATTCACCACCACCTCAGTATTACATAACCGCTGCCGCCTCGACCGC
>Ga0208783_10000275_pt1 | contig 32246 bp, 39 predicted proteins | sample DEB19_08_DNA_2_FD_184529 | JGI IMG/M metagenome (GOLD analysis project Ga0208783, IMG submission 184529) | Aqueous microbial communities from the Delaware River and Bay under freshwater to marine salinity gradient to study organic matter... | ecosystem: Environmental > Aquatic > Marine >... | reverse complement strand
AAGATTCCGAAATCAGGTACAGTTGGTCGAGGACAATCCCGTATATGCTCCTGTAGCCAAGCTCAGGTTGATCGAGAAATACGGCAACGGGCAATTTATGCAGGAAGTGTTCCCGCAACTGTTGAAACAATTCTCGGAAGACGCTGACGTACAAAAGGCCGTAGAACGGCGAAAAGGAACTGATGATGCGAGATAGATTTGCTTCCCACAAAGACGTAGTGAGCATCGACTTCAACCGCAAGGATGAAGTCGATCAAAAATTTGAACAGATTGCAAAGATCGATCCGGCGTTGTCCACAATGGCCTCGCACGCTGAGCAATACCCCACGTTTGCTGAAACTATTTTCAAGGCTGGGTTAATTGCCTATTCGGAAGTCACGGCCCAACTTGTTGAAGAACTGAGCAAACAAGAATTTGCGAATGATCCGACACCGTGCCCCATGCTGGCTGGCGCAAAAAAGCAGATCATGGAAAGCGGCAGTTTCTTTTTGCAGACTGTTTTGGCATTCACTGAGAAGGATCAAAAATCCGCTACCGCATACTGGATGCTCGCAGCGCTGTCGGCCTACAACACCGCTAAAGAGATCGAATTGGACAATTTGAAGGGATAGGGAGCGCTGACTAATGGTAAAGGTAGTCATAAACGGAGGCTACACGCTACGCCACGGGGTACGGGTAGCCAATGAATTTGAGCCAGCTATTTATGGTAGGCTAACTGCCATAGGTCCAGCCTTTTCGTTGTCCACTTCCGGTAAATGGAGAAGGCGGTGGTTTCAAGTATTTCAGTGTAATTGCGGCACAATTCTTCCGGTGTGTTTAGAAAGTATTGTGACGGGGGCATGTACTAGCTGTGGCTGCTACGCATCGGAAGTGGCTAGAACGCGTAGTTTAATCCACGGTATGCGGAAATCGCCCGAGTATAAATCATGGTCGTTAGCTAAATCTCGATGCTATTGCCAAAGACGTGACGTGTTCAAATACTATGGCGGCAGAGGAATCCGTATTTGCGAACGCTGGCTTGAATCTAATGGGCAGGGTTTTATTAACTTTTTGGCAGATATGGGACGAAAGCCATCTATACGGCACACTTTAGATAGAATCGACGTAAATGGTGATTACTGTCCGGAGAATTGTGTTTGGTCTACTCCTGTAGAGCAAGGCAGAAACAAAAGAAATAACGTACTACTAACGCATGAGGGAAAGACCCTGTGTATTGCGGAATGGTCAGAAATGACTGGCATTTCTGCGAATTGCATACGCTATAGAAAAAAACGAGGATGGTCAGACGAAAAAGCACTAACTACTCCGGTACGCATAACTCGAAAGGTATGTAATGGGCAATAGTAAACAAAAAGGTAACGCCTTTGAGATCCAACTTGCGACTTCACTATCTTTGTGGTGGAGTGGCGGAACACACGATGATTGGTTCTTTCGCTCTAGTAACAGTGGGGGCAGAGCCACCCAAAGGGCTAAGAAAGGAATGCGGACCTTAAACTCAGCGGGCGACTTGTGCGCCCAATGCTCCGATGGGCAGAAATTGCTGGATATCACTGTTTTTGAAATAAAAAGGGGATATCAATCAATCAGCATTGCTGATATTTTTGAAAAGAAAACAGGCGGCTTCCATGACTTTATCGAACAAAGTCGAAAATCAGCAAGCATCGCTGGGGTGCCGGGTTATGCTGTAATCCATAAACGCGACCGCAGGGAGGCTATTATTTGGATGTCATCGATATATGGATCGCATCCTATAGTTGACTCGCTCGAATCCTTTTTGAATCCCCAGAATCGAGAATGGCTGCTTGGGTTATGGGAACGGTACTATAGGCTGGGAACATAATTCTTGTGGGCCAAAACTAAGCTAAGAGATATGCAATGAAAGTAAACCGAGCCGAGATCCTGCGACAGCTAGAAGCCTGTTCTCCGGGACTTTCCAACACTGACAATATCGAGCAGGCGAACTGCTTTATGCTGACGCCGGGCCGGATCGTGACGTTCAACGACGAAATTTGTTGCACGCATGATACAACTTTGACCCTTACTTGCGCGGTTCCGGCAAAACCGTTGCTGGAAACGCTTCGCAAGCTATCCGAGGACGAAGTTGATATTGAATACAAGGAAGATCGGCTGCTGCTTAAATGCGCGAACGTGCGTAAGATCGGCATTAACGTCCATGCTGACGTAGTTTCGCATGCCGAGGCTGTAGAGCCGCCGGGGGAATGGATCGACGTTCCGCCCGTATTTGCCGATGCTTTGGCTATGGTAGCAGAGGCAGCCGCAAAGGAATCCGATCAGTTTTCTTTGTGCTGCGTCCAGATTTCCCCCAATGGCATGCAAGCTACAGACAGTTTCCAGGCCATCCGATATAAACTGCCATGCCCAGTAACCAAGAATATCTTGGTCAAGAAAACAGCCTGCGCCGCTGTAAACGGGCTTGGGATTGCCTGCATGTCCGAAACACCAAACTGGGTACACTGGAAAACCTACACAGGTTTGCAAGTTTCCGTGAGGAAGTACGCCGAAGAATTTCCCGATCTTGGGGAAATCTTTCGCGCCGATTCAGTCGGCACGCTGCGATTTCCACACAGCTTGATCGACTCCCTACAGAAAGCGGCAGCATTCTTGGCGGATACGGGATCAGGAAAACAGGCCGTCCTGCGACTAAAGACCAACAAACTGATGATTCGTGGGCAGAACGAGAACGGTTTCTACGAGGAAATCCGCGACATCGCCTACGATGGCCCGTCGATTAGCTTTGGAATCAACCCTAAATACGTCCAAACCCTGCTAAAGCATGACTATCCTTGCAATCTGACGGATAGTGCTTTGCGGATACGGGGGGAGTCGTTCTCATATATTACGTCCAAGGAAAACGTGCTGTAGGAATTTGCAATGCCGTTCTTCACTGGAACAGTAACCAAGAAAAAACTGCCGGTAATCCCAAATTGCGGCGTCTGCAAAGCCGACCGCGACTGCCGCTTTCCTAAGCAGCATTGGAAGGGAAATAGGACTCCGGTGGTATTTGTCGTCCCGGAACTAGATCAGGACATCGACAACGCCCTGATCCATGCCGATTTTAAGCGGCTTAGGACGCTTTGTACGCGAGTCGGGATCACCTTGGACTCCTACGCCAAAATCCCCGTTACAGCGTGTCCTGGGGCCTCTACGGAGGCTTGGCGGCATTGCCAGCCCCTAGTAGGTGCGGAGCTAGCCCGGCTGGACCCGGTAGTGGTCATTCCATACGGTCCAAAGGCTACTCAATCCGTGGTTGGACGGTATTGGCAGCAACCAGCCGAGCTATACGACCGATGGTACGGCCAAAAGATCCCATGCAGGGATTTGAATGCGTGGATCTGCCCCGTAGGGCTACCGGCCACGCACAAGGGCCAAGGCGACATCAGCACCATGTTTGCTTTCCGGTGGCTGCGTGACGCTATCAGAATTACCAAACGCCCCTGGGAAAAGCCGATCATTGAGCCAAGGACTCTGGTAAAGTCTGTCTACAACTCGTCCGAGATCAACAATCTACTAACCCATATAGCCAATACTGCTGAGTATTCGGCATTTGACTACGAAACCACGGGCCTGAAACCTGAATGGGATACCCATGAAATAGTCAGTGTTTCTATTGCTTGGGTGGAAAGCGGGGAAGTCAAATGTATTGCGTTTCCGCTATTCTCGGATTGCGTGTCGGCACTGAAAGCGTACTTGCAATCTCCAGGAAAGAAAATCGCCGCGAACATGAAATTCGAGGAGCGATGGTCGTATAAAAAGCTGGGTGTTCGCGTGAGAAACTGGTACTGGGATACCATGCAAGCCGCCCACTGGGAAAACCCGATGGAAGGGATCACCGGTTTGAAATTCCAAGCCTTCGCCCGGCTGGGAATCCCATACTTTGCCGAGGATGTTGAGCAATACTTTGATGCTCCGTCCAACGCCGAACGAAACAAGATCCACCAAGTAGCAATGCCTGCGCTCCTGACCTACAATGGCATAGACGCCATTTCCGAGCTATTGCTAGCATCCGTGCAAATGGTGGAGAATGAGATCATTAGCCAGCACTTCGTTCCTGATAAATACCTACCGACATGCTTAAATCCGTCCAGCTAAAGAACTTTCAGGCTCATAGCGAGCTTGATATTCCAATATCCCCTGGAATCACCGTCATTGTCGGCCCCAGCAACGCCGGTAAATCGTCGGTGTTTAGGGCTATTCGCTGGGTGGTTGAGCATAAGCCTATCAGCGGTTTGCAGAAGCATGGCGAGGATAACACTTTCGTTAAGCTGAGAACAGACAACGGCTCGGTCATTCGGTTTAAGAATGAGGATGGCTACGGCTACTCCGTAGATGGCGGCGTGTATGTTGCTTGCGCCAACGCGCAGCCTGCACCGGTGCGGCAAGTCTTGGGACTCTCCGAAATCTGCTTACAGGGGCAACACGATCCCCCGTTTCTGCTGACGCTGACGCCGGGGCAGATGGCCCGCGAACTAAACCGGATTGTAGACCTGTCAGTGATCGATCAGGCAAACTCAGAAATAAACTCCAGGTACAATGCAATCAGGGCTACTGTACAATCCCTGGAAACGCTGGCTGAGCAGCAATCCAAGACATGCGAGGACATGGCCTGGATTAGCGTAGCTGATGAAAGGCTAACAGCATTAGAAAAAATGTACTACGACTTAGAATCGGCACGCGAACGCAAAGGCAAGTTAGAGCAAGCTATATCCAGATTGGAATCGGTATCTGACCAGATCGGCGCCGTTGGCGAAATGCTGGTAGCGGCTGTTGGGATACGGGATATGGCACAACGGCTAACCAAAGCAAAGGCCAAAAAGATCAAGCTGGCCGAATGCTTGCTTTCAGTTGATGGCGTTTGCGAGGATATAGCTAAAACAAATGCACTTGGAAAACAACTATCTGCGCTTGCAAAACCAGCTAAAAAGTTAGATACTGCGAAGCAGCGATTGCGGACTCTGGTAAACGCTGTTGAACAACTTCAACGACTGAATCTGGTTACGACCAAGTTTTCGGACCAACTGCAAAAATTGTTGGCGGCTGGCGAGGAATTAAACCGCAAAAAGCAACACAGGGACAAAATATACCAGACGCTTAGTGCTATTGCCGATTGGCAGGGCAAGTACCTATTTGCTGGTGATAGAGTCCAAAAACTAGAAATCGAGTTGCAGCAGGAAAAGGAAACCCAAAAGCTATGCCCACTGTGCCAAAAGCCCCTAAACCAATAGCCCTGTTAGTATCGGATTTGCATATTCGGCACACTACACCATCTGCCAGAACCGAAAAGTGCTGGTACAGCGTAATGGAGCAAGTGTACCGTGAACTGACATATATGGCAGTCACAGAAGACTTGCCGATCATCTGCGCCGGTGACGTCTTCGATAAATGGAATCCGCCCTCCGAGGTTGTTTCGTGGGCTATGCACAATCTGCCTCCTATGTACGCCATTCCGGGAAACCACGACTTAGAAGGGCATGATTACAGCCGACGAATGCGAGGGGCTTACGGCGCAATGGTGAGGTCTGAAAAGATTATCGACCTGCCCATAAACAGATGGAACTCGATTTTCGATTACCCTACTGGAGATTGTTTCCGCATCTGGGCAATGCCCTGGGACCAGTACCAAACACCGAAGCCGGAAATTACGAATCCAGAAGTGTTAAATTTGTTGGTGGTTCACAAATACATTTATGCTGGATCGGCTTGCCATGCCCACGCACCGGAAACAGCGGAACTAGGGCAATCCGATTACCTATTCAAAGAGTTCCATGCGGCGTTGATCGGCGATAACCATATTCCTTGGCAAGCTGGAACTATCTACAACCACGGTGGATTCATTCCGCACAACTCCGACCAGAAGCACCTAAAGCCATCGGTCGGTATTCTGTATAGTAACGGCGCAATCGAGCGAAAAGCACTGCCAAACATTTCAGAGCCGCAATGGGCCGTAAATGAATTACCGGCAGCTAAGATTGCCGGTGAAGTCATTGAGCAGCTTAACGACCTGGAGAATACTGCCGACTCGTTTACAGATCGGCTAAAAGCCGCCATTCAAGTCGAAGCCAGAGAAGCTGTCCGAAAAGAGCTTGCAGCCGTATTGCAAAAGGTGCTCGCATGATTATCGTCTGCCGGACATGCGGTGAAGTAATATCGCGGTCAGCGGGCGAAGACGTTACACAGCAGATCGACTGTCCTTTTCGGGGTAGAGTTTACCCCGGACAGCCGTGCGACATAGTAGCCAGGAGAACAGATTGTGGAAGTTGCGGACATTCTAAAGAAATTAGAACAAGCCAAGGAACACAAGGCACGACTAGAGGGCCAGAAGGATCAGTTGATGGCGGCGTTGAAATCGCTGGGCCATGATACGGTGGAGTCTGCCCGAAAAGAGCTAGACGAACTGGACGAGTATATCAGAACAACCGAACCGACTTATACGGAACAATATGAGCAATTTCTTAACGATTACGGAGACACGCTCGCGGCTATCAATAATGGTCGCTAAGCGGGACGCCGGTGTTATAGCGTTGGAAAGCACAAATAGCCTCTTGGAGCAAAACAAATTGCTACAAGAGGCTATTTCGCAGGCCAAGCAAACGCTGCAAACCATCGGCACTGACTGCCAGGAACAATGCCAACGTCAGATCGGCTATGTCGTCACACGCTGCCTAAAGGCCGTTTTTGGCGACAAGGCGATGGAGTTTGTGCTTGTATTCGAGCAGAAGCGAGGCCAAACGGAAGTCCGTGGCGTTTACAAAGACGCTGACGGATACGAATTGGACCCGGTGAATAGTTGCGGAGGCGGGGTGCTGGATGTCGCGTCGTTCGGCTTGCGGCTGGCTTGCTTGATGCTGAGCCGCCCCAGGCCAGCAAAAGTGTTAGTGCTAGACGAGCCGTTTCGGTTTCTATCGGCGAATTACCGAGATCCCATGCGGTCGCTATTGGCTGAGCTTGCGGACGAGTTCGGCATTCAGATCATCCTAATCACGCATATCCAAGAGTTCATGGACTTTGAACACAAGGTACAAATAGATGGCTAGCAACAAGTACGAATACATTCTTCGGTACGGCAATCACCCGTACAACGAGGAGGATATGAATATGTTTGTAGCTACCGATGCCGCCCCCGGAAGTCCCGAAAAGATTGAGATTATGCGACGTAGGCTGGAGCTAGGCCATCCGATCTTCCATGAAAATGACCGAAGCGACTACGGCGGTTTAGGGCTATTCCTTAAAAACAGAGAGAACGAGGACTACGAATGAAATTCTTATGCTTGATGCCGGTGTGGAATCATCGCACGGATACCATCGCAAACGCTATTCAGTGCTTTCTGGATCAGACACACAAGGATGCGGTGCTAGTCATCTGCGATGACCGGCCATCCGAATGCCAGATCGTAAGGGTTCACAACGATCCAAAGAACGTGCTGCTAGTGAAAACGGCAGAGCGAATACCGTCTTTGCCGCTAAAGTACACAAAGATGCTGGAAGCCGCCGAGGGCATCGATTGGGATGCCGTGGCTATTTGGGACGATGATGATGGATTCTTGCCTTTGCATTTGGAATTGGCAGCAGAAATGTACGCCGATCCATCTGTGAAATGGACATACCCGGATACGATCTTCGCAGATTATCTAGGGCTAAACAAGATCCCGACCGAAGGGCGGTTTTGGTCGTCTATTACGGTTAGCCGAGAATTGCTGGAACAGATCGGCGGATTCCAGGATACGAAAGCGTGCGCGCACGATCAGATGTTCCTGCGACGAGCCTCGGATGCTGTACCTCCCGGACGCCCCGAAATCCCGAGCTATGTCTATCGCTGGGGAGAAAATGCTGAAAACCATTGTAGCGGTTATTCACAGGGCGCGGCTGACGAAACATGGTGGGGTAAAACCCCGCATTCATGTACTGGCAGTCTGATCGTACCATCGTATGATCCCTGGTACTTAAACACCCTGCTAGACATCCGAAACCGCTTTCCAGAAGCATTGTCGAGGTAATCCGATGTTAGACTCGTCCATCATCTACGAACCGCATAATACGAATCTAGGGGATCACTTCACCAGCTATTGCCTAATGACCATTTTAGGTCAAAGGCACAAAGTGGCTTACAAGCTGGGTACACAGTGGTTCCACATGGACTATTACGGGAGATTCGAGCAGATCGATTCCCTGTTCACCGAGCAGCCGTACCGACCGGTGTTTGTGCGAGATCCGGGAAAGACCAAGGTAGATCCCTGGCTGAACTGGTGCTATCCGCCGTTGGCCGCAGATGCAAAGTATCGCTGGCGGCATGATCGGGTTCAACGGACGTTCTGCTACCAGTTTGACGGTATATCCTCAGCAGAGGAAAAGAATCCGCCTACTTCGCTTATCGCGGAGATTAAGTCGGTACTGAAACTAAACGGATACAAAGGTATCCGCTTAGGGGCACACCTGAGCCTGCCGACAGCGGCGCAGGCATTGTCTACTTGTGCTTTGTTTGTTGGGTGCGACTCTGGCTTTAGCCACATTGCACACAGTATTGGCTGCCCAGTGTTTATGTACGAAGGAACGCTGGCGACTTATACGACCCATAAACTAAAGCAGGCAGACGTTTTTTACGATCTGCCTACTTTTATGATGAAGGTCGAACACTGGCTAAAGTTGCTTAAACTTTAGCTACAGGCACCGGATTTTTCATCCTTTTCGGCTTGCCGAATGGCTCGCATAACCATCAGCTTTACCGCCGGGCGAATAAACAGGTGGCCCATGTTTCTAGCATCGGCCTCCTCTTTGAGCCAGTTCAGAATCTCGTCGATATTTTCACGGCACCATTGCGGCCCCATCTGATCCATAACGGCTGCTCGGCGATTGCAGGAACAGCCTTCGCTGGCTTCGATACCGATCATTTTTAGGAACTTTTTGACGTTCTGTCCGCAACCGCAAGGCTTACCGTCTTTGTCCGACTTGGGCCAAGGTTTGACCAATTCTTCTGGTTTATCCTCAGGCAGTTTGGAAAGTACAGTCATTCCATATTGATGATCCTTGTGTTCCGCGATGAACCATTCTGGATTCTCGTCTATGAACTTTCGGATCGCCCAAAACATGCCTTTACCATCATTTTCGCCCTTGACTCCGAATGTAGCCGTATCGTGAATCAGGATACGTTTTGCGATGTTTGGGGCGTATGCGGTCAGTTCCGCATACAGGCGCTCACCGTGATGCCGGGTGTCGATGAACAGCAGATCGGATGCTGGTATGGTTTCTAGCATCGTATCGTGGTTCATCTGCGATACGGTAAACTCAAGCGGTCGGCCAGTGTGCGACTTAACCAAGTCTTGTAGCAACCCGATAAGAGAGTCGCCTTCCTCTTGGTAGCTTGTAACATACGCCACTTTGTTACAACTTTGTTTGTCGCACGACTCTTTCTGGCATTTTCCGCCGCAAACCTTACGCCCCATAGCGCCCAGCAAAAAGGCTGTAGATTCTCGCCGCTTGGTGACTTCGACAGCGCTATCGCAGCCTAGTGTCCATTGCATGAACGCATTGACATGCTGATCCAAGTCTCTTGGAGTCTTTACGATAAATTCAATGACATCCGAAAAACTATCTGCCACAACAGGCAATGGCAAACCTAGATTGCTCTTTGCCTGCACGTCTGGCACGTTTACCGGTAGGTTTGGCATTGGCATTGGGTCGAATCCAATGGGGTTCGCCGCAATCGCATCATATTTAAGCTGAGCAACACCCACTTCATCGACAAAATGCTTTCGTACCGGTTCACGATCAAAACCAAGCTCGTCGAATCCAAGGATATAGTTACGGATCTTGCCTTCTAGCGTCAACGGGTACTTAGGTCCGCCGGGCCGCCCGAATCGGTGATTCCATTTCAGGAACGGCAGGCACATAGCCTTTCGACCGTGTTGACGATACTTTTCATGGATGTAGCACTCCTCGCCCCCGAAGGCTTTGAAATTTGGATTGAACCCGAGCCAATGTTCTTTGGTGCTGCTGAACAGGCCAAGCCCCTGTGCCGGGATTTCAAACGGGGCATCAGTGCTATCCATGCCCATGACTTTATAGCCCTTGGACAGTAGTTGCTGTTCGTGTGCGGGCCAAGGGACATCAATAGTAGCCCAAGGGCCATCTGTCATCAGCGGGCGCATTTTGACTTTGTTGTTCTCGGTCGGGCGGCATAGGACTGCCGTGCCGTCAGGATGCTTCCAGGCAGTTGCCCATACACCCCACATTTGATCGCGCCATTCGCACTCAAAGTGGGTCATCACGAAGTTCAAACCGTCCATAAGCAATGGGCCGGTGTACAGGTCTTTTCGCTGCTGTTCCGAGGCTTCGCGGTAGAACTTCTTTAGATGGTAGATTGCATTAGCTTGTAACAAAACATGGCAATCCATAACTAGGACTGCATCGCCTTCGGCTAGCTGAAAAAGATGCTCCCTGGTCTGGGTAGTCCCGATGCTGCCTTTGAACGGGACGTAGCGAATGGCTTCGTTATGCTGGACTGATTCGACATACGACTTGGTGGCTTGACCTTCTGCCGAATCGGGATTGTTGTCAAGAATGACAATTTCGACATTGCGCATGTCTTGGTACATGCGCAATGCTTGGCTAGAAAAGAATACTCCGTTGAAATCGTCGTAGGCTGCCATCGCAACCGTCAGTTCGTACCTACCCATAACAATAACGCTCCTATGCCCGCTGTAAATAGGCAGCCCGCTATGCTGCCTTGTTTGATTTTATTGTACCGGCTGGTGTTTATCAGTCCACAATTAGCTAGACTAGACTTCTGGGCACATCACGCCTACGCAGCTAGATCCAGCAGTCCATGTCCCACCATTTGCAGCGCAGTTTGCGGCTGTTTGCATGCTGCATACACCGGCGATACAGCACTGTCCAAGAGGAACAGCAGTCGTTGTCGTGGTCGTAGTTGTCGTAGTTGTTGTGGTTGTGCCTGGGCCTGGGCATGGATTATTGGCACAAGTGCTACCAACAGCCCAACTAATAGAAGCGTCCGCACCTAAACTAGCAGCGCTACAAAAATTAGAGTTTGTGTTATCGGCACAGAAATAGTCTGCCCAGTTATTATATGACCAGCAGCATCGTCCTACGGGCGAAGCTGTTGTGGTGGCAACTGCACAAGGATTCGATGCGCAGCTTGTATTGGCGAAAAATATCCCGGATACCTGTTGGCAATAAGATCGATACGCCGAAATACATATAGTTCCAGGACCAGGAGGAATGCCGTTGGCACTGCCGACACAACAAGCCCCTGGGCCTTCTGTAGTTGTTGTAGTCGTAGTGCAGGTGACACCAGCGCAAGAAACACCGGCACCCTGCCATGCACCTCCAGCGTTGATGCATGCGGTATAGGATAGGGTATTGCAAGCACCGGATAAACAGCAAGCGCCGGGTGCTGGTGTAGTGGTCGTCGTGCTTGGCGGCGATGTCGATGTCGTGGTCGGAGTGACCGAACCGCACTTATAACGCCGCATGTCGCAATCTGACTGACTGTTAGATGGCGGATATGCTGGGCATGGGCAGGTGGTTGGGCAAGGATCATCTACCTTTGTCCAACCCCCAGTTCCATTGCCTTTGAATGTACAGTATTTGTCACAAGCCTGGGTAGTACAGCAAGCACATTCAACATATTGCGGCGGCATATTACACAGCGGAAGCGGTATAAATATACCTCCTCCAGTAGTGCTACTAGATCCGCAAAAAGTAGAATCGGCGCAAGATGTTTCTGTTACATCACACGCAGATGTAGGCGGATCAGAAGGACAGGGACATCCACAACCAGTTCTTGTAACTTGATCTATTGATAGTTGCGAACAGGTGCTTGCATAAGAAAACGACCAAGAATATGTCACAGGTTGTCCGGTTATTCCTGACCATGATGTAACGGCAAAATAGATACAAGTCCCCGAACAATTACAACCAAATCCAGGCCGGGATGTTGTAGTTGTAACCGGAGCAGCCGTAGTGCAAGCCGTAGTAGTAGTCTGTCCGCAAGAAGTGGGGCTGGTTCCTGGGTAGCTACAGCCTCCGCAAATACATGCCGCTGTCTGAATCCATTGAATCGTTTCGGATAATGCATTTCTAGCAGCTAGCCAGCTACAATTTCCGCAACCGCCAATCGGTGTAGTAGTGACTGGAAATCGCGTAGTTGTTGTTGTCGTAGTAGTGGTAGTCGATCCGCAGATACATACTTTTCTACCGTCAAAACATTGGTTTGGTCCGGTAGTTGTTGTCGGACATGCAGGTTTGCCTGCCGCGCCAGCACCGCCAGGAACACATTCGGTACGAACACACTCACCGGCTACTATTGGGCAATATGAAGGAGGGACGCACCCGCAAGGAGCTATTGTCGTCGTCGGCGCTGGGGTGGTCTGCGATGGATTTACGGTGGTTGTTGTGGACTCTGGAAGAAATGCGCCGGATGCGGCAAGTTTGCAAGAATTGCAATCCGGTCCAGCAACACAGGTAGTTTCATAATAAAACATGCCATCGCCGCGAAGCTCTGGATTGCCAGACCCGTTTTTATTGATCCAGGCGCTAGGAGGCAAAGCGGGCCGCAGACCGCTTGGACACTGTTGACAGATTCGCCAATTAGCCAAGTATTTGTCGGCATCCGAATAAATGACATCGCTAGATCCCGGCAAACTGTTCCAATACCATTGCTGATCTGCAAGTGTAAGCGCACGATAGACGGCCTTGCCTTCTGGGTACAACTGCGTATTCAAGCTGCAAGGATCTAAAGCACACGGCGAATCATGAACCACAAACTGCTTATCCGGTGCAGGGTCGGATGCCTCTTTTGATCCTAATGGAAACAAGGGCATTTGACCCGCTGGGCAGTCTTGGCAAACAGTCCAGGCATTAGAAAAGCTCTTAATCGTAGCTGCCCGATATGTTCCAGGCGCAGGTGTGCCTAGAGCACTATTGGCTAGCGTGCATGCTTGAAGGCTGGTCAATGGCCCAGAAGTAGTAGTCGTTGTAGGCGATGCAGTGGTGGTCGGCGTAACATAAACGCAGCGAGAATCAATTTCACCGTTTAGCAGGAAGCAAGGATCGCCCGCGCCATAGCAATTACAAGGCGCGTTACATGCGCCGCTAATTACTTGGTAAACATAGCCTGTGCTCGGAGGCGGCGGCCAAGAAGTCGTTGTGCCTGGACCTACGGTGGTGGTTACACCGGCAACGCAGCGAAGGCGGCAAGGAGGTTGCTTTTCGCAGGGTGCCTGTGTGGTTGTAGTCGTGGTTGTCGTAGGCGCTGCCGTAGTCGATGTCGTTGTGGTCGGTGCAGCCGTGGTCGTAGTTGTCGTCGTATTAGAACAACCGCCAATGGGATCTTTCCAACCTACTCCACCGGTGACAGGAGCAGCCACCCACAAACAGCTACCCATGCACACTGGATTTATTGCCACGCTGCCAGGATTTGCAGTTGTGGTGGTTGTAGTTGTAGAGGTCTGAACTACAAGATCGGGTCGTTCGTTTGTCCATGTCCCGTCTTTGTGGCGGTAGACTTGAACAAAGTCGTTGGTGCTTCGTAGATAGCTATTTCTGACAACCGCACGAAACGGGATTCCTACCGCATCTAGCATGGGAACTAGGCGGTTAGCGTCTTCATCGTATTTGTACAAACAGCACTTAGCCACGCCGGGGGAGATGCTGCCATCAGCGTTTCGCACAGCAGCGGGAAGCCCGGTTTCGCACGGAGGCAACGCCCAGTAAGCATCTGGGGCTTTGGTATATTGCGGCTCACTACGAGGGATCATAGCCGGAGGAGGAGCGTTTCGGTCGTCCCGTAATAGGTTGCCGAGCTTCTGTACATCCGACTTGGTTAAAACGTAGTGCTTATTATCCATTTAGACTGGAAATGCCGTTACCGAGAGAATTGCTGTTGTTCTGGTGGATACAAAATACAATGGCCCTTTGAACTGGCCGAACATCATTCTATCAGGAGCGATAGATCCTATCTGCTTTTCCTCGTCCCAGATTTCTATGACGTTCAGCTTTTGTTGTTCTTGCATCAGCGGATCGTCGCCGCTTAGTTGGGGCGTCTTGTGGCCTAAGATGATCTCAAACTTGGAGCAGTCGTCTTCGGGTAACGTGACTTTCTGCTTTTTACCCGGATTGGATCGTAGCTGAGTCTGAAAACAAGTACCGGTACCAGTCGGGCTAAGACGATCATACGCCCACCGGACATCCGTGGTTGCGCCGGTATCCCATTCCAAAAAATGGGTGGTAAGAACCAATGTAAAACGATCCTCGTTCTTAGGAGGGCCAGCACTCCTTGCAACGTGTTCCTGCTGCTTATTTGTCATGTTGGTAAGGTACTAGGGATTCCCAAAAGTAAAAGATTCCCCTCTTTAGCGATTTCCCGCCGCTGAATCAGGGGGCCAAATATGCTGCCCGTAAGCGGGTTTTCTACGACTCCGCTAGCATTAACAATCAATGGCGGCTTGTCAGGGTCGGCAAGACCGCCTACGGAATTTAGTATAACAGATCCTTCGTTTTCCCCCAAAACATCCTTTTGAACGGCATAGCTGCCTTGAAGAAAAGGAATAGAGCCGGGAAGCAGGGTTTTGTAACCGACTGCCGGAATGAACTTATCAAAGGTTTCAAAGTTCGTCTCAAACGTGTAGGTCATCTTAAAGTAATAGAAACAGACGCCATACAGGATTCGCTCCCATTTGCAGTCCGTGAATCGCACGCATCGCTTGGGCAAGCCCCAAAGCGGGGCATCATTTACCTTGTTAATCAGCAAATTGATAATGCTGATAGGCAGGGTAGCCGAATTAAAAGACAACGTAATTGCTGGATAGCTGATCTTTTCTTCAACTTCCGGCCCGATCATAGGCTCGTAATTTACATGCAGAAGCGGCTTACCGTTTCGGTCGGTCTTTTGTTCCCGGCTGACATGGACGAAATCGCCAGAGATAGCTACTGGCTCTAGCAAGGGGTTTTCGATCTGGGTATCGTTACAACGAAACATGGGCTTCGTTGTGAATTTCGAGGTAACTAGCCAGTCGGCGCAGGGATCGCCTTCCCGAATATCTCGGTGCGGCGCAATGGTAAGTTCCGGTGTACGGAATGCCCAGGGGTCGTAGTCATTACCTTCAACATAAGCACTGCCTATGGGATGAAGCGTATTGACCATCTGCAAAACGGTTTCTGGGCCGTCTAGGTAGTCGTCGGTTCGGTAGTGCCAAGTCAGATCGTATGTACGATGTCCCTCGTCATCCCGATCCATTGTCTGATTTTTCAAACCGATTAAATATGCGGTCATGGTGTTGACAATCCCGAGGCAGTAAGGTTTACTTGACCGGTCTGAGTGTTTTTGACAATCTGACCCAATAAGGTATTCGTGAATATCAACTGAGCGACTGTCGGAGATTGGCTAGCCGTGCCCCCGGCGCGCATTTGCCGAACACGTTCTGCTTGTTCAGCCGCTTTCTTGGAATACTCGCTGCTATACATGGACATTGCATCGGACGCCTTGTACGTCGCACCACCGCCACCAGCTAATCCTGCGCTAAACTTAGGTTTATAGTCAGGGCCTCTAGGGGGTTCCGGCTTTGGTGGTCCCATTTCTTCGGTGCCCCGTTTGATCGTCTGCATAACATCGGCCATTTCGGTTTTGATGGTTCCGATGCGACTATCAAAAGCGTTAGCAGCAGTCATATCCGCAGAGGCTCGCTCTTGTTTTGTGCGCTCTGCCTCTTTTTGCATGATATTTGTCATGCCCATTGCATAATCAGTACGGCCTTTATTTGCTTCATCTAAAGCTCTACCTCGCTCCGACATTGTTTTTTCTAAATCGGCCTGTCTAGTTACTTTACGGTTCTCTGCGTCCGCTTGTAACTTATCCATTTCTTGTTGATAATTCATCCCCCTATCGAAGAAACTTTTAATGTACAACCACTTTCCTTGGATATATGTTACTACATTATCCCACATGCCTTGTATAGAACTAATTATAATAGAAAAAGCATTTTGCAGCGTTACGCCTGCTCCAGCAAAAGCGTTTACGACGTTCACAAACCCTAAAGTAGTGTTCACCGCCAAACCTGTATACATATCAGTCCAGGCATTCAAAAACCCGGTAATAAAGCCTCGACCTATAAGATATACCTCTCTTAGACCGACTCTGAATGCTAATTCCAGTCCAAGCATTGCCAATGTTCCAGCTTCTTGAAACTGACCTTGCATTAAGGCTTTAGTGATACCTTGAATAACAGGTATCACAATGCCTTTTAATTCCTCAAACTTGCCGCCCAAAAATCCAAGCATAGCCGAACCAGCGCCACTAAAATACAGAATTGCACCAGTGGCAACGGCTATACCAGCTATCACTAAACCAATCGGAGACATCAAAAAAGCTAGTGCACTTCCTATCATACCGATGATAGGAATGATGGAAGCAAATAGCATTTTAATGGGCAGTAATAAAACGGACAGGCCCCTCAAAGTAGACAATGCAGAGCCGATCCACCATCGTACCATTGCTACAGCTAAACCCATCGCATGAAAAGCAAGCACTGCCGTAAAGACTAATTTAATCATGCGTGCAATTTGCTGTATGGTTTCGTAATTGTTTGGGTCGTCAAACCATGCTGAAATTGCTTTTGCTAGTTGAATTGCTTTGGTTAATGATTTTTTCATATCATCTTCCAAGGCTTTCATTATATTCATACCTACCTTTTGAATAAGCTCTTTAAGCTGGTTTATCATACCGCCTAAAGAGCTATTCATTTTATTAGCCATGTCGGTAAAACGGCCTGTTCCTGTGGTTTCTGCTTTAAGTGCCTCTATGACATCTTTAGACGTTACCAACCCGTCTTCTTTTGCTTTGTTGACTCGCTGCATTGCCTGCTCCATTGTTTCATTGGCTTTGCGCGTTTTTTCTGCTATGGTTCTAAGAGGGTTAAATCCTTGTTCTGTCAACTGCCGCAGTTCATTACCTTGTAATTTTCCTAACGATGTCACCTGAGACATAGCATACATAAGCAAATCCAGCCGTTGCTGGCTGCCGCCCGCTACATCGCCAAGCATCTTCATGTTGGCTATTGTATCCTTTGCGGATTGCCCATAGGCCATCATATTTCTAGCGGAATCTGCAAGTTGTAATGTTTGGTAAGGAGATATAAGAGCATAGTCTTGTATCTCCTTCATAACATCAGCAGCCTGTCTTGCGGACCCGGTAAAGGCTTGGATAGCTACTTGGTTTTGCTCGAAACGAATAGTCATATCCAACAATCCCTTGGATTGTTGGGTAAGTGCTCGCATAGCATTTGAGTGCATATAAATATCAGCGCGGGAGGTTAGTCCGCCGCCCATACTTCCACCGCCACCGCCACCACCTCCCCTGCTACCACTTGTGCGAACAGCCGCCGCAGCCACTTGACCAGCACTTCTAATGGCAGCGGCACCCATCTGCGATCCTCCTCTGATGGCGGCATTCATCACCTGAGAAGCGGAGCGAATGGACGTAGATATTACGCCACCTACCGTTCTGCCCATAGACGCTACGCCACTGATGAGCGATCTAGTGACACCGCCAAGCACTGTAAGCGTTGTGCCGTAGGCTCTAGCGGCAGCACTAATGGCAGCAGCAGCCGTTCTTCCTGCGGTAACAATAGCCCTAGACATCACTTGCCCAGCGCTTCTAATAGCAGCGGCGGTTACCATGCCAGCGGTGCGTATTGCCGATGACAGCACAGAGGCAGCCGCACTTATAGTCGCTGCAACTGTTCGTCCAGCTTGTGTGATTGCTGCTCCTGCTACTTTTGCGCCGCTCTGCATGCTTTTGGCAAAGTTCTTTGCCACTGAATCCATGATTTTTGAAGCAGACACCAAGGCGGCTTTTACGGACTGGCCTAGATGCGGGGCGGCTGCTTTGACCGCATCTGCCATGCTTTTTGCAATACTTGAAGCAGCAGCGGCCCACATACCACCGCCACCGCCTTTTCCAGAGAATGTCTTTTTCTGGATATTGTTAAGAATGGTTTCCAGGTTGCGGAATCTAGTAATCAGCGTGTCTACTTGATTAAACAAGCCTCTTAAATTCTGCGTATTTAGCCCACGCAAAGCAGCGGTTAACTGCTTGGCTTGTGTAGTGGCCCCTACAAAACTGATACGATCACATACACTTTTTAATTGTTGGGCTTGCGCAATGGCCGTGCCAATGGCTTTATTATATCCAGAAGAATCCCCGAGTATCTTCACTCGCAGCGGCGGAAGTTCTCTTTCAGACATCTTAGATTACTCCGGGGTTATTCCAAAAATAGACAGCCAAACTGACTTGCTATCTGTGGCCTTATCGGCTTCGGATGCAGGTGCTTCAAATTTGAGCAAGTGATCCTCGATCTTTGTTTTTGCTCCCTGGGAAGCAAAAATGGCCTGCATCGTTGCCGCAGCATACCAGTCTGATTTGTCCCTGTGATTCCGACGCATTGTGAAATACGTCTGCCAGTTATCAAATTCAGACACCGTGGTAAGTTGCTTGACCAACGACACAGGCCATCCGAGTTCGTGCGACAAGTGATACCAAAGGTATTCCTCATCGCTGAGTGTTAGTTTTTTTCGTCGCCCTCGTCGTCGCCAAGTTTGTTCAACTTCCTGGCGATTTCAAACATGGCCCGTTGAGCGCCGTCCGGCCAATCCTGAATCTTCGACTCTGGCAACGCCTTTCCTTCCGTGTCATAGACGCAGAACGAAAGCAACGTGCTATACAGGCCCTTGTAGTCCTTGATCCCTACAACCTCACCGGTGTTTTGGTCTACCCGGCTACGCTGTGACGTCTTGTTGAAATACTCGTCGCGCTGTGCGCCGGTCATTTCCTTTACAAAGACTTTTACAACATTGCCATCGGCATCCATTTCCAGTTCGACTGGTTGGGACTTCCGAACTACCGAAATCTTCATCGCTTCCATATTCTTTCACCCTCTGCAAAAAAATGGCGAACACTGCTGTTCGCCATAGTAAACAAATCAAACAGCCAGCATTAAGGTGCAAGCGTAGTCGTAGTCGTGGTAGCAGTGGTTCCCACTGTGAATACCGGCGAAATTTCGGCTGGCGTTGCTGCTGTGGACAAGTTGCTTGGCTCCAATTCCAAGGTAGCTTCTGGTCGTTCGCCTTCCTTCAAAGCATCTTGGGTGAACTTGCTGACGATGGCGTAGAACACCAAAGTACAACCGTCTGGGAAGGTGATCGTGATCGCTCGGTTGCTTCCGAGGATGTTGATGACCTGACCGTAAACCCGAGAGTCGTAGGCGACTTTGATCGAAACAGTGTCAAGCGAAACCAGGGCCTTACCGAGCTTGGTTCGGTAGCGGCTGTTTCGCATGGTGGTTTGATCGATGGCCCCGCCCGAATCCAAGCCTGGAGGCGTTACTTCGATTTCTTCAAACAATGCCGTGATCCCGGAAATGGAGATCAGGGTCTTGTAACCGTCTTTCAGTAGCGGCATTTGTGCTTACTCCAGAGTTAGTCTGAACTGCTGTGTGTAGATATACCGGCGGGTTTGTTGTTCCTGTCCAGCAAACCCTATTGTATTAGATTTCGTAATTACCCGCAATTTTTGGCCGTTGGAGAGCGCGAAGTCATAGGCGGCGTCGGTAATACCCCCTATAGACTCCAAAATGGCCCTTGCTGACGAGTCTTGGCCCCTGACCATTACATGCAGCAGGGGATGCTCGTCGGTGATTCCTGTACGCATCCTGCGTTCTTCCATGCGTCCCCGGCCAATCTCGTAGATCAGGATCACGTTGTCCGGCTGATCCGGTGCGTGATTCACAAACACCGTATAACCGGTATTGAGAAGGTTGGCTTCGATAAGTTCCGCGAATGCTAGTGCTGGGTTCATGCTCGCATCACATAAGTTGTAATTATGTTAGAAATCTCGCCTATATCGCGGTTTACCCCGGCTTGCAGGAACAGGGCTTGGCCTTTTGGGTGCTTGTACCACAAGGTTTCATGCTGATTGACAGCATATAGGCTGGGGTCTTTCTCCAGGCCCATATCGTCGATAAAACCGGATACCGCAAAACCGTAGCCTATAATAGTCTCGGTAGACCAGCCTTTTCCGTCTTGGTAGTGGTTAGCGGACGCTCGTAACGCCCCTGTGTCTTCCGGCACCAATTCTTTTGTATTATCCAGCAAAGTCTGGGCCGCTTCGGCGCAACCTTTCTTGAAGGCCGAGCCGGTGTCCTTTTCGTAGCGTTTAAGGGCCTTAGCAAGAGCGCCAATGCCTTCGATTTTGATCCTGGGCATTATGCACAAGCCTCGTACAAAGACTCTGTATTACGCAGATTTGGCGTTTCTGAGGACTTTAGGACTTCGTAGATGCCATCGTTCTGTTTTGGAGTGTCCCAGTAGGCTACGGTAGCCATAGTTCCGAGCTTTATCAGGCCGCCGACTTGTAGCCGGGTTTCTGTTATTACTTCTACTGATGACATTACCCTAGTATTAGTAGAAGTGATAATTTCTTGCAGCCGGTCTTCCCATCGGCAAGTCATCTCGGTAGGCGGACCCCAGATCGGCTCACCGGTTTTGGCTGTCCCGGTTCGTTCCCAGTAGACTAATGTTTGGCGCTGACATCGCTTAATTAGAGACATCGGATTCTATGTCCTTTCCTCCCCAAACTAGGGAGAAAGCATTAGCCATGCCAGAAATCACAGATTTGTTCCAACGGGATAGCTTGCCACTGGTATCTAGCTGCATCGCGGTCGCGCCGTAATGCGTGATTCCTAGCCCGTCCGATAGCCGAACTTGGTAGCTAGCCTGGATCGTTCGCACCTGTTCGCTCTGAATCCGGGGATCGCTGATGCCGATCAAATGGGCCGCTAGGTACCGTTCGACCATCTCCAGCGTTTGCGCCGATGCTGCCGTGCCGATGATGTTCGTCACCATTAGGCTAGCATCGTCGATGAAAGGCTGGATGTCCGGGATCAGCACTTGGTCGTAGCTAATGATCTTTTGGACTGCGGCGATTGTTGTGCGTGCCATGATTATCCTACGATACTTCCGAGAGCCGCTGTGTTACCAGCAGTGGTTGGAACTTGTACAGTGAACTTTCGGGACGATCCGGTTCGGTAGACGATGTACGTTGCACCTTTGATAAGGTTGCTGAACTGGACTACCCCGTTGTTGTCGGCAGTACCGGTTCGTACAGCGTCTTCCATGACGATTCCAGTGCTTCCGACCGGCGGGGCCGAGGCTTGCAAGGAAACCTGGGCACCGGCCTGTACCGTACCGTTGACGTTGTAGACAACCCAGTAACCCGTGCAGAAAGGAGGGTCGCTTGGCGTTACACCGCCCCCGGCAGCCGTCATCGTGTATGTCTGGGTGACATTGCCACTGACTACCAGGGAAACCGGGGAGAAGCTGAAATTGGTTGCTGTGATAGCCACGGTCCAGGTAGCATCGTCGATGCTGAACGTCGCCAAGCCAGAAGCATTGGTTTGCAGCACATACGCCTCGCCCGTGCGAGAGATGCGAACTGTGGCGTTCTGGATCGGATTAGCCGAGGCATCGCGGACAGTGATAGCCACGGTCCTAGCACCTGATCCACCGATATTGGTAAGGGAATTTACCTCTGTCAGAATATCCTGTGCCGTTGCTTCCAAGGCCAGCGGGGCGACTGCCGAGGAAATCGCGGCTGCAAGCAGCGATTGGTCTGCTGGATCGCTTGGCAAGTTATCCGTCTTGGCCTTGATTGCGGCGACATTATCCCAGTCTTCGGCTGGATCGTTGTGGGCTGGCATCATTACATAGGCAGAAGTGGTATCTGGTACGACAGCCCATTGTCCATTTGCCGTATGCGTCTTAATCGTTGCCACCTTGGTAGAGCCGACATAATCGGTGACTACGGCAAGCTGATCTTGACCGGTTCCAGACCGGATAAAGATCATTTGGCCGTTGTAGCAATCGTCTACGCTACTTGCATTGGCGTTGAGGGTGATTGTGGTCGATGTTCCGGCTTGTGCCAAGCCTTCGTTCACAGAGTCGCGGCCAGCGTTGCCGATGATGACAAATTCGGATGTATTGTCTGGGTTGACACGCCAATCGCGGTCAACCGTGGCCGTCTTGGTAGTGCCGTTGTACTGGAGAATCAAGCGGCATTGACCGGCACCAGTCCCAGCTTCGATGAATACCAATCCTGGGTCGTAGATGCCGTTTGTGGCAGATGCGCCCGCATCGAACTGGATCTGGTTATTGCCGGTGCCTGCACCTTGGGCCGTACCGGACCAAATAATCGAGGCTGCGACTTGTCGCAAGCGACGACCTGCCGAGCCTGCGAGGTTGTAGGTCGCGCCGGACAGGATCGCATTCCAGACCGCATCGCGGTTCTGGTTGGCCGTTGGGATGTCGGTAACGGCGGCGGGATTGGCCGGGAGGTTGTCAGTCTTGGCTTTAATGGCCGCTACTTCCGTATCAATATAGGAAGCGATGGATGCCAAGGTGCTGTTTACCGAGGAGAAGCTAGCCGCAATGTCGCTGGCGTCTGCTGGGTCAACCGGGAGATTATCCGTCTTGGCCTTGATAGCAGCGACTTCCGTATCAACATAGCTGGTAAGCGTATTGACCAGTCCGGTGAGGCTGGAGAAGCTGGCAGCGATGTCACTGGCATCGGCTGGATCGACAGGAAGGTTGTCGGTCTTAGCCTTAATAGCGGCGATTTCTGTGTCAACATAACTGGCAATGGTTGCCAACGTACTATTGACCGTGGCGAAGCTGGCGGCGATGTCACTAGCATCGGCTGGATCGATAGGGAGGTTGTCGGTCTTCGCTTTGATCGCAGCCACTTCGGTATCAACATAGCCTGTAAGGGTGTTGATAAGACCGGTTAAAGTAGAGAAGCTGGCAGCAATGTCACTGGCGTCAGCGGGGTCGATTGGCAGGTTATCGGTCTTGGCTTTAATAGCCGCCACTTCGGTATCAATGTATCCGGCAATCGTAGCCAGCGTAGCATTGACCGTGGCGAACGATGCTGCGATGTCGCTAGCATCGGCTGGGTCGATTGGTAAGTTATCCGTTTTCGCCTTGATCGCGGCGACTTCGGTATCAACATAGGTAGCGAGCGTATCGACGCTGGTTTGTGTTGCTCGCGTCCCTACTGCTGCATCCAGTCGAGAGATACCAAACGCAGTCGCATCTGTAGGATCGGCTGCGGTGAAAACAACTGTCTTTTCTACTGGAATCGCGTTGGTTGCCGTGAACAAATACGAGCCGTTGTTCGCATTCGTGTCGGCTTGGCTCAAGTTAAAGCGATACTGGCCGTTGCCAAGCTCGGTTGTTGTTCCGGTTGCTGATGCTTGTGCATTTCCGTCCAAAGCACGGTATGCCGTGACGGTCGCACCCGTCAACGCAGCTCCGCTTGTGGCGTTGATAAGACCGAAATAGATGTACTGTGTAGCGGTGTTTTTTCTATACATGTGCTAATAGACTCCGCTTCCAATGTGTTGCTGTCGTCTTGCCCACGCGGCTTTGAATGTTGCTGCTGCGGTTGTTTTTCTGCGGTGCTTGATACGTTCTGGTGCTAGTCCAACGCCACGACCGCCGGTGTAGAGAAGTTGGATCTCGGATGGTGTTATGGCGCGGTTGTAGATGCGAATATCATCTTGCTGAGATACGCTGTAATTACTTAGCGACCCAGCACGATTTAACGCACCGATTGAAATCTGGTTGAATGTTGTTGCTCCAGATGTTCTTGATAATGTAGACGTTTGTAAGCCATTAGAATAAAGCGTCAATGCTGATGGAGTTGAAACAGCAATGATGTTTTTCCAACTTGCTGATTGCCAAGTTCCCCCACTCGTGGCCGTATCACCGCCAGCGTTAAAGCGTTGCCCTAAATTTATAGCTGAACCTGATGCCTGAAAAATCAAAAACTGCGTTCCGCTTGTGCTTGAACAAAGTGCTGCATAAACACCCGTGGTTCCTGTAGTGTTTCTATACCACAGGGAAAGCGTGCATCCATCTGTTGATAATTCAAGCGTTGGTATTCTTGCGTTTACATAATCATTTACTCCGTCGAAATCCAACGCCAAGCCGCTACCACTGGCAACCCAGTCCGTACCTGGGTCCATGTTGGTGAGAACGCCGGCATTGCCATAGCCGCTCAAATCTGGCAATGTGAAACCACTGCCGCATCGCTGAACCGATGGACACCATGCACCAATCAAGCCTTGTCGTAGCGAAGCGTAACGGTTGATCATCTATGTCACCGTCTCGTAGTACGGTTGAATGCGGATCTGGTGATTGCCCGCAGTGCTGTTCAAGTTCACGGCGGTGTTGTGCGTTACAAAGAAAACCACCTTTACTGGCATAACGCCACCGAACGCAGAAGCAAGTGATACCGGCCCAAAATGATATGTGCGGTCGCTTGTGGAGTCCGTTGCCATTTCAGCGATGAATCGGCAGATTACTGCCTTGTGATTGGCCGATGTGATAGTTTCAGCGGAGTCTGTTCCGTCGAACACATCAGGCCATGTCGTTCCGTCCCAGGATCCTACCGCAAATACTTGGATCGACTTGGCGGTGGTTGGACTCGTTCCAGTTGTGATCTTGCCGCTTACAAGATAATCCAGATACAAGTTCGACGAGTTGTCGAGTGCGGTTGACTCGCGTCCAGTGAGCAGGTTGGTGTCCGTCGCCAGCGATGCGAGCGTGATTGTGATATCGCTTGCTGCTGGGTAGTTTGCCTTTACGTCGGCCATTTAGCTTTGCCTCCGAGCCAGTGTGATATACCCGATCCCAATGTCGCCCAATCCAACGTGATCGACCCATCGGACATCGTGATCGGCGAGCTGGTCGAGCGAGTCCGCTTGTGCTTGGGTGAGGATGCCACTTGCGATCAAGCCAGCAACCATTGCATGAGTTGAGGCGAGATCCATATCGAGAGACTGGATCTTGCCAGCCTGGTCGTCGATCCACGCAAGCACAGAAATGCACAAGCCACGGACTGCGACAGGAATCGTCGAATCGCAGGAATAGATCTTGATCGTTGCGTAGTAGCCATTCTCTATCGCGTGCTGTTTGACGAGCCACGTTGGCACGAGCTGCCGCACGCTGACCGTCTTTGCATTCACCGCATCAGCGATTTGCTGGTCGGTCATGCCTGCGTATTCAGGCTTCGCGATTTCTGTAGCCAGAACACCTAGATCCATTACCTAGTTCCTTGTAACTGGAGTGCTTCGGGCGTTATGTTCATGTTCGGTCGGGCCTGTACGGTGGGACTACCCTGGCGTCTTGTAACTTCATGTGTTCATCGATATTATCGACTCTATCGGTCAAACTATCTACTTTTCCCTCGATCCTATCGAGCCTCGCGGGGATCTCGGAAAGCCGCTGTAGACTGCTCGATATTTCACGCATCGTCGTATCCACGGAGTCCAGATGCCGGAAGGCACGGTCCCTGGCAGGGATCAGGATCTCTTTCGCCGACCAAGTGGAAACACGCCAAATGGCGTAACCAAGCACAGCAGCCACTACGACTAGAATGCCAGCAGCGGTGTAGTTCGACTCAGTAAGAAAACGGTGGGCTTGATCGGGATCAACGGTTTGCGCCAGAAACATCGTTTACGGCCTTTCTTTTGTTCGCGGAGAACGATTCGGGGGTTAGCCGACCTACAAATGAAAAGTCCACACCGTCTGCATCTTCTACTTCGTACCAAGGGTACAGTTTTCCTGGGATTCCTTGGCCGTCATCGACAATTTCGACTCGCCATCCCTTTTCTACCCAGACGCCTAGTTTTGCCTTATCCTGCTCGCACGCCACACAGCTAGGGATTGTGTGCATCACAATCCGGGCTACGCGAAGCTGTTGCGATTCTTTGTAATCCCGATCCCGCTTCATTCGGTCCAGTTCTTTTTGCACGGCTTCCAATCCGCATTGGCAATCTTCGCAGTGGCACTGTTCGCCGCAGTTGCAAAGAGGGTTGACGCAAATCAACGAGACTGCGCGTTCTTCTCGCTCTTTGGCCTCGTCTTCCCATTTGCGGATACCGACTAAAAACAGGCCGCTAGCCAGCAAAGCCATCACCGTAGCAAAGACGATTTCCTGTACTCGTTCTTTCCGGTTCATACCTTGTTTCCTACAAATACCCAGAAGTCGTGATACTTGGTGCATTGGAAGGCGTCTTGCATGGTCATCAGACCGAATCCGTCTTCTCCCCAGCCTGCCGAGCCGGTAGGGCCGTACATAGGGTCTTTAGAAGGCCCCCAGGAGTTTTCTACGTCCGGGTGGACCATATCTTCACCATCTACCCACTTGCCGCTATGGAACAGCGTAGCGTGGTTTCCAGGGCCGTTGCCTTGCTGGATATACCCGTTGCGTAGACGCATGGAAGCATTGCTGACATGCCACGCATGGACGACTTGGTGATCCCGAGCAATAGCAGACGCTAGGGCAATTTTGAATGTCTGGTAGTCGTTGACTGGTAGTTTGTAGCACTCGAATGTCGTGTACAGCTTAGCCGCGACAGCAGCCAATCGCAGCCACTTATCCGGCACTTGTCTGCGCAAGTAGACATCGTGTGGAATGGTGTAGCTTTGGTCTTCGCTGGTCAGTACACGGGGGGCGATACCTTGCTTGCTAAACTCCATGCCATCCTGGAGAAGCGAGCCGCCGTCACGACCACGGTTGATATTCATGTACAGGTAGCAGTCGCTCAAAACGACATGCTGCAACCCGTCCAAGTCACGGCGGTTGTGGAAGGCGTTTACGGTGGCGCTGGCGTTACATTTGCCGAGGTTGGCTTGATTCATCACCCAGCGTGTGCGGCGCTTCCGCATGGCCTTGTAGACATCGCCATCGAGGGATTTCTTGATGTCCTCTTTTGGCAAGTAGAAATTCTCGCCGTAGACTGGGACATCAGCCACCATCGCGCGTTCTGCCGGGCTTGGTACTTCGCAACCCGTGTAGACTCGGGTGCCATCCGGCAACAAGAAGTATTGGAGATCCTCAACACTCATTTAAGGGAGTCCTCCAATTTGTCTTTCCAAGGAGCGATCTTGCGAATCTTTAGAATCGCACGATCCTTAATATCGACATAGCCGACTAGCGGCGGTGTGATCTTTTGGGCTGCTGCGTCATCGACCAGCGGCTTTGCCCAAACGTCGTCTTTGTCAGCGTTGATGTAGCCAGCCAGTTTATTAGCAGCCACAAAATCCGCCGCACTACGGACAGCCAGCGTTTGCTGTACTGTTGCCGAAGTCTTTTCGTTTACCAGTACAAGGGTTGCCCCTTCAACGCTGCTTGTTTTCTTAAATCCCCAGTTGCCTTTGAAATCCAATGGCAACTTAGGGCCGAGGACAAGCAGCAAGCCGCCCGCTATCAACAGCGGGGCGGCTAGCTTTCCTATGTCCATTGCTACACCTTTAGTGAAAACAGTAGCTTAATAATCGATTGCAGCGCATCCGAGGCGTCCATAGTCGGTGCCGACTCGAAGTATTTGAACAGCGTGTCCGCTGCTGCAATAGCATCTTCGCGGCTGACTTGACCGGGAACGACTGGCTGTGCCTTGTCCTTTTCGGCCTTATCGCTGTCTAGCTTATCGAGGAGTTGTTGGAGTGCATCAATGACTCCTGGGGCATTGTCCTTGGTCTTTTTATTGAGCCAAGACCAACCGCCCATAACAGCACCGGCAAGAGCCATAAGTGCGCCAAGAATCGTTGATGTATCCATTATTTGTCCTCGTAAACCAAAGCGAGAAGATCGTCGTCGGACAGGTTTGCGGTTTCCTCGCCCTTACGGCTTCGGAAGAATTTGATAGCGGCCATCACCAATTCGATAATCAAAATGACGGTAGCCGGATCAATGCCTACTAACTGTTCGTCTTCCTTGAGCGCGGCTTTGATTTGTTCCTCGTCGCCGTTGAATTGGTCGCGGTATTTGCGAGCCAATCGAACTGCTAGAAGCCGCTGAAAAAAGGGAATACGTTCAGCCATTACTCTGCCTTTGCGCCTTTCTTTTTAGGCTCGTCGGCAGCCACAGAATCCTCGACTTTGGCGAACTTTTGGTCGCCGAATACCGCAACAACGTCGCGGTCTGATTCAAACACTTCGCCTCTGCTTACCACCACTAACGGCTCATTCGAGACAACGTGCGAACCTTCCAAAACTTTATACTTAGCCATGCTGCTTTTCCTGTGCTCCTCGTAAAGAAACCCCGACCATACGCAGGAGCTAGCGATATGGCCGGGGTGCAGCGGGTGGTCAAATTGTGTGCGTTACAGATTAGACTGAGTAATGCACGATTCCGCAGTTGCCAGCTTGGTCCACCTTCATTTGTGGGACCATCATAGCCATAACTCGGAACTTCTCCAGCAAGCCGCCGCGCTCTTGCCATTGAACGGTTTGGATGTCCATGCCCATAACCGTCCGAACAGTGCTGGAGTCCTCTTGCACCAAGAGAAGTTGCTTACCGGTGAGGTAGTCGCAAACTTCAACGCTGGAGATTTGAGGGATGTTAGCAATAGCTCGCTCCAACGGGGTTGGATCGTACAAGCTGAATTGCCGCATCATGTATTGCAGATACCCGGTCGAGTACCACAACTTGAAAGGTCCGTAACGGAACTTGTCGTAAGCTGCGGAAATCATCGCCAAGACATCGTTGTAGGTAGCAGTCGGAGTCCAAGATCCACCAGCAGGATCGGTTGCCGATCCAGTGATTCGGCTTGGGAAGTTAATCAACCCGTACAAGGTTGCCCCGCCGAAGGAGAAGGTACCGAAAGTACCGAGGTGCAACTTTTCAGCTTCCTCAGCGACTTTGATCGCAGCCAATTCCAACATCGACGTATCGAGAGGGGTGTTACCCTTTCGGCTAGCGGCGAGTTGACGGCTCGACATGGTGACTTCCTTGCTGATAATTGGCAAAGGAAGATTGACCAAATCGTAGATAGGACGATCATTGTCTCCAGGAGCCAAAGCATCCATCGTAACGCGAGCCGCGCTGATGTCGGACTGACGTTCGTATTGGTAAACGGTGGTTCCGAAGCCGTTAGGAATGTCAACCGACAATCCCGAGCCACGAAGCCAGTTGACGATCTTGAGCCGCTTGCGAGCAGCCTTGACAACTACATCATCGATTTGCTTCCACTCGTCCTTACGGAGAGTAGCACCGGCGTTCGTGACAAGTGCCTTAGCACTGCCGTCAGCCTGCTTCACGCTGATATAGGATTTGCCATCATCACCAACGAAGGGACGCAGAACACCCATGTCCCCGTTGGTAGCCAAGAGTTGCGAAGAAATGTTTCCGGTCGCAACGCCGTTGAGGATAAAATCTTCCATTTCGTTCTTTGTCCCTTGCTTAGATGAAGCGAACCATGATAAGTTCTTGAGTTGCCACGTTGGAGGCTTCTTCGGCGATTGCGAAGACCTTCGACGGGGTGCCCGTGGTTTTGATGAGCGTTCCGTCGCCGCCGGAAATCAGTTGATCGCCGATTGCTACGTTCTCGCTAGCCTTGAGGCGAGCGTATCGCTTTGCACCAGGGATGACCCATTCAGCGTAAACGCGAGTTGCAGCAGCCGCAGAGTCATCGACTCCCAAGCCTTGCAATGCGTCTTCGTGAAGAACCAAGCTAGCGCCAGCGCCGCCCGAAACATTGTGTACGTTGCATTCGGTCGCCGAGGTACGACGAACGATCATGCCGGGTTTGAGAGTTGCGCCAGAAGCGACCAAGAACTCCTCTTGTACACCGTCTGGGCCAGCCAATCGAATGGTTTGTGCTACAGCAATAGTCATGTTTTCTTAGCCTTGTGCCGAGAAAGTGGATGGGGGGAAGAAACCTTCTACAACCGTTGCCTTGTTGGTCACGGGAGCAGCCGACCCGGCATAGACCGGAGCCTTTTCAGGTTGTGCGACAGGCTCAGCGGCATTAACAGCGAATGCGGCGAGCTTGGTGAGCGAAGCGGTTGGCATCGCGTTTAGTTCGTCAGCAGAGAAAAGGTTCTTCTCGTTTGCAACGATCTTTTCAACCAATTCTTTGCGGTGGTTGGCGTTGACGGCGAATGCTTCTTCGATTTGTGCTTTAACAGCAGCAGGTGCCGATGCCAAAAGTTCGTCGAGATTCTTTGGAGCTTCGTTAGCGACTGGAACTTCGACCGTTACGGTACGCTCCAACTTTGCTACCGCCGCTACTTGTTCGTCAGTCATATTAGCAACGAAGTCTTTGTGTTCGTCGCCGAGCGCTTTTACAAGGGCTTCCTTGTTCATATTGACCTTCTCATTGGTAACAAGAGGTTTGTAAGATACTTCTCGAACAACTTGTATTCGATTCCCTAATAGTTTAACCGAATCGTTGTCAATAGTAAAATTTTCTTGAAAATAGTCTTCGCCGATCTCATAAATAACATAGTCAGCGTAGACTTCTTCTACTTCGACCCAGTTTTCCATAGAAATCTGCATTGGGTCTTTGGGGCCGTAGGCTTCCTTCACGGCGTCCGTTACGTCCTCTACCAAGCTGGAGAGTGATTCTTCGTTGACAACGAGATTCTTAGACACGGATCGGATATAGCGAGCTTTGCTAATATCCTCTTGTTTCTTATTGACTAACAAGCCTGCGCCGTCAGCTAAGCTGCATGCGCCTACGCCGTTTAGAATAACAGCTAGATGGTCAGGGCGGAAATTCTTAGCTTTCCCTGCATATTCGCGGCCTTCCCAGACGCCGGATGACATTTCATTGTCAACAAACAAACCAGTAGAAACTTCTACTGGCTGGTTTTTGTTCATGGCCTCTTTGATGCGCTGGCCGCCGGGTACTACATCCAAACGGCTTTCTTCAAACCATGCTTCGGCCCGAAGTTTCTTGGTTTTGCTGTTCCAGGAGGCATTTAGAACCATGCCTACGCTGAACTGCTCGATAGCCTCTGGCAAGCAGCCAGAGACTTTAGAACCATCTGGAGATTCTGGATGCCCGACTGTGATCGGCTTGTGATTCCAGCCCGTTACAGACTTAGAAATCTCTTTGCCATCGTAGTATAAAGCACCCTGATTGCCTGCGAAAACCCCTTCCAGGATCATTACCACAGGCGCTACAAGGTAGTTACGACCTGCGAGTTGCTTTCTTTGAACTTTGCTCGACAGGTTCGCTACTAACTTCTCCATCACTTACCTCACTGGGTTGGCTTTGCGCGACGAATTTATCGCCGATGCAGAAAAACCTTGGGATATGGTAGCCGTATGACATGGCTAGTGGAGCAGACTGCAAATCAAACAAAATGCTCTTGAGAACGCTCGCCACTTCCTTTGGATTATTATAACTGATGCTGTTGCAATCGCAATTTTCGCAGCAATCGCATTGCTCTTGGCTGCATCCTTGCCATTGTGCATCGTGTACGAGCATCCCAAATTTGTAGGCTGCCATGAGAATGTCTCCGCTTTCGACAGCGGTTGCAAACTCAGCGGCTAGTTCTGGATGGAAGTTGTTCATTGTGATTATTGGCCTTGTTTTGGAGGTTGTACGACGTTCGCAGGCGTTTTTCCCGGATCTTTGGTGTCGCCGGGCTTTGGCACTGCTGGAATGCTGGATGGGACGTTGTTTTGTTGGCCTGTCATGCCTTTTGCGAGTTCTTGCAGCACCACAGAAAGCTCGGTTCGCTTGGCCTTGGTGATTGCTTCGGCTTCCTCGAACGACAATTTGAGGAACTTAGTCAGGAACTCAGGCAATGGGATCAAGGCTTCTGCACCGGCAGTCGCGTAACGGGCCAAGGCTTCGGTGCGTTTCAAGCCGACTTCTGCCTTTTCCGTTTCGGTCATTTCTGCCAACGGAGTCCATTTTACCCGAATCGGCTGCGGTTCGCCGTCTTTCTGCTCAGTTGGCGGGAGAGCGCCGTACTGTTGCAATCGTTCGATGACTGGGTGAATGATTACCGGGGTGACGAACATATCGCGCCGTAGTGCGATTTTCTTTGTCCACGCCTTTTCCTCAGCAGGTGACATCTGCATCCCGCTGGTAGATCCCAGCAATTTGCTGACTGGGATGCCCTTCGTGGTGGAAATAAGCCGTAGGCAGTTATCCACAAACGGCTGAGGATTGGAAATCTGTGGTTGCAGGGACTTCATGGATACGCCAACCCCGGCAAAATACCGGGACAGCCCTTGTTCCCATTTGAAAATCTCGTCCTTGATTCCCTCGCGGTCATCCTCAGTCAGTTCCCCATTTTGGGGGTCCACCTCGAAAGAATACCCAGGAAATCCGCCTTTCCAGTACATTTCCCCGGCACCG
>Ga0208783_10000272_pt1 | contig 32673 bp, 30 predicted proteins | sample DEB19_08_DNA_2_FD_184529 | JGI IMG/M metagenome (GOLD analysis project Ga0208783, IMG submission 184529) | Aqueous microbial communities from the Delaware River and Bay under freshwater to marine salinity gradient to study organic matter... | ecosystem: Environmental > Aquatic > Marine >... | reverse complement strand
GACACCGGTGCGACCGGCGCGACGGGTGCGCAGGGCATTCAGGGTGATCAGGGTGAGACCGGTGCGACGGGTGCGACCGGTATTCAGGGTGACACGGGTGCTCAGGGCGGCCAGGGTGACACCGGTGCGACGGGTGCGCAGGGCGGTCAGGGTGACACCGGTGCGACCGGTAGCCAGGGCGGTCAGGGTGACACCGGTGTTACCGGTGCGACCGGCGCTCAGGGCATCCAGGGCATCCAGGGCGTGACCGGTGACACCGGCATTCAGGGTGCGACGGGTGCTCAGGGCGACACGGGTCTGCAGGGCATCCAGGGTGTGACCGGTGACACCGGCATCCAGGGCGTTCAGGGTGGTCAGGGCGACACCGGTGCGACCGGCGCTCAGGGCATCCAGGGCATCCAGGGCGTGACCGGTGACACCGGCATTCAGGGCGACACCGGTGCGACTGGCGCAACCGGGCCGCAGGGAATTCCCGGCGAGTTCGCAGGAATGGGTGCGACCGGTGCCACGGGTCTCACCGGCGACGCAGGTGCGGTCGGTGCGACTGGCGCAGCCGGCCCTCAGGGTCCGCAGGGCGCGCAGGGTCCGCAGGGCGACACCGGGGCGACCGGTGCGCAGGGCATTCAGGGTGTGACCGGCGATGCTGGCGCAGTCGGTGCAACAGGCGCTCAGGGTCCGCAGGGCATCCAGGGCCCGAAGGGTGACACCGGCGTGACTGGTGCGACCGGAGCCAAGGGTGACACCGGGGCGACCGGTGCGACGGGCCCGGGCCTCGGTAATGCCAACGTCCAGTCCTTCACCACGAGCGGTACCTGGACGAAGCCGGCCAACGCTCGGCTCGTGCGGGTGATCGTCATCGGTGGTGGCGGTGGCGGCGGTGGAGGAATGTACACAAACGCCGGCGGGACCAACGGTGCCGGTGGTACCGGAGGTGGCGGTGGTGCCTGCGCGGTGCGTGATTACGACGCAGCCGACCTCGCCGCCTCGGTCACGGTGACCGTGGGAACGGGTGGCGCCGGCGGTGCGGGCGGTACGACGGCTGGACCTGCGGGCTCGGCCGGCGGAACCTCGAGCTTCGGATCGCTGCTGTACGCCTCGGGCGGCGCGGGTGGTGCGATTACCACCACGGGAACCGGTGGTGACGGCGGTAGCTGGGGTCAGACCCGCACCGCAGTCGCCAGCCAGGCGGCGGGCGGTCTCGGGGGTGGCGGCGGAACTGCGACACCGACCGCCGGGAACGGTGCCGAGTTCGGTGGCGGTGGTGGCGCCGGAACCAAGGCCGCCGGTGGAACTGCCGGCCTTGCCGGTGGTGCTTCCTACTACTGCGGTGGTGGCGGTGGTTCTGGTGGTAGCGCCAAGACCACTGCGGCCATCGCCGGAGGAGCCGGAGGTGCCAACGGTGTCTACGGAACCGGTGGTGGCGGCTCGGCCGGGACCGGCGCCGGTGGTGCCGGTGGTGCGGGAACGGCCGGAAGCGACAGCAGCAGCGCCTGGGCCGGCGGCGCCGGTGGTGGCGGCGGAGCCGTGAACATCGGCGTTGGTCTGACCGGTGGTGCCGGTGGCGCCGGCGGTGTTCCCGCCGGTGGTGGTGGCGGCGGCGGTGTCGGGACGGGAACCGGCGGTGCCGGTGGTGCCGGTGCGCGCGGTGCGGTCATCATCCTGACCTGGTAGCGCCCGGCACGGTAGTGAGTTCGGAGGGGGCCCGAGTGGCCCCCTCCGCCGCTATCCGGCGGTAGTTCGTTTCGGTCCGAAGCGACGAGTCAGGGGAAGGCGTGGGTTCGGTGACGGACCAGGGGTCCGACGAAACCGGCGGGCCGGATACCGGTACGTGGCGTTCGGGTCTGTGGGCGCCCGCCTTCGCGTTCACCGGTAGTGGTTGCCTGCTCGTGCTCGAGCTCGTGGCGGCACGAATGATCGCTCCCGAGATGGGCGTCTCCCTCTACACCTGGACCTCGGTGATCGGGGTGGTGTTGGCCGGGGTGAGTCTCGGCAACTTCTTGGGCGGCCGCATCGGGGATCGGTGGCCGACCCGGGCGGCGCTCGGCTGGGTGTACCTGGCGGGGTCGGCGGTGACGGCACTGGTGCTCGTGCTCTCGCACTTCATCGGCGACTTCAAGCTTCCCTACCGGGCGCCGGCCGTGGTGCAGGTTCTCTGGGTCGCCGCGGTGCTCTTCTTCGTACCCTCCACCGTTCTGGGGGCTCCGACCCCGATTCTCACCCGACTCTCGCTGCGCTCGGTCGACGGTTCGGCGCGCGTGGTCGGTCGTATCCAGGCCGCCGCTGCGCTCGGCAGTATCACCGGCACCTTCCTGACCGGGTTCGGACTCATCGCCTGGTTCGGGGTCAGGCACGTAGTCGCCGGAGTGGCCGCAGTGCTTCTGCTCCTGGCGCTCCTGGCCGGGTTGCCGCGCACTCGATCGGCCGCTGGAGCGGCGCTCGCCGTTCTCGTGGGAATCGGCGCCGCAGCGGCGTCGTCATCGAGCCCGTGCACTCGGGAGAGCAATTACTTCTGCATCCGGGTCGCCCCCGAGCCGGTTGCGGCCGGCGACCGTCCCGCCGGCGCCCCGGCACCGCAATCGCTGTACCTCGACCACCTCTTGCACAGCACCATCGATCCCGCCGACCCGACGAATCTCGGTTACGGCTACGAGCAGGAATACGCGAGGCTCGTCGACGCGCTTTGGCCGCAGGGTCGCCCGTTCGACTCCTTCTTCGTGGGTGGCGGCGGGTTCGTCTTCCCGCGCTACCTCGACCGGCGGGGTTCGGGGCGCATCGTCGTCAGTGAGATCGATCCCGAGGTCACGAAAATCGCCCGCGAGCGTCTCGGTCTCGCACCGTCGGAGCGGATGCGGATCATCGATGACGATGCTCGCCGGGTGCTCGCGCGCATGCCCGCCGACGAGAAGTACGACGCAATCTTCGGCGACGCCTTCAACGACTACGCGGTGCCCTACCACCTCACGACTCGGGAGTTCCACCGACTCGTCGCCGACCACCTGAACCCGGGCGGGGTCTACGCGATGAACCTCGTGGACGGTGCGGACCATGCCCTTCTCCGATCCGAGATCGCGACGCTTCGCCGAACCTTCGATCACGTGGCCGTCGTGATCCCGCAGAGGGGGTGGCCGCCACTGCCGGATCGGGACACCTTCGTCGTCCTGGCGTCCGATCGACCGCTCCCGATCGGGCTTGGGCTGGTGCCGGCAGAAGGGCTCGAACCCTTCATGGGCGCCGGGCGCACGGAGATCCTCACCGATGACTACGCGCCGGTCGACCAGATGCTCGCCCCGGTCTTCAGTCGGGCCATTCGCCGCCCCGATTTCTGATCCCCGGCGAGGGGCGGGATTGCCCCGGGACTCGGGTGCGGCCGCGTCAGTGGCCGCTGTGGAGTGTGTCGCAGTTGTGGGTCTCGCCGTCGGCGACCTGGCCGGCGCCGATGCCCTCGAGCGCAGCGAAGGGGCCGCACGGGTGGGGCACGATCCAGACGTGCAGCATCGGCACATTGCCGTCGGCCGTCGTGCCGGCCGGGCACTCACCGGCGCTGTTGGCGAACCCGGCGACGACCCGCTGGAGAGGGTCGACCGTTCGCGCGAAGCAGATGTCACGGTGCACGTGGAACTGCGTGAGCGGACTCCGGTAGAGCGCGGGGATGTCGACGAACGTGCTCCCGGTCGGGAGCATGAACATCGCCGCCTCGAGCTTCGGGTACCCGGAGCGCGGCACGCGGTACACGAGTGACTCGGGGTAGCGCGGATCGAAGACGCGTCCGTCGTCGAGATAGGCCCAGTTGATCCAGTGCTCGTCACCGGTGAGGGCGTCGCCGATGCTCCGATAGCCGGCGGCGTAGGCCGCGGCTGTCGTCGCGAACCGGGGGAGCACGGTGAGGGTGGTGCGGAGCAGGGTTTCGGCGGCGGTCACCTGGGCCGGGGTCACGCCGGGCGTGCCACTGAGGTCGATCGGGGCATTCGGATCGAACGGTTTCACGGTGGTGGGAGGGGTGGTGGCCGGAACCGTCGCCGGCGTGGGGGTGGGTGCCGTCGGTTGCGGTTGTGTGGGGCCGGGGGTCGGCGCGGCCGTCGCACTCGGGACCGGGGCGCTCGTGGTCGGCGAGGTGGAGGTCGGCACCGAACCGTGGTGCATGCGGGCGTGATCCACCGCGGTCGGCGTCGATTTCGCCGTAGTCGATGCGCTCCGACGCTCGGCGCGATCCGGACCGCTCCCGCAGGCCGCGAGCGCAACGGCGGCGGTCACGAGCGCAAGAGTTGTGGTGATCCGCGAGTGGGTCACGGGAGAACTCGTTCTGCCCCGCTGCGGCAGGCCCGCGCCGGCGTACCTTCGCCCCGCTTCCGCGACCGACGTTTCGATCATCTCGTCGCTCACCGGTGTTCCGGACTCAGGCGGGAGAATGTGAACACATCGGCACCGTATTACGAGTGCGGCAGGCCGGAATGGTCGGTCTCATCCGATGCGGCAGGAGCATCACTCGGAGTGGAGGTGAGCGGACTCGAACCGCCGACTTCTACGTTGCGAACGTAGCGCTCTACCAGCTGAGCTACACCCCCGAGGGAGCCGTCAGCGTAGCAATCGCCGCCCGGGCCGGGCGGGCCGTATCCCGGTCCCCGGCGGCACCGACCCCGGGCTACTGCGGTGTGAACGAGGCCCTGATCGTGAAGGTCGAGATCGGGACCGACACGACCCCGCCGTACCCGTCGACGACCACGACGTAGTCGTACCCCGGTTCGGTGGCAACGCTGATACGACGCGAGTGCTTCCGGGTACCGAAGCGCTGGCCGTTGCCGCCGTCGGGTCCCGGTGCGAGATCGGCGGGAGTCAGGATCCCGCCGGCGGGACCGTGGTAGACGGCGACGACTGCATCGAAGTCGGTGTGCTTCGAGACGCCGTGGATGCGGAGGCGGCCCGGGCCCGGGTTCGGGACCCGGTACCAGACCGAACTCCCTCCGAGGTGGGGGCCCTTCTTGTCGGTGTACTTGACGACGTCGAACGGCTGATCGCTCGTGGCGCCGGAGACGGTGCCGGTGATCGTGTAGATGCCGCCGTTGCCGCCGGTGAGGTTGGTAGTGAACGCGTTGACGATGTCGTCGTTGGCGGGGCCGGCATCGGCGCCGACGGCACCTCCCGTCGCGACGAGCAGCACGGCCACGAGAGCGGCGAGCGCGCCGCTCATTCGCAGGGCTCGGATCGGACGAACCACTGTCATCTCCTCTATTCCTCGGTGTCAGCGGTCGCCTGCGGCCGCAGCGTCTATCGCGCCCTGGAGGCGAGCGGCCACCATGGCAGTGGTGAGGTCGCCGCGGGTTCGCTCGAGCACGGCGCGGAGCGCGTCTGTCGTGCGGCGGAGCCCGCCGGTTACCCCGTCGGGGAAGTCGATCGTGACGAGGAGCGAGTAGACGTCGTCCATCGCGTCCATGAGCGTTTCGGCCCGGGCGAGATCACCCGCCCGCAGTCGGTCGAGGAGTTGTCGTCGCAGTTCGCTGGCCGCCTCGGCCAGCCCGTTGCAGTAGGCCGCTTCGTCGAGTCCGAGGTCGGCGGGTATCGGGAGCGGGTCGTCACGGACCAAGGCCAGGGTCAGCCAGGCCTCGGCGAGCTCCTTGCGGGCGTCGGCGAACGGCCCGTTGGTGCGTACGTCGGGCTGCCCGTCGAGCGCGGCATCGGCCTCGGCGACGTGGTCGCGCGCCTCGCGAGCCAGACGCTCGGCCTCGGCGAACTCGTGCCGATGGGTTGCGCGGATCGATGCCGCACAGGCCTGGATTGCGCGTCGCGACGCTGCGATCATCACCTCACGGGCGGCGTGCTTCTGCTCGAGCGCAGTGCGGGCGGCATCGCCGATGACGGCGATCTCGGCGGAGCGGTCCACCGCGACTCAGGAAGAGGCGGCGCGCCGGTAGTGCGCCTCGGTGTCTGCCGCATCGGGAATGCGCCAGGCGATGGCCCTCACCTTGCGGGCCTGCTCGATCTGCAGCGAACGGATCCAGGCCCACAGGCCGAGGAATGCGAGGAGGACGAGATCGGCGAGTACCTGGATCGTCCACAGGAAGCCCGATCCGGTGGCAACCGCCGCGAGGGTGGTGATCGCAACGGCTCCGAGGAGTACCCGCAGCACTTCCTGGCGCCGACGGGTTGCCCGGGTCCCCGTGGTGAACACGGGCTCCTCGGGGAGAGGAGCGAGGGTGCCGTTGGTGCGGCCGATCAGCGCCAGTCGGTCGTTGAAGGCGGCAATCGAGTCGCCCCCCCGTCCGGCCCGCGAGCGCATGAGGGGAGGCAGCAGCACGACCGCCCACAACGCTGCGAGGATGAGCAGGACCACCAGCGCTTACGCCTCCCGACCGCCTCCAGGTGGAGTCGAAAGTACAGAGACGGCGGCCGGAAGTGGTGGATCCCCGGTGAACGGACGATGACGCCCGAGTTCGAGTGCGGGGTCAGAGCGAGAACGGATCGGACTCTTCGGCCTCGCGGCGCCAGGTGCCCGAGCGCCCGCCGGTCTTCTCCCAGAGTTGGAGGTCGCCGATCGTCATCGACCGGTCGATCGACTTGCACATGTCGTAGATCGTGAGAGCGGCGACCGCGGCGGCCGTCAGCGCCTCCATCTCTACCCCGGTGCGGTCGACGGTGTCGACGTTGGCCTCGATCTCGACGTAGGTGTCCTCCAGCCGGAAGTTCACCAGCACCGAGCCGACGAGCAGCGGGTGGCAGAGCGGCAGGAGGTGCGGGGTCTGCTTGGCGGCCTGGATCCCGGCGACCCGAGCGACGGCGAGCACGTCGCCCTTGGTGATCGCCCCCGAGGCGATGCGGGACGAGGTTTCGGGTTCCATGTGGACCCGGCAGCGGGCCACCGCCCGTCGGTGGCTCGGATCCTTGGCCGTGACGTCGACCATGCGGGCCCGGCCGAGCGGGTCGAGGTGGGTGAACTCGGGCGCCACGACGGGGAAGTGTAGGCGGGGCGGAACGGGCCCGCCCGGGCCGGGCCGGACGGGTGGGGGCGGAGGTCGTCAGCCCGCGACGGGCCGAGGGGTGGCGACGGCCCGGGTGCCGTTGTCGGCCGCGCCGGACGGAAGTCCGGGACGCGTGGTTCGGGGCGGTCGGGTAGGGCCGAACGCCCGTCGAACGGTGAGAGCGACGACGAGGGCGGTCACAAGTCCGATGACGACGCGGAGCGGTCGGCGAGCGGCATCGGTGCCGGCGGTGAGCGCGTGCACCGTCACGAGTCCGGCGAGCACGTAGCTCGTGAGGTGGATCGAACGCCAGAGTCGCCGGGGGAGTCGACGTCGTAGCAGCGACGTGAGTTGCACGAGCACGAGGAGCCACGCCCCGATCGCGCCCCAGGCGACGGCGGCCTCCCGCCACGGGGATGCGAAGGGAACGAGGGCCTGCTCGGGTGTGATCTCCACGAAGGAGTCGGCGACGATCGCGGCGACGTGAAGCCCGACGGCACCGAGTGCGATGCCCGAGATCCAGGGGTGCAGGTCGAGCACCCACCGTCGCAGCCGGGGGCGCTGGGCCAAGCGTCCGGACGCGACGATCCCGAGCCCGAGACTCGCCATGAGCAGGAACCACGCGACGAGGCCACTGCTCCGCGCGAGGTACCACCAGAGGTGGTTCACGATGCCACCACGGTCGGAGCAAGCGCGATTTCTCCGCGTGCGTCAGCGAGAACGGTCGGTCGGCCGCCACGATCGAACGCGAGCAGGGCGCGCACCCCGAGCGCCGCGCGCAGATCGGCCGGGTCGGCCGCTTCGTCGAGCAGAGCGGCCTTCGTGGCGGCTTCGGCACACCAGGCGGCCGCGGCGACGGCGGTGACCGTGCACCACGGACCGACGGCGGGCCGGCCGGTAGTGGGGTCGATCAGGTGGTGGGCCTCGCCGCCCGAGGCGAGCGTCCATCGGCGGCGTCGGGTGCTGGAGGTCGCGAGTCCTCCCGTCACGATCCCGATCCGGGCGGGTTCGGCGTCGGGGTGATCGGGATCGGTGACGGCGATGCGCCAGCGGTCGCCGGTCGGCGCCGCCCCGAACACCCTGAGGTCGCCACCGACGTTGACGAGTCCGCCGGCGGCGCCCTCGGCCCGAATCTCGCCGGACACGAGATCGGCGGCGAAACCCTTGCCGAGTCCTCCGGGATCGATCTCGGTGCCCCGGGGCAGCCACACCATTCGTGCGGTGCGGTCGACCCGGATGTCGGCGCAACCCGGCGCGGCGACCGCCGCAGCCGCCCCCTCCGACCCGCTTCGGCCGACAAACGGCCACGACCGGTCGTAACCGAGCGCACGGATTCGGGGCAGTTGGGTCGGGTCGAATCGCCCGCCCGTGGCCGACCATGCGCTCACGAGGCGGTCGACGAGCGCAGCCGTCTCGTCGGACACGACGCACGGTGCGCCGTCAGCCCGATTGCAGCGGGAGATCTCGCTTTCGGGCCGGAAACGCGACCACCGTGCTTCGAGATCGTGCAGGCGGGCGAGGGCCGTGTCGGCGAGGCCGGGCGCCCCGCCGACGACGATCACCTCGGCTCGGGTGCCCATGACCTCACCGACGACGCGCGCGGTGCCGGTGGTGTCCACGGGATTCAGCTCGCGTAGGACGAGGCGTCGGGCGGCCCGCCGTTCCACCGGGGCGGAGGAGCGACCGAACCGGTGCCGCCGGCGGCGTCATCGGTGGGCGGTGTCACGCGGTCACCGGACTCGGCTGCGTCGTCGTCGCCCAACCGGTCGTCAGCGCCGTCTTCCCAGCGTTCGCGCCGATCCTCGCGGTGCTCACGAAAGTCGTCCATCCTCTCGCGCAGGTCGTCCATCCGCTCGCGGAGATCCTCGCGACGCTCGGCCCGCCACCCCGGGTGGGGTCCCGGTCGGCCGTCGCGACCGCCGGGCCGGGCCTGCGGGCCGTTGGGTCGGCCGTTGCCGTCGGGCGTCGAGGAACCGTCGTTGTTGTCGAGAGCGGCGACGGCGCCGGCGCCCACGAGGATGCCGACGATTGCGGCGACCACGGCTGCGATCCGGGAGCGCCAGTTGCGGCTCCAGCGACGACGCGCCGGACTCCGTCCGGGGGTGGCCGGCGCCTCGGCGTCGGACGAGTCCGGGGTCGTAGTCGATGCCGCGGGCTCGGTGATCGGGTCGGTCGGGGGTTCGGGGGTGGGTGTGGTGTCGCTCATGGGGCCATCCTCGCGACCCCGGGTAAGGCCGGGGGTGCCCGGAGGTAAGGAGGAAGTGTGAATCGCGCCCCGTAGGCGACGTTCGGTGCCGCTTCTTACCGGCTCCTCAACCGGGTGCTCCACAATGGCCGAGTGGCCCCCCGCATTCTCGTCGCCGATGACGACCGTGCCATTCGCGAAGCCGTCGCCCGAGCCCTCGAGCTCGAGGGGTACGAGGTCGAGACCGTCCCCGACGGAGCGGCCGCGCTCGATGCCGTGATGCGGCGGGCTCCCGACCTGCTCGTCCTCGACGTGATGATGCCCTCGGTCGACGGACTCTCGGTGTGCCGCACCATGCGGCGCCACGGTGACCGAACCCCCATCCTGATCCTCACGGCGCGCACCGAGGTCTCTGATCGCGTCTCGGGTCTCGATGCCGGAGCCGATGACTATCTTCCGAAGCCCTTTGCGCTCGACGAACTGCTCGCGCGCACCCGGGCCCTGCTGCGCCGGGCCACCGCCGAACTGCCGACCGGTGAAGCCCGCATCACGGCATTCGACGTGGTCGTCGACGAACTGGCCCGCAAGGCCTGGCGCGGCGATCGAGAACTCGAGTTGACCAAGACCGAGTTCGACCTCCTCGCGTACCTCGCCCGCAACGCCGGGATCGTGTGCACCCACCACGCCATTTACGAGGCGATCTGGGAGTACGACTTCGGACCCGACTCGAAGGCGCTCGCGGTCTATATCGGCTACCTCCGCCGCAAGACCGAGCAGGCCGGCGAGGACCGGCTCATACAGACCGTTCGGGGCGTCGGCTACTCGCTCCGACCCGCATGAGCCTGCGCACGCGACTCGTCGTGGCCCTGGCCGGGCTGGCTGTTCTGGCGACGGCAATCGTCGCCGTTACCGGTTACGCGACGACTCGACGAGCGCTGCGCGCCGAGATCGACCGCACCCTCACCGCGTACGCCCGCCAGATCCGCGAACCCGACGGGCGTACGTTGGCCGTTCTCTGCGGCGGCGGTCGCCTCCCCGGGGGATACCGGCCGGGGCGGGGCCTGGAGGGTGAAGAGGAGGAGATCGCGGCCATCCCCGACCTCCCCGGCTCCCGAGTGCAGTGTCTGTCGGGATCGGGTCGGCTCGTGACGTCGGGTGTCGCGCGGCTTCCGGTCGACGATCGGGCCATGCGGCTCGCCCGGTCGGGCGGGCGCTCGCGTTACGCGCTCATCGCCACGGTCCGCGCCGACGGCGCGAGCTACCGGGTGCTCACGGTGCCGGTACCGGGTGGCGGCGCGGTGCAACTGGCTCGCGATCTCGGCGAGGCGGATCTCACCCTGCGCACCCTGCGCGACCGTTACCTGCTCGTCGGTCTCCTCGCCCTCGTCTCGGCGACTGCCGCCGGGTGGCTCATCGCGCGCCGGGTCACCGCGCCGCTCGCCCAACTCACGGACGCCGCGGAGCATGTAGCAGCCACCGGGGAGCCCCAAGCCGAACTCGCACCGGCGGGTGACGACGAAGTGGGGCGCCTCTCGCGTTCCTTTGCGACGATGCTCGACGCGCTCCAGAGGTCGCGTCGCGACCAGCAACGTCTGGCTCAGGATGCGGGACACGAGTTGCGGACGCCGCTCACGAGCCTGCGGGCCAACATCGACACCCTGCGGCGCCACCCCGATCTCGACGCGGCGCGACGCGACGCGGTGCTCGAAGATCTGGCCGCCGAGGCGCGCGAACTGAGTCTGCTCACCGACGAGCTGATCGATCTCGTGGCTGATCGCCGGAGCGACGACCCCGCCCACTCGGTCGATCTGGCCGCCCTCGTGCGGAGGGCGGTCGAACGGGCGCAGCGGCGCAGCGACCACGAGTACGTCCTGGAGGAAGAGCCTGCCGTCGTCGTCGGTCAGTCGGCTGCACTCCTGCGGGCCGTCACCAACCTCCTCGACAATGCAGCCAAGTTCTCGCCGGCCGGTACGCGGATCGAGGTGCGGGTCGCTCCGGGTTCCGTGACCGTGCGTGACCACGGGCCCGGGATTGCGCCCGGAGACCTCCCGCACGTGTTCGAGCGCTTCTACCGCGCGGATGCGGCGCGTTCCCTCCCCGGCTCCGGGTTGGGCTTGGCGATCGTGGCTCGGGTGGCGGCCGATCACGGGGGGCGCGTCGGGGCGGCCAATGCGACCGACGGTGGCGCGGTCTTCAGTCTCGAGATTCCGCCCGCTCCGAACGACTGACGGGATTCAGGAACAGGCGGCGCGGACGGCCGCCGCGAAGCGGTCCAGTCCGGTGTCGAGGGCGCCGGCGAGCGCGCTCAGGGCACCTTCGAGGACCGACTCGGGCACGCCGTGAGCGGCCGATGTGGCCCGGAGCCACGCAACGTGCTCGCCGAGCACGGCCGACTCGTCGAGGAGGACGGCCCCTTCGGCAACGTCGAGGACGCGGGCCATCTCGTCGCCGAGCGCGCGGGCCCGGTCGCCCACGTCGCTCGCTCCGTCGAGCGCGGCGGCGACGAGCCAGGGGCGCCGGCGGGCGAGTTCTCGGGCCTCGGGCACGGGATCGGGAGCGATCGCGAGGACGGTCGGCGGCTCGGTCTCCCAGTCGCGCAGGACGGCGACGGCTTCAGCGGTCGAGGCGGCGAGCGCGTCGAGTCCGAGGCGGAGGCCGCGTCGGTGCGCGCCGAACGCCCGCCCCCCGCCGACGACGGGAAGGTCGAGTCGGTGGGCGGCCGCGATCGAGCGTGCGGCCGATGCGAGAGCGGTCGGTACGGCGCAACTGAGAACGAGGGCCATCGGGATCTGCAGGTCGAGGTACTCCTCGAGGTCGGCGGCGGGCAGAGACGGTCCGAGGTAACAGACCCGGAAGCCGTCGAGCGTGCACGCGGCCGCCACGGCGCGGGCTCCGAGCGCGTGCGGATCGAGTTCGGGTACGGCGACCACGACCGTCGGCCCGGCGGCCGGTCGGGCGGTCGACGAGAGGCGGACGAGCAGTTCCTCTACCGCGGCGGTCGCTGCGTGCTCGTAGGCGATGCCGAGATCACCCTGGGCCCACCGGGCGCCGACCTCGGCCTGGACGGGCCGCAGGACGTCGCCGACGATCTCGTCGAGCGACGAGCCCTGGTCGAGCATCGAGGTCGCGATCCGCGCCGCGAGGGTCACGTCGCCGTCGATCAGCGCGGCGAGCATGGCGAGGCTCTCCTCGCCGAGACGGGAGTCGGAGGCCGCAGTCATCGGTGAACCCCCCGAAGGGTGCGGAGGACGGCGAGCGCGGCCCGGCCGCCGCTGTAGAGCGCGCCTTGGAGCGAAGCGGTGTCGCGGTGGTCGCCGCACACGAAGACCCCGTCGCCGACGGTGACCGACTGCTTCGGCGGGAACGGCGGCGACTGGAGCGGTTGGCCGTGCGGGATCACATCGGTGCGGAGGAGTTCCCAGTCGGCGGTTGCCGATCCGAACCACCGAGCGAGTTGCTCCCGCGCCGCGGTGGCGACGAGGGGTCGGAGGGCATCGGGTCCGGGTACGGCGGCGGCGACGAGGGCCCGCCCGGCCGGCGCGTAGGCCGGTGAGACTTCGCTCATCACGGCGACGTTGCGGACCGGGCCGCCGGAATCGCCGTCGAGGAGGAGAACCGGTCCCGATCGGGGCGGCCCGGGGGTGGAGAACCACAGGCACGCCGCCGAACGCGAGCCGGGGTCGGCGACCCGATCGCCGAGCAGGGCGTGAGCAGCCGGGCCCTCGGTGGCGACGACGAGAGCACGGCCCGCCACCCGCTCGCCGTCGGCGAGCACGGCCGTGGTGCCGTCGATCACGGCGGCTCGCGCCCCGAAGCGGATCGTCTCGGCCGGCAGGCCGGCGGCCAGTTGTTCGGGGATCTCACCCATTCCGCGCCGGGGCACGGCGCTCCCTCCGGAGGCGAGCATCCTCAGGATCGTGTCGAAGCGTCGGCTCGACACCTCGAGGTCGGGGTCGAGTTGGATGCCGGCGAAGAGCGGCCTCCAGAATCCTTCGATCATCCGGGTCGAGAATCCGCACCTCCGCAGGCGCTCCGCGGTCGTCATCTCGGGTCGGCGGAGGAGGTCGGGTACCGCTCGGGTGCGCACGTCGGCCACGAGGCGCAGGAGGCGGAGCTTGTCGACGGTCGTTCCGATCGGCGCCCGGGCCGTCCGGAACGCGAGGCCGGGTCGCCGCAGCGGATCGGCGACCCGGTGCTCGCGGCCGTCGAGGCGAACGACGGCGCCCGGCTCGAACGCGCGCAGATCGAGCGCGTCGAGGTCGAGGCGACGAACCACTTCCGGGTACGCGGTGAGCAGGATCTGGAAACCCCGATCGAGGAGGAATCCGTCGACCGCGTCGGTGCGCACGCGACCTCCGGGCCCGTCGGACGCCTCGAGCACCGTCACCGAGTGTCCGGCGCGCGTGAGGTCGGTCGCGCAGGCGAGACCGGCCAAACCGGCCCCGACGATGACGACGTCGGTGCTCACGGACGTCGGCCCGGGAGGGACTCGGCGATCACGACCGGGCGGCCTCGACCCGCGCCGCGACGATGTCGCCGAGCAACGGGTGGGGTCCGAGCGGCTCGGCGACCGTGAAGGTCACGTGCGCGTACCGGTCGGCGGCCTCGGCGACGAGCGCCGGGATGTCGCGCTCCATGTGCTTGCCCGGCCACAGGAAGAAGGGGGCGACGATCACCCGGGTCGCGCCCCGGGCAACGCACGCGTCGACGGCGGCTCCGATCGACGGTTCAGCCATCTCCATGTGCGCGGGCTCGACGATCGGGTAGTCGTGCCGGGTCTGCCATTCCGCGACGAAGCTCTCGTGGAAGGCGTTCGACTCGGCCCGTCGTGATCCGTGGTCGACGATCACGACGGCGGTCACCGTGGTTTCGTTCGCGTCGTCGCTCACGTCGCTCCTCCGTCAGTCTTCGGCCGGTCCGTCCCCGGTCTCCGGAGCACCGGCGCCGCCGGATGAGCGGCGGCGGGCCCAGAAGATGCCGGCGACCGCCGCGGCGGCGATCAGCGCCAGGGCGATCCCGGCGGCCGTGGCCGCGCCCGATCCCCCGGACCCACCGTCGGCTCGGGCCGCGGTCGTCGTGGTCGTGCTGGTGGCGACGGGACCCGGCCGGGTCGTCGTCGAGCGGGGCATCGTCGTCGTCGATCCGGGCACGGTCGTAGTGGCGGGCGGCAGTGTCGTGGTCACGGGGGCGCCGGGTGCCTCGATCGCCCCGATGTCGCAACCGCCCCCGAGAGGTCGGGTGCCGCCCCGTTCGTCGGTGGTGATGCCCGCAGCGGTCCCCGCCGTGCAGCGGTCGTACGGGATGGCGTCGACCAGGGGGCTGCCGGAGTCGGGCAGTCGAACCGGTCCGGGCTTCCCGGTGGTCGTGAGCGCGCCGAGTCCGGGGTCGCCCGCATTCATCCGGTCGCCCGTGGCCGTCAATCCGCAGGAATCGTCGTCGGAGAAGTTGGCGCCGGCCGACGCCACCGGACCCCGCGTCACGCAGTTGGGCCGTCCGACCGCAGGGGCGATCACGCTGGCGAAGGGCCGGAGCCCCGCTTCGGTCATGACGTTGGCTGCTTTGCCACCGGGGGCGGGTTCGCCGGTGGCGGTGTTTCCCACCACGGTGGCGTAGGTGAGGACGGCCTCGCCGCCGGTCGCGAGCACACCGCCTGCGCCGCGGGTGACGGGCCCGCGCAATTCGTTGGACGCGACGGTCGTGTTGGTGATTGCGAGCGGTCCGTTGCGGCTGAGCACTCCGGCCGTCGTGATGTCGCCGGCGAGTCCCGTGGCGATGTTGCTGGTGATCGACGAGTCGACGATCGTGAGCGGACCGCCGGCGTTGATCGCACCGGCGACGCGGCTGTCGCCGAGCGCGCTCCCGATGTTGCCCGAGACATCGGACCCGATGACGGTGAGGGGGCCGTCCTCGACGATGATCGCCCCGCCCACGATCGTGTTGCCCGGACCGGACGAGACGTTTCCGGTGAACGAGCAGCGATTGATGAGGGTGGACCCACCGCCGCGCTTGATGAGTGCGGCCCCGTGAGCCCGGGGCACGGGCGACGGGCTGGCGAGGTTGCCGCTGAACGCGCAGTCGGAGAGCAACAGGTCGCCGACGGTGCCGACGAGCACGAGGGCTCCGGCATTGGGGGTGGCGACGTCGGCGTCGACGAACCGGAGGCGTTCGATCGTCAGGTTGCCGCGACCGCCGGTGAAGACGAGACCCGCGCTCGCCTCGGACGAGTCGAAGGCGGCACCGTTGCCCCGGATCGTCAGGTCGCCGTTGGCGGAGAAGCGCAGGGGGCTGAACGTCTCGATCGTTCCGACCCCGGCGCGGATGGTGATGACGTCGGGACCGGGGTTCGCGGCGGCGGCAGTCAGGGCCGACCGGAACGTGCCGGGGCCGGCATCGCCGTTGGTCGTGACCGTGAGGTCGGCCGCCCGGGCCGGGTCGGCGAACCCGAGGAGGGCCGTGGTCGCCGCGAGGGCCACGAGCAGGGCGACGGAGGCCGTCCGCTTCGCTCCGCCCGCATCGTTGCTGTGCCGCATGGCGGATCCCCCGTCCGATTAGACGGGGCGGATGCTACCGGCGGCCTCGTCGGGTCGGACCGCGCCCTCAGCAGTTGGCGGCGACGGTCGCGTAGGGGTTGACCCGATCGCCGTTGGGGCCGCCGATCCGAATCTCGAAGTGGAGGTGCGGCGGGGAGTCGTAGGCGTTACCCGAGGTGCCGACGGTTCCGATCACCTCGCCCTTGGCGACCGTGCGAGCGCCCCCGACGGTCTCGTCGAGGTGTGCGTAGTAGTAGGTGTTGCCGTCCGACGCCTGGAGGAATACGGAGAGGCCCCCGGCCCCGGCGTTCTGGAGGAACGTGGATCCCGACAGGACGGCGACGAGCGGCGTGCCGCGCGCCGCGAACATGTCGACGCCCTTGTGAGTGCGTCCGTTGGGACGCGGATAGCCCCACGTGTCGGCGAACGAAGTTGCGCCCTGGACCGGACACACCCAGTCGCCCCCACCGATGACGGTGCCGGGATCGATGCCCGATCCGCCACCGCCCCCGCCACCACCGCCGCCACTGCTGCTCGATTCCTCGGCCTCGCGGGCGGCCTCGCGGGCGGCGGCCAGGCGAGCGGCGTACTCGCGGGCGCGTTGCTCGCGGGCGAGGCGGTCCCGCAGGGCCTTCTGTTCGCGCAGGGCGGTGGCGAGACTCTCCTCGAGCTCGGCCTGCTGCTGCTCGAGTGCGGCCAGGGTGCGCGACTGCTCGTCGACTCGTACGCGCAGGGTCTCCTCACGGGCGGCGAGATCCTCACCGTTGGCCCGGAGGCGATCGAGGGCCGAGTTGCTCTGCGAGTTGGCGCCGTCGAGGAGCACGGCCCGGCGACCCGCCTCCATCACGTCGTCGAGGCCCCCGAGGAGTCCGTCGAGCTGCTGGCCTCGGCTGACGTACGCCACGAGGGCCCGTTGGCGGACGACGGACCGCAGCCGGGCCGACTCCCGGCGGAGTTGGGTAATGGCCCGGCGGGTGCGCACGACTTCGGCCTCGAGTTCGGCGGCCCGCGTCTCGGCCTCGCCGTAGGCGGCTGCGGCGCGGTTGGCTGCCAGCTGGGCGGCGGTGATCCGGGATTCGATGGCCGCGAGGGGGTCGGCGGCGCCGGCGGCGGGGGAGAGGAGGGCTGCGCCGACCGTGGCCGCGGCCACGGCGGCGACGAAGACCAGGGCGGGTCGCCGCGGTCCGGAGCCGGGCGAACGGGTGGCGGTCACGCCCAGCCTCCGGCGTAGGCGACGAACTGCCCGGTGGTGAACCGGCTCGACCCGTCGAGGAACGGCATGCAGAAGGAGGCGAACTCCTCGAGCGTGCCGAGGCGACCGAGGGGGACGTCGGAGAGAACCCGCTCGAGTCCTTCGGGGGTGTCGGCTCCCGTCGCTCGTACGAACTCGGGGAAGTCCATGAAGTTGGTGCCGACGGTATTGACCTGTACGCCGGTGCGCGCGATCTCGGCGGCGACGTTGCGGGCGAGCATCGTGGCGGCGGCCCGTACCGTGGAGTAGAGCGGCGCTCCGGGGACCGGCTTCGCGCCGGCGGCGCTCGTGATCACGAGGACCTGACCCTCGTGTTGTGCGGTCATCACCGGGACGACGGCCTTGAGGAAGTGGTACGGCGCCTCGAGGCAACCGCGGACCAGGGCGTGGAGGTCATCGACGCTGGACCGCACGAACCGACCGCCGATGATCCGACCCGAGAAGACCGCCGCAGCGTCGATCCGTCCGAAGGTTTCGGTGGCCGCCCCGATCAGCCGGTCGGCCTGAGCCTCGTCGCGGAGGCCCGCCACGCCCTCGACGGCGACGATTCGGGCGCCGAGTCCCTCGAGTTCGGCGACGAGCCCCTCGGCCGGGTCACCGATGACCAGGTCGTGGTTCCGCGCGGCGAGGAGTCGGGCGAGGTCCGGGCCGACGTACGACCGGCCGTCGTTCAGGACCGCGACGCGGCGGGAGGGGGGTGCATGGGGGGGCATCCGGGCTAGAACCTAACCATGGCGAAGCACTTCGAGGGAACCATCGGCCGAACGTTCGAGGACTCCGTGCCCTGGTGGCCCGGGCTCCCGACCGCTCCCGACGGAGCTCCGAACATCGTAGTGGTGCTGCTCGACGATGTCGGTTATGCCCAGTTCGGGTGCTACGGCTCCGACATCGCGACCCCGACCTTCGACCGACTCGCGGCCGACGGCCTGCGGTTCTCGAACTTCCACACGACGGCTCTCTGCTCACCGACGCGTGCGTGTCTGCTCACCGGCCGCAACCACCACAACAACGGCATGGCGCGTGTGGTCGAACTCGCGTCGGGATTCCCCGGCTACGACGCCGACATCCCCGCCGAGAACGGATTCGTGTCGGAGGCGCTCCGCGAGAGCGGCTACGCGACGTTCGCGGTGGGCAAGTGGCACCTGACGCCCGCGCACGAGATGGCCCCGGGTGGTCCGCGCGACCACTGGCCGATGCGCAAGGGTTTCGATCGCTTCTACGGGTTCCTCGCGGGCGAGACCGACCAGTACCACCCCGACCTCGTGTCCGACGGTACGCAGGTGCGTCCGCCCTCCACGCCCGACGAGGGGTACCACCTCACCGAAGATCTCGCCGACCGCGCGATCGGTTTCGTGAAGGACCTTCGCGCGTATTCGGACGACAAGCCGTTCTTCCTCTGGTTCGCACCGGGTGCATGCCACGCTCCCCACCAGGCGCCGCCCGACTACATCGAGCCCTACCGCGGACGATTCGACCTCGGGTGGGATGCGTGGCGGGAGCAGGTCTTCGCGCGTCAGGTCGCCTCGGGACTGCTGCCCGCCGGTACCGAGCTCTCGGAGCGTCCCTCGTGGGTTCCGGCCTGGGACTCGCTCACCGACGATGAGCGCCGGCTCTACGCACGAATGATGGAGGTGTACGCGGGCTTTCTCACGCACACCGACGCCCAGGTCGGCCGGGTGCTCGACTTCATCGGATCGCTCGGCGAGGCGGATAACACCCTCGTCCTCGTGATGAGTGACAACGGTGCCTCGGCCGAAGGTGGTCCCCGCGGTTCCTTCAACGAGTTGTTCTTCTTCAACTTCGCTCCGGAGAGCCTGGAGGAGAACCTCCGGCGCATCGACGACCTCGGCGGGCCGCACGCCAACAACCACTACCCGTGGGGCTGGGCCTGGGCCGGCAACACCCCGCTCAAGCGGTTCAAGCGCGATACCCACGAGGGTGGGGTGTGCGACCCGCTCATCGTCCACTGGCCGGGTCGCCTCGGCCGCCCGGGCGAGACGCGCCACCAGTACGTGCACGCGATCGATGTGGCGCCGACCCTCCTCGACCTCGCCGGGGTCGAGCCGCCGGCCCGGATGGGCGGGGTCGAGCAGGCTCCGTTCGACGGCGCGAGTTTCGGGGCCGCACTCCGCGACGCCTCGGCCCCTCCGCCGCGCACGACGCAGTACTACGAGATGCTCGGCTCCCGCGCGATCTACCACGACGGGTGGAAGGCGGTGGTCTTCCACCCGCCGAGCATGCTCGCCTACGACGGCAGCGATGCGGGCCGACGGGCCTTCGACGACGACGAGTGGGAGCTGTACCACGTCGCCGAGGATTTCGCCGAGTGCCGTGACGTCGCCGCGGAGTACCCGGAGCGCCTCCGCGAGCTCCAGGAGTTGTGGTGGTCCGAGGCCGCGCATCACCAGGTGCTGCCGCTCAACAACCAGCCGGGCCGCTTCGGCGACCGTCGCTTTCGCCGCGATCGCTACGTGTACCACGCAGGGATCGGTTCCATCCCCGAGGTCATGGCCCCCAACCTGCGTAACCGCGCCTTCCGGGTGACGGCCTCGCTCACGATTCCGCCCGACGGTGATTGCGAAGGGATCATCGTGGGGCACGGCGGGCACTCGGGCGGCTACGCGCTCTACCTCCGGGACCGACGGCTCCACTGGGTCAACAACTTCCTGGGCGCGCAGATCACGACGGTGTCGGCCGAGGTCGATCTTCCCGCGGGCGCCGTCACGGTGCGAGCCGAGTTCGTGCCCACCGGTCGCTTCCGGGGCGACATCGCGCTCTTCTACGGCGATGTTCCCGTCGGGAGCGGACACCTGCCCTTCACCACGCCCGTCACCTACGGGGTCGAACCCTTCTTCGTCGGTGAGCAGCGGATGACGCCGGTCAGCCCGGCGCTCACGGGTCCGGCGCGTCTCCCCGAGGGCGTGTTGGAGCAGGTGGTGATCGACGCGTTCGGTCCGCCCTACCGCGACGCCGACGCCGAGTCCCGGGCCGCCCAGGCGATCCAGTGACGAGCGGATGCTCACCGATGCCGAACTGCTGACGGTCGAGGCGGCTGTCGCCGACGCGATCCGGCGGCGCGACCCGGGCGACCTCCGACTCCTCGGCCACGGCGAGATCAGCGTCGTGCTGGGCTGGCCCGCCGATGCGCCGCGGGTTGCGTGCAAGCGTCTGCCCCCGTTCGACTCGACGGACGCGTTCGCGGCCTACTCGGGAGTGGTCGGCCGTTACGTGACGGCGCTACGGGCCGCGGGGGTCCGAGTGGTCGAGACCGAGGTGCGGGGAGTGACCCGACCCGACGGTCGGGTCGCGGGCTTCCACCTCCAGCCCGTGCTTCCCGCGTCGGCGATCGGTACCGCAGTGCTCGCGGCGGCCGATCCCGCGGCCGGGCATCCGCTGGTGGACGCCGTGGTGGACGCCGTGGTCGCTGCCGGCTCGGATCGGCTCGGCGTCGACGCCCAGTTCGCGAACTGGTGGTGGCACGAGGGCGAGGCGTGGCAACTCGACCTCACGACCCCGTTCACCTTCGGCGCCGACGGTCGGCCCGAGCTCGATCTGACCCCCTTCCTGCGCATTCTTCCCGGACTTCTGCGCCCCCTCGTGCACCGGGAGATGGTGGCGCTGATGGGGCGGTGGCGTACTCCGCGGGGTGCGCTCGCCGACGTCGTCGCCAACGCGATGAAGGTGGGTCTCGATGCCTGGGTCGACCCCCTACTGGCTCGGGTGAACGTCGTCGTCGATCCGCCGGTCACCCGCACGGAGGCGGCGAAACTGCTGGCGGCCGACGCCCGCCTCTTCCCGCTGCTCCTGCGCATCGAGCGCGCGAACCGTTGGTGGCAGCAGAGCGTCCGCCGCCGGCCCTACGAGTTCCTCCTGCCCGGGGCGACGACCTACGGACCGTGAGACCGTGCGGTCGTCGCCGCTCGTCTACGAGAGGCGCTCGCGGATGGTGACGGGTACCGAGTACTGGCCGGCGACGTCGGGTCCGAGACCGACCGGCTCGGCATCGATTCCGAAGGCGTTGCGGACGAACGCAGTGACCGAGTGCTCGATGATCGGGAACGTCTGACGAACCGGAACCGCCGGCGGGAGGCAGCCGTCCTGGCCGAGTCTCCGGAACGACTGCTGTCCGTCGAGAAAGGCACCGAGGCCCGACGCCTCCGCGATGCCGATGATGCCCTTGCCTCCGCCGAGAGTGCAGAGGTCGTCGAAGCCGTTGTGGCCGACCTTGTCGATGACCCAGAGGCGGGTGGGAGCAGCGGCGGCGGCGTACGCGGGCTGTGTGGCGTCGGCCACGGGCACGACGGCGTCGGCGGCGCCCGCCAGGAACAGGCTGGGAGTGTCGGGCAGTTCGGGCGGCGCCACCGAAGTGGTCGTGGTGGAGGCCATCGAACGCAGCAGGCCGCTCGCCATCGATACGTAGCCGACGACGCCCTCGTCGCCCGCCACGCCGAGGATCGTGCCGCCTCCGGCCGAGTGACCGACGGCGACGACGCGGTCGGTGCTCACGTGACCTGCGAAGCGGGAGCCTTCGGCGGCGTCCTGGCTCGCCATGAGTTCGCGGGTGTCACGTAGGTCCGCGACCGGGTCGGTCGCCTCCGGTCCGGAGGTTCCGAGCACTCGATCGAGGACGTGGAAGAGGTCGCGCTGCCAGTGATCGGGCGCGGCGACGACGAAGCCCCAGCTCGCGAGGTGGGAGGTGAGGAACGAGGACTGCTGGCGGAAACCCGAGAAGCCGTGGCTGAACAGCACGAGCGGGAACCGGCCGTCGGCGACCTCGGCGTCGCGTCCGGCGTCGATCGTGAAGGTGGCCGGGATGTTCGCCGTCAGGAGATTGCGCACGGTCTCGGGGATCAGCGCCCGCACGTCGTAGGTGTCGGTTCCGGTGGTGCCCTTCGCAGCCGGGTACCAGACCTCGACCTTGCGATCGCCGGCGAGGGTGAGAGTGGTGATGCCGACCGGGTACGGACCCGGCTCGGTGTAGGCCTTCGCGGCTTCGGCGGCGGGGAGCGTCGTGGCGGGACCGGAGGCGCCCGAGTCGGTCCCGGCATCGGAGGAACCGGAGGAGCAGGCGGCCGCCGTCAGGAGAACGAGTGCGACGCCGGATGCGGCGAAGCGGTGGCGGAGCGCAGAGCGGGCGCGCATGGGGGTTCCTCCGGTCGGGGGAGACGGTGCAGGGGCTTGAGGAGAGTACGGAACCACGCGGCGATCGGATGAGCCCGGATCAGCGGGGGTCGGGCGCTCCCGAGAACTTGGTCGGGTCGACCGCGATGTAGATCGCCCGGCAGGTCGCGATGACCTCGCCCTCGACCCGGGCCTCGGCCGTGATGAAGAGCTTGCGGCGCTCCTGTCCCTCGAGGCGGGCTCGGACGGCGAGGGGAACGCCGACCGGTACCGGGGCGAGGAAGCGGACGGTCAGCTCGCCGGTGAACGCGGGGGTGTGGTGGACACCGATTACGTATCCGGTGATGTCATCGAACATCGCGGCGACGATCCCGCCGTGGGCCCGGCCCGGTGCACCCTCGAACGCCGCGCCGAGAACGACGGTGGCCACGACCTCGTCGCCGGCGAACGTCACCTCGGTGTCGAGTCCGGTCGGATTGGCCGACCCGCCCACGGCCCGGTCGTCGAACCCGGCCCGGAACGGCGCGCCGCTCTCCTCGGCGGCGGGGAGACCCCCGGCCTCGTGGTAGGCGAGCATGAGGCCGAGGCGGTCGCGCCGGGGCGCCGCGGCGATCCGGTCGGTGAGAGCGGAGACGGCGTCGGTGACGAGGTCCATGTCGTCGGCGGGCGCGTCGGCTGCCGCGAAGGCGTGGCTCAGGGCGCGCAGGGCCCGAGCGGCCCGGACACGGGAGGCTTCGTGCTCGGTGGGCTCACTCGTCTCGCTCATGGCCGCACCGTAGGTCCGTCGTCTCGGTGCGGGCGACCCGCACCGGGGTCAAAGGGGCGCATCGAACACGGTGCGGAGACCGCGCGAGAGAGCCAGCGGCGCAACCGTGATGTGGAATTCGCCGGGCAACTCCTCGAAGGTGACGTCGAGTTCGGGCCGGGTCGAGGCGAGCCGGGCGGCGAAGGTCCGGGCCTCGCCGAGGAGGTCGACCGCGAGCAGGGCCTCCGTGCTCGGGTCGGGCGGGAGGCGTGCGGCCTCGAGCCGACGGCCCGCCGGATCCTCGTATCCGCCCGCCGCCAGGTAGACGCGGGCCCGCGCGGCGCGTTCGGCGTCGGGAGTTGCCGCGCGGGCGGTGACGACGCCGTCCCCCCACCAGAGGGAAGGGCTGACACACAGGTAGCGCGAGAACGTGTCGGGTGCGGTGAGCAGGGTCCAGCAGCCGAACAGGCCGCCGAACGAGTGGCCGAAGAAGGTCGTGGTGGCCGGGTCGAAGGGAATGCGCTCGTTTACCCACGGCTTCAGTTCGTCGCGGAGGAACTCGAGGAAGGCGGGACCGCCCCCTGCGGGGTGGGCCACGGGAACGCGACGCGAAGTCCCGGGAGCGGCGGTCGGCGTGAGGTCGCGAGTGCGCAGGTCGAGGGTGTCGGCGAGACCGCCCCGCAGGTAGCCGATCCCGACCACGAGCATCGGCGGGAGGTGGGCCTCCAGTTGCGCGCCGCGAATCACGTCGACGGCGGCACCGAAGTAGCCGTTGGCGTCGGTCAGCCAGAGGGTGGCCGGCGGCGCCGACCGGGTGTCGCCGCAGTGGCCGAGGAGGACCTTGAACTCGTCGCCGACGGCCCGCGACGACACGACGTGCACCTCGGTTCCCGGGAGGGGCGATGCGGAGTCGTCCACGCCTCCGATGCTCGCGCGGTCGGACGGGTAGCGTTGCCGGCATGTCGGATGTCGAGACGGTCGAACGGTTCATTGCGGCAGCCCCCGAAGCGATCTGGGCGCTCGTCGCCGATCCCCGGCGACACCACGAGATCGACGGGTCGGGCACCGTGCGCGACGCGAAGAACCTCCCGGAGCGACTCGAACTCGGGAGCAAATTCGGGATGTCGATGAAGCTCGGGCTGCCGTACTCGATGGTCAGCGAGGTCATCGAGTTCGAACCGAACCGCCGCATCGCCTGGCAGACCTACCCGCCCGGCCCGGGTCGCTACGTGGCCGGGGGCCGGATCTGGCGCTACGAGCTCGAGCCGGTCGAGGGGGGAACCCTCGTACGCGAGAGCTGGGACATCTCGCAGGAGCGGGTGAAGGCCGTGGTGCGCCCGGCCCGCAACAAGACCCGGGCCTCGATGGAGGCGACGCTCGAGCGGATCGAGCGGATCGTCACCGACGCGGCCTGACCGTGGCGACGGGGGCGGTCCGGAGCGACATTGCGCTCCTCGCCGCACTCCGAACCTGGTCGGGTGATCCCGACCTCGTGCTCGAGCGGCCGTCGGCCGGCTTCTCGAGCGAGACGGTCGTCGTCACCGGAGGCGACGGCACTCGGAGCGTCGTCCGTCTGCCGCTGCTCGTGGAGTCGTACCCGGAGTACGACCTCGCGGTGCAGCGAGCGGTGCTCGACGCGCTGGGCGGCGCCGGTCTGCCCGCCCCCCGGGCTCTGGCCCTCGTCACCGACGACGAGCGGGTCGGTGCCCCGTTCCTCGTGATGTCGTTCGTCGACGGCCGCCCGATCGCCGACGTCCCCGCCTTCGACCCGTGGATCGCCGAGGGCGGCGCCGAGCGCGGTCGCCGGGTCGAGGAGCAGTTCCTCGACGCCCTCGGTGCGCTCCACCGCGTCGACTGGCAGGTGGCCGGGTTGGACTCGGTGCTGCGGGTCGGGACTGCCGCCGACCTCGACTACTGGACCCGGTACATCGACTGGGCGGCCGAAGGCGCTCCGGCCCGGGTTCTCGCCGACGCGATGAAGTGGTGCCGCGCAGCCGCACCAGCCGGCGACCCCGCGGCCCACGCTCTGTGCTGGGGCGACGCCCGACTCGGAAACGCGTGCTTCGATCCCGGGACCGCCCGCCTCACGGCGTTGCTCGACTGGGAGCTCGCCACCATCGGTCCGCCCGAGTCCGACCTCGCCTGGTACCTCGCGTTGAGCGATCTCACCGCCGCATTCGTCGGGAGTCGTGCGCCGGGCGCCCTCGACCGCAGTGCCGCGATCGCCCGCTACGAGGCCGCTCGGGGCCGGGCGGTCACCGACCTCGCCTGGCACGAGGTATTCGCGCTCGTGCGGTCGGTGGCCATCAACGACCGGCAGGCCCGTCTCGCGGCTGCGGTCGGCGCCGACTACCCCGGAGTGCCGGGCGACGGCAACCCCGTGCTCCCGGTGCTGGCCGCCGCCATCGACCGCTTCCCCGCCTAGGAGGTCCCGTGTTCGACGCGTCGCCCGAGCATTCGCCGATGAGCGGCATCGACGAGTACCTCGTGCACAACTACCCGCACCCCGTGCGGGTGATGTGGACGACCGACGCCCAGGCCTACGAGCGGATCTGGTTCACGGCCCAGGACGAGGCCGGCGAGCTCCTCGTGGTGTGCGGGCTCGGCTTCTACCCCAACCTCGGCACGGCCGAGGCCTACGCGATCGTCAACCATCGCGGTCGGCACACGACCGTGCGGGCGCACCGCCGGCTCGGTGACGACCGCACCGACATGCGCGTCGGCCCGATCGCGTTCGAGGTCGTCGTCCCGTTCCGCGAGTGGCGGATCACCCTCGACGAGAACCCCTTCGGCACTTCCTTCGACCTGCGCTGGCACGACACCAAGCGTTGCGTGTTCCGCAACATCGGAGCCGGGGCGATCATGGGGGGTCGGCCGTTCGGCGGTGTCGCGGGCTACGACGGCTTCGGTGAGCAAGCGGGGTGGGTCGAGGTAGCGGGCGAGCACATCGAACTGACCCGCGACCGCTTCACCGGAACCCGCGATCACCACTGGGGCACCCGCGACGGGGTCGGCGGTCGGGGCCGGTGGTCGGGCTGGCAACATCCGCTCTCGGGTGCCTACGTGCGCTTCCCCGAATGGTGCGCGTGGACCGACCACGTTCTCTACGACCTCGGTGATCCCCGGCCGGGGAGCGAGACGCTGCGCAGGCGCCGCCACCGCTTGCGCTTCGAACCCGATACCGGCCTGCTCCTCGGGGGCGAGATGGACCTCACGTTCCGCTCGGGGGAGACCCGGACGGTGACCTTCGAGCGGATCGGCAACCAGATCGCCTTCCTGCGCTGCGGCATGTACGGCGGACCCAACGGCGGCACTCCGGACGGCGACATCTGGCACGGGCAGTACGTCGGCGACGACGTGGTGACCGGAGAGACCTACGACGTCGCGGATCCCGAGGTGCGGGCGCGTATTTGCGGCCTCGACCAGCACCAGGTGCGCTTCTCGTGCGAGGGCGAGACGGTGTCGGGGATCTTCGAGGTCTACGACCCGCTCTGCCGTGACGTTGCCACACGCGGTGAGCAGGGCTTGTCGCTGCTCGCGTGATTCGTCCGCAATCCGGCCTGAGCTCCCCGGTCACCGTGTCTCTCGTCGACGCCGCCCGGTAGGGTCGCCGTCGTGACCGACCCGTTCGCGCCGGCCGCGCTCGGACCGGTGCCGTTGCGCAACCGGTTCATCAAGGCGGCGACCTTCGAGGGCCGTACCCCCCGCCGCGTGGTCACACCCGACCTCATCGACTTCCACCGTCGGTTCGCAGCGGGTGGTGTCGGGATGACGACCGTCGCCTACTGCGCCGTCACGCGGCAAGGCAGCACCGACGGCCACCAGATCACCCTCGACCAGCCCGGGGTGGGCGACGGCCTCGCCGAACTGGCCGACGCGGTGCACGCCGAGGGTGCGGCGATCGCGGCCCAGATCGGTCACGCGGGGCCCGTAGCCAACCCGATGGGCACCAAGCAGCCGGCGGTCGCGCCGTCGCGGGTGTGGAGTCCCCTCGGGTTCCGGCGCGTGCAAGCACTCTCGTCGGGGGAGATCGAGGAGATCGTCGCCCGGTTCGCGACGGGGGCCCGAGTGCTCGCCGATGCCGGGTTCGATTCGGTCGAGATCCACATGGGTCACGGGTACCTGCTCAGCGCCTTTCTCTCACCGCGGCTCAATCGTCGCGACGACGACTGGGGTGGCCCGCTCGAGCAGCGGGCCCGTCTCCCGCGACTGGTCGCCCGGGCCGTACGCGACGCGGTGGGTGGCCGCATGGCGGTCACGGCCAAGCTCAACATGGACGACGGGGTCCGGGGCGGCTTCGGCCCCGACGAGAGCATCGCCTTCGCCGGCATGCTCGAGCGCGACGCCGTGCTCGACGCGATCACGCTCACGGCGGGCAGCTCGTTCCAGAACCCGATGTTCCTTTTCCGCGGCGATGCCCCGGTGGCCGAGATGGCGGCGATGTTCCCGCCACCGCTGCGCACGGGGATCCGGCTCTTCGGGGGGAGGTTCTTCCGGACCTACCCCTTCGAGGAGGCCTACCTCCTCCCGACGGCCCGGCGGTACCTCGAGTCGCTGTCGCTGCCCCTCGTCCTGCTCGGAGGCATCACCCGGCTCGAGACGGCGCAGGCGGCACTCGACAAGGGTTTCGCCTTCGTGCAGCTGGGCCGGGCCCTGCTGCGGGAGCCCGACCTGCTCGCCCGTTTCCGGTCCGAGCCCGGGGCGGAGTCGCTCTGCATCCACTGCAACAAGTGCATGCCGACGATCTACACGCAGACTCGCTGCGTCCTGGTGCCCTAGCGCCTTCGGGTCATCCGGCGGGCGGGTGGATCCCGTCCGGGCCCGACGGTCGGGCCGGATCGGCTCCTCCTGCCCGGAGTAGGGCCCGATGCCGTACGCTGCGCACCGACACCGATATCCGGGGGGAATCCATGCGGAATCGCACCGTGGCCCGCACGCTCGTGCTCGCCATCGCGCTCGTGCTCACCATCGCGGCCTGCGGGGGCGGCAAGAAGGTCGGGGGCGACTCCGGCTCGACGCCGACCACCTCGGGGGGATCGTCGGCGGACTGCGAGGGCAAGACCCTCACGGCCCCCGAGATCGGGGTGTCGGCCGACACGATCACCGTGACGGTCATCGCCGACACCGGCTCGCCGGTCCGGCCCGGGCTCTTCCAGGGTTCGGTCGACGGGGTGAAGGCGTGGGCGAAGTACATCAACGCCAACGGTGGACTCGCCTGCCGCAAGGTGGCCGTCAACGTGGTCGACTCGAAGCTCTCGGCCGACGACGCCAAGAACGGCGTGATCGCGGCGTGCAACGATTCTCTGGCGATGGTCGGCACCACGGCGCTCTTCCTGCAGAACGTGACCGCGGCGGAGAACTGCAAGGACAAGGAGGGCAAGGTCTCGGGGATGGCCGACCTCGCCGTCCTGCAGACGACCTTCGAGCAGCAGTGCTCGCCGATCTCGTACGCGACGCTGCCGACCGGCGCGTCCTGCCCCTACAGCGGCACCGGCGACCGCACGTACCGGATCGGTTCCACCCAGTACGAGTGGTACCTGAACAAGTACGGCGCCGACGCGCTCCACGGGGTCTTCGTGGTGCCGAAGGACCTCCCCTCCACGATCGCCGCGACGACCCCGATCTACGCGGCGGAGAACAAGATCGGGATCAGCAAGGATGCCGAGTTCGGCAAGAGCGGGCTCGACCTGCAGTCCTCGTACACCGAGGTCGCCCAGGCGATGAAGTCGAACTCGTCGACCTACGCCCGCAACGGACTCGACTACACGGGCACCGTCCTCATGCGCAAGGAGGCGCGGGCTCAGGGCGTCACCACGGTCAAGGTCTGGGACTGCTCGCTCCAGTGCTACGACGAGCGGCTCATCACCGAGGGACTCGGCGCGACCGAGGACCAGTACGTGTGGCTGAACTTCCTCCCGATGGAGGACGGCGACGCCAACGCCGAGATGGCGGCATTCCTGAAGTACAACAAGAAGCCCGACGGCTTCGGAATCCAGGCGTGGGTCGCGGGTCAGATCTTCGCGCAGGCCGTCAACGACGCCATCGCCGCCAACGGCGACGACCCCAACGCGATCACCCGGGCCAACGTGCTGGCCGCGATCGAGGGCATCACGGCGTTCGACGCCGGTGGACTCACCCCGAAGATCAACGTCGGCGGTCGAGTCGGCAGCGCGTGCCTCGTCGGCATGCAGGTGAAGGGCGGCAAGTTCGTCCGCGTCGAGCCGACGAAGCCGGGCACCTTCTACTGCGGTGAGAGCACCTTCACCGAGGTCACGCTCGACCCGCTGAAGTCCTACCAGGGCTGATCGCGGGCACGGCCGGGGAGCAACGGGGGAGCGCAGGCCGGTGATCCGGCGGTGGTCGAATCTGGCGGTGTGGGCGGCGACGGTCGCCCTCATCGTCGGGGTGAGCGTCCAGGCGTGGGCCGGTAACCCGGTCAACGGCACCTCGCTGCTCAACCTCGTCGTGTTCGCCCTGCCCATGGCGGGGATCTATGCGTTGTCGGCCAGCGGCCTCGTGGTCGTCTACACGACGACCGGCATCTTCAACTTCGCCCAGGGCGCGATCGGCATGTTCTTCGCCTACGTGTACTGGCAGCTCACGAGCCCGGCCGCGGGCTGGAACTGGCCGGCGTGGATCGCGCTCCCGCTCGTGGTGCTCGTGCTGGCCCCGCTCTTCGGGATCGGCCTCGAGCGGAGCGTGATGCGTCACCTGGCGAGCGCGTCGCTCGTCACGAAGTTGATGGTGACGGTCGGCATCATGTTCGCCCTCATCGGCCTCGCGGGCATGATCTGGGACCAGAACGTCGGGCACACGCTCCCCTCGCTCTTCGAGGACCGCGGCTTCAATATCGGCGACGTGGTGCTCACCTGGCACCGGTTCATCACGGTGATCGTGGCGATCCTGCTGGCGATCGGCCTCCGCATCCTCCTGTTCCGTACCCGGCTCGGCATCGCGATGCGGGCGGTGGTCGACAACCGCAACCTTGCCGCCCTCTCGGGGGCTCGGGCCGGCCGCATCTCGGCCTTCTCGTGGGCGCTCGGCTGCGCCCTCGCGGCCCTGGCCGGGATCCTGCTCGCCCCCCAGTCGGGTATGGCGACGAGCGGCCCGCTCACCCTCCTCATCATCTCCTCGTTCGCGGCCGCAGTGGTGGGGCGTCTCCGCAGTCTTCCGCTCACCTACCTCGGGGCGGGGATCCTCGCGCTCGCGACGAGTTACTCGAGCCAGTTCCTGCGCTTCTCGGGGCGGTGGACCAACGTCGGCGACGCCATCCCGACGATCATGCTCTTCATCGTCCTGCTCCTCCTGCCGCGAGCCCAGCTCGAGTTCGCCCGCATGAAGGCCAACCGGCGGGTCGAGCGGGTCACGACGGTTCGCGACGCGGTGATCGGCGCGGCGGCGTTGTTCGTCGTCATGATCGTGATCAGTTCGCAACTCTCGACCACCAACTTGAGTCGGTTCTCGCTGGCGATGTGCACGGCGCTCGTGGCGCTCTCGCTGGTCCCCCTCATCGGTTGGGCGGGTCAGGTATCGCTCGCGCCGCTGGCGTTCGCCGGGATCGGGGCGACCGTCTACGCCCGCCTCGGCGGCGACCACGGCAGCGTCTGGGCGGTGCTCCTGGCTGCGCTCATCTGCATGCCGGTCGGAGCCCTGCTCGCCCTACCGGCCATGCGGCTCCACGGTCTCTACCTCGCGCTGGCGACGATGGCATTCGCGTCGACCGTCGACTACGTGTTCTACTCGCAGCCGTTCGCGGTCGGCAGTCGTAACATCCCGGTCGAGCACCTGCGCCTCTTCGGCGTGCAGTTCAACGGTCTGCGCTCCTTCCTCCTCCTCGTCACCGCGGTGTACGGCATCCTCGCGATCGGTGTCGTCGCGCTCCGGCGCAGTGCGTGGGGACGGCGGCTCGTTGCGCTACGCGACAGCGAGGCGGCCGCGGCGACCGTCGGTATCAACATCCTCGAGACCAAGGTCGTCGTGTTCGCGCTGTCGGCGGGCCTGGCCGGCTTCGCGGGCGCCTTCTACGTGCAGCAGATCGGCACGCTGGCGGTGGGAGGGGCCAACCCGTTCTCGATGATTCTCGGACTCGGGATCGTGCTCTCGCTCGTGATCGGCGGAGTGGCCTGTGCCTCGGGTGCGCTCTTCGCGGCGCTCTTCGGTCTCGCCACCCTCATGATCCAGGAGAACTGGCACCTGAGCCTGTGGCAGGGCATTGCCTTCCTGGCGCCGGGGCTCGCGGCCCTCGGAATCATCCAGAACCCGAACGGTGCCGTGGTCGCGATCGGGGAGGGTTTCGCGCCTTACCTCCCGTGGCGGGAGGACGCCCGGCGCGAGGCGGCCGAGCTCAAGGCCGCGGCGGCCGAGGCCGAGGTCGGCGATCTGGGCCTGGCCCGGCCCTTCGACGACGAGGCCGTCATCGTCGTCGACCGGGCCCTCGGCGTCAGCAACGACATCCCGCGCACGGCGACGAGGACGGTCTGACGTGGCGCTCCTGCAGGTCGAGAACGTGAGCGTCCGCTTCGGGGGCCTGACGGCGGTCGACGGGGCGACGTTCTCGGTCGACGCGGGCGGCGTGTCGGGTCTCATCGGTCCGAACGGTGCGGGTAAGACGACCCTGTTCAACGTCATCACCGGTCTCCAGCCGCCGACCGACGGCCGGGTGGTGCTCGACGGAACCGATATCACTCGGCGGCGTCCGCACCGCCGGGCCCGGCTGGGTCTCGCCCGCACCTTTCAGCGGCTGGAGGTCTTCGGCAGCCTGAGCGCTCGGGAGAACGTGCTCGTCGCGCTCGAGATGCGGCGGCGCTGGAACCGCACCGGGGGCGACCTGGTGGCCGAGGCCGACGCGCTGCTCGATCGGGTCGGGATCGCTGCGGTAGCCGATCGGCGGGTGGAACTGCTGCCGACGGGCACGGCCCGGTTGGTCGAGGTCGCCCGGGCGCTCGCGACCGGGCCCAAGCTGCTCCTGCTCGACGAGCCATCGTCGGGGCTCGACGAGGCCGAAACCGATGCGCTGGGCCGACTGCTCCGCGAGCTGGCGGCCTCGGGGCTCGGGGTACTCCTCGTCGAGCACGACATGCCGCTCGTCATGGAGACCTGCTCGCACATCGCAGTGCTCGACTTCGGGCGGATCATCGCCGGCGGCGCGCCTTCCGCGATCCGTGACGATCCGGCCGTACAGCGGGCCTACCTCGGCGACGCGAGGCCGGTCCCGTGACCACGAGCGAGCCGGTCCTCGAACTCACGTCGGTGCGCGCGGGATACGGCGCGATCGATGTGCTGCACGGAGTGTCGCTCGCGCTCGACCGCGGCGAGGTCTACGCGCTACTCGGGCCGAACGGTGCGGGCAAGTCGACCACCCTCGCGGTCGCGTGCGGAACGATCGAGCCCAGTTCGGGGGGCGTGGCGCTTTGCGGCCGCGACATCACCGGTGTTGCCCCCGACGCGCTCGCTCGAGCCGGGGTCTGCCTCATCCCGGAGGGGCGGGGGATCTTCCCCAACCTCACCGTGACCGAGAACCTCCGGATGGCCTCGTACACCGGAACCCCGGCCCGCACGGTTCTCGACTCGGCGTTCAGCCAATTCCCGCGCCTCGCCGAACGGCGCAAGCAGTTGGCGGGCACGATGTCGGGGGGCGAACAGCAGATGCTCGCGATGGCCCGGGCGTTGGCCACCGACCCGGCGGTACTGCTCATCGACGAGCTCTCGATGGGTCTGGCCCCCATCATCGTCGAGGAGCTCTACGAGCACGTGCGCCGTCTGGCCCGGCAGGGGCTCACGATTCTCATCGTCGAGCAGTTCGCCCACGAGATCCTCGGCGTGGCCGATCGAGCGGGCATCATGTTGCACGGTCGGATCGTCCACACGGGCGCCCCGGCCGACATCGCCGG
>Ga0208783_10000270_pt1 | contig 32796 bp, 46 predicted proteins | sample DEB19_08_DNA_2_FD_184529 | JGI IMG/M metagenome (GOLD analysis project Ga0208783, IMG submission 184529) | Aqueous microbial communities from the Delaware River and Bay under freshwater to marine salinity gradient to study organic matter... | ecosystem: Environmental > Aquatic > Marine >... | reverse complement strand
CGGGCGGGCGCACAGTCCGCAGGATTCGCACGTTACGGCGTCGCGGGTCTGAGCGGGGCAAACCACTACGGGCCGGCCTTGCGGGGTGCTCGAGCGCTCCGGGTGATCAATCGGCACAATGCACACAGTCGGGCCATGGGGCGCGAGCGCATCGGCCTGGGCGATGGTGTCGGCCGATAGGTTTACCGTGAAGCCCCACGCGGTGGCATGCGCGGCCCATTGCAGGGCGTCGGGGCTGTGCTTGTGGGTGTATGTGAACCCACGGCGGCCACGGTTGGCGAGCACAATTTCACCCAGTGCTGCAGGATCGACGGACTCGCCGATACCGGGCAGATCGCCGGCGACGTTATGCCGCCACAGTTGGCCGGCCGGCAAGGCGCGGATTTTCTCGCACAGTTCCGCGAGGGAGCCGCCGCGCTCCGGGACGCGGTCCCAGTTGAGGCGGGTGTAATAGTCCTCGGCGTAGCATCCGTCCCTGTACTGGGCGCAAGATGGCGGGCACGTGGCCCGTTCGCTATAGGTCTGGGGGATGGGGCCGGTTTTCTGATTGTCCGACCGGCGGATGAAGTGAAAGCGCATGATTTAGTCCAGCGTGACGGATTGAGCGAGCCGCTCGGAGATGTAGCCGAAGCGATACAGGGAATCGACGAAGTCGCAAAAAGCGACCCGGACGTCGGCGGGGTACATGAGGCCGGAGCCGGAATAGTCCCGGATGCGTCGGCGGCTGAGTTCGGGATGCATCCGCCAGAATTCGGAGCGGATGGTGCGGGCGCGGGTGACGCGGTTCATGGTGTCTCCGATGCGGGGGGCGAAGGGTTTAGCGGGTTGCTTTGTCGATTGCGGCAAGGGCTGCGGCGCGGGCGGCTGCCTCGTCTTCGGTTAGCTCGAGGCCGGCGGCCAGTGATGCGTCAACGGTCGCGGATAGCAGCGCATCAAGGGCGGCCAGTAGATCAGGGGCGGCGGCGGCCAGTCGGGCGGCGGCATGCGCGGCGGCGTATTCGGTCGGGGATTCGGTTTTCATGAGTACTCCAGCGATTAGATAAACGAGGCGATTAGTGCGCCCAAAGCGAAGCCGATAGGGGCGCCCAGCGCGATGCCGCAGGCGATGCAGCCGGCCCAGTACGCGATGCTTTTCATGATCAGTAGCCGTCCGCGTAGTCCTGAAGGCCCGTCACGAGGCCGTCGAAGTCTTCGGTCGGCCCCAGCATGTCGGCAAGGGCAAGGACAGTGGACAACTCCACGCCGGTGTCATCGGCGAGGCTTTCGAGATAGTCGCGGCGGCTGCGGTAGCCGTGTTCGGTGTATATGCTCATGGGTGCTCCGGGGTTGATGTGATGAGATGGTGAGTCGGTCATGTGATGGCCGAATGGCGATTGTGCGGCCTGGGGGATTGACTGTCAAGCGGCGGGGATGCAATCAAGGCCCGGAGGGCGGAGGCCCGGGTTATGATGCGGCCGTGTAAATCTCCGAGATGTACTGTATGAAACTGACAAGGAAAGCAATCAGGGAGGGGCTGCAAGCTGTCCCTGTGGAGTCGCTGTTACTCGGCGCAGGAAAAGCAAAGCAATCAGCGCTCACGGCAAAGCAGAAGCGATTCGCTGAGGGCGTCGCCATGGGGAAGAGTAAGGCGCAGGCGTACCGGGAGGCGTATGACAGTCAGGGGAAAGCCATCACCCAAGGGCACGAAGGGCATCGGCTGAGTCGCGACCCCAAGGTGTCCGCGCAAATTGAGGCGCTGAAGCTGGCGGCGGAGGCGGCGAGGCACGCTACACCGGCCGCTCTGCGGGCTTTGGTCATCGAGCGGCTGACGCAGCACGCTATCGACGAGGACATCGCACCGGCCCAGCGGCTGCGGGCGCTCGAGCTACTGGGCAAGGTGACAGAAGTCGCGGCCTTTACTGAGCGGCGCGAAGTTATCACCCAGCGCGACCCCAGCACAGCCAGGGCGGCCTTGCTGGATGGCATCCGGGCGGCGTTACGGGCGAGTGCGATCGATGCGACGCCAGCTAATGTAATAGGGGCGGCCAGCCAGGGGGCGACGGATGAGGCGGCTATATATATCGCTCAGGATGCGGAGGCGGCTGGGTCCCTCCCCCCCACGGGCGACGCGATCGCGGGCGAGGCGGGCGGGCTGGGGGGCGGCCCCCGCGCTCAGGCGCGCGCAGGCGCGCAGCCCTTGCTTAGTAATCCACACACTCAATCCCCTGAAAATTCCGACCCCCGCCTACCAAATTTTTCAGACGACCAGAGTAACAATGTTACTAAGACACCCCCCCATGCAAGTTGAAATGCAAATGGGGCGGGGGGTATATTTTTGGCTGTGACCCCGTTGTGCTAGTCTACGTACCCATATGAGTAACAATGTTACCGCTCGAGCAGAGTAACAATGTTACTGGTGGTGAGTAACAATGTTACTGGGGTGTGTTGTGAGAAAGGTGAAAGAAGTGACTCCGGCGCAGCGCGAGATTTTTGTTGTCATAGATGAGTGGTGGAAGAGGTTTGGGTTTGCGCCATCGATTGACGATGTGATGGCGGTGACTGGGGAAAAGGGTAGAGGCAACGTGGCGCGGAAGATGAGCAAGCTTGTGGAGTTGGGGTTGTGTAAGCGTGTGCCGGGGATGAAGCGGAGCATTCGGCCTGCGTACTTGAGGGTGCGGGATATTATTTGATGAAAGACGAGCTGCTAGAGTTGCTGGCTGGGATGTCTGACGAGCAGTTGGGCATGGTGATTGAGAAGTTGCCTACTGGTCAGCGGGAGCATCTGATTCAGATTGCGGATGAGTATGGGAATGCTCTGAAGCGGGAGAGGGGTCAGAGGAGCTTCATGGATTTTGTGAGGACGATGTGGCCGAACTTTGTGAGCGGGCGTCACCACGAGATCATGGCAAATGCGTTCGAGAGGGTGGCTAAGGGTGAGTTAAAGCGGCTGATTATCAATATGCCGCCGCGGCATACGAAGTCTGAGTTTGCCTCTTACTTATTGCCGGCTTGGTACTTGGGTAAGTTTCCAGAGAAGAAGATTATTCAGTCTTCTAATACGGCAGAGTTGGCTGTTGGCTTTGGCCGGAAAGTGAGGAACTTGGTTGATAGTGAGACGTATGCCAAGGTATTCCCAAATGTCGCTCTTCGGCATGACTCTAAGGCTGCTGGGCGTTGGTCTACTAATGGGAATGGGGAGTATTTTGCTATTGGTGTTGGCGGTACTCTTACTGGTAAGGGCGCGGATCTTCTTATTATTGACGACCCTCATTCGGAGCAGGAGGCCAAGTTAGCTGAATCAGATCCGAGTGTGTTTGATTCGGTGTATGAGTGGTACACCTCTGGACCTCGGCAGCGATTGCAGCCTGGGGGCGCGATTGTGATTGTGATGACGCGCTGGTCGAAGCGTGACTTGACAGGGCGGGTGCTGAAGGACTCAGCACAACGGGGTGGTGACGAGTGGGAATTGATCGAATTCCCTGCGATTTTGCCCTCAGACAAGCCTTTATGGCCTGAATTTTGGTCGTATGAATTACTTAATGCCTTGCGGCTGGAGCTGCCTAGTTCCAAGTGGCAGGCCCAGTATCAGCAGAATCCGACCTCTGAGGGCGGGGCGATTGTCAAGCGGGAGTGGTGGAAGATATGGGAGAAAGAAGATCCGCCTCCGTGTGAGTTCATTATTCAGTCTTGGGATACTGCGTTCCTTAAAAGCGAGCGGGCTGACTATTCGGCTTGTACTACTTGGGGCGTGTTTTATATAGATGACGATACTGGTAAACCTCAGGCCAATGTCATTCTATTGAATGCCTTTAAGAAGCGAATGGAGTTTCCTGAATTAAAGCAAAGGGCGCATCAGGAGTATCACGACTGGGATGTGGATGCTTTGATTATTGAGGCTAAAGCGGCTGGATCTCCATTGGTATTTGAATTAAGGGCGATGGGTATTCCTGTGCAGGAGTTTAGTCCGACGCGGGGTAATGACAAGATTGCCCGATTGAATGCTGTGGCGGACATATTTGCTTCTGGGATGGTGTGGGTGCCGAATACTCACTGGGCCGAGGAGTTGATTGAAGAGGTTGCTTCGTTTCCAGCCGGGGATCATGATGACTTGGTGGACTCGATGACGCAGGCGTTGCTTCGTTACCGCAAGGGTGGGTTCATCAGACTGGCTTCTGACGAGGAAGATGAGCCTGTGTACAGAGCAAAACGGGCTTATTATTGAGCACCCCAGCAAAAAGGACTCTGATTGTGGCTACAAATATCGACAAGGCTCTCTATGCCGCCCCGACCGGGTTGATGGCCTCTGAGCCTATTGAGATTGAGATTGAGAACCCTGAGGAGGTCACGATTGGGGTTGGGGATATGGAGATTATTCTGTCTCCGGAGACGATGAGCAGTGATGAGTTCAATGCCAACCTTGCCGAGCACATGGATGAGGGGACGCTGGACTCGATTGCGGCTGAGTTGATCAGTGATATCAACGATGATTTGTCTAGTCGCAGAGACTGGATTCAGACCTATGTTGATGGTCTTGAGCTTCTGGGGATGAAACTTGAGGACCGGTCTGAGCCTTGGGAGGGTGCGTGTGGTGTATATCACCCGATGCTCTCTGAGGCGCTGGTGAAGTTCCAGTCGGAAACGATGATGAGCACGTTTCCTGCTGGCGGTCCTGTCAAAACCAAAGTGATTGGCAAGGAAACTCCTGCCAAGAAGGATGCTTCTGAGCGTGTCCGGGAGGACATGAATCACCAGTTGACGGACGTTATGACCGAATACCGGCCTGAGCATGAGCGGATGCTCTGGGGTCTGGGTCTTGCGGGGAATGCTTTTAAGAAGGTGTACTACGATCCGACGCTGGAGCGTCAGGTATCGATGTATGTGCCGGCTGAGGACATCATTGTTCCGTATGGAGCCAGTGATCTGGCCTCTTCGCCGCGGGTCACGCATGTGATGCGAAAGACCGAAAACGACCTGAAAAGGCTTCAGGTTGGCGGCTTTTACCGTGATGTCGAGCTTGGCGAGCCCAACAATACGCTGGATGAAGTTGAGAAGAAGATTGCCGAGCGGCTTGGGTTTAGGGCGACTTCTGATGAGAGATACAAGCTCTTGGAGGTTCAGGTTGAGCTTGATTTGCCGGGTTACGAGAACGAAGACGGACTAAAGCTGCCGTATATCGTGACCGTAGAGAAGGGCTCTTCTAAGGTCTTGGCAATTCGCAGGAACTGGCAGCCTGATGACAAGCGGTACAGAAAGCGCGACCACTTGGTTCACTACGGCTACATCCCCGGATTTGGCTTTTACTGCTTTGGTTTGATCCACTTGATTGGCGCATATGCAAAGAGTGGAACATCGTTACTGCGTCAGTTGGTTGATGCGGGGACTTTGAGCAACCTTCCGGGTGGATTCAAGACTCGAGGGATGCGGGTCAAGGGTGATGACACCCCGATCAGCCCGGGAGAGTGGCGAGATGTAGACGTTCCCTCGGGTGCGCTGAGAGACAACCTCTTGCCGCTACCTTATAAGGAGCCGAGCCAGACTCTTGCTGGCTTGATGGACAAGATCATTGAAGAAGGCCGTAGATTTGCAAATACGGCTGATCTTCAGATCAGTGACATGTCAGCGCAGGCTCCTGTTGGAACCACTCTGGCGATCCTTGAGAGGACGCTCAAGACGATGAGTGCGGTGCAGGCCCGCATTCATTACTCGATGAAGCAAGAGCTGATTCTGCTTCGCAACATCATCCGGGACTACACGCCTGAAGAGTATGCATACGAGCCAGATGCTGGCGGCAGAAAAGCCAAAAGGTCTGACTACGACGATGTAGATGTGATCCCGGTGAGCGATCCGAATGCGTCCACCATGGCGCAAAAGATCGTCCAGTATCAGGCTGTGTTCCAGTTAGCTCAGCAGTCCCCTCAGTTGTACAACATGCCGCTGTTGCATCGGCAAATGCTGGATGTATTGGGGGTAAAAGATGCCGATCGACTGGTTCCGATGGTTGAGGACCAGAAGCCTACCGATCCGGTGAGCGAGAACCAGAACATCCTGATGATGAAGCCAGTCAAGGCGTTTGCTTATCAGGATCATCAGGCTCACATCATGGTCCACATGTCGGCCATGCAGGATCCCAAGATCCAGCAGTTGCTGCAAACCAATCCAATGTCTCAGCAGTTGGCTGCGGCCATGATGGCCCACATCAACGAGCACCTTGGGTTTGAGTATCGCAAACAGATTGAGCAGCAACTTGGGTTTACTTTGCCACCCCAGAAAGACGAAGCCGGCGAAGACATCCCGATGGATCCGATGGTTGAGGCTCAACTGGCTCCTGTTCTTGCACAGGCCGCTCAGCGCCTGCTTCAGCAGAATCAGCAGCAAGTTGCACAGCAGCAGGCTCAACAGCAGATGCAAGATCCGATGGTTCAGATGCAGATGCAAGAGCTTCAGATCAAAGCACAAGAGGTTCAGCGCAAGGCAGCCAAGGATCAGGCTGATCAAGCCATCAGGCAGCAGCAGCTTCAGGTCGAGCGCGAACGGATTGGCGCGCAACAGCAGTCCGAAGATAAGCGCATTAAGGCGAACTTGCTGAGAGTTGCTGCCGAAATGAACAATGACAAGACCCAAAACGCCATCAACATTGGCGTAGACATGCTCAAACACATGTCAACTCAGAATCAAGAGCGTCAATTGCAAGAGATGCAAGCCCGTTTGCAAGCCATGCAAAACAGGTCAAAACAACCAAAGAAGGGTGACCAATGACTGACCTAGAAGCTCTAATCAACGAAATGAACGACAAGATTGAGCAGATCAAGAGCTTCATGGCGGCTGGCCGGGCACAGTCGTTTGAGGATTATCAGAAAATGTGCGGTGAGATTCGAGGTCTTATGACCGCACGTAGCTACGCCCAAGACCTCAAATCTAATCTGGAGAACATGGATGAGTGATATTTTGCTGGCTACAAACCCCAGCAACCCGCTGGTAGTGGGTGCTTACAGACCTAGCGCCTCTGCTGAAGAAAAGGCCCGTCAACTTCCCAAACCTTCTGGCTATCGCATTCTGTGCGCTATTCCAGAGGTGGATAAGGAGTTTGAGGACAGCGAAGTTGGGCTGATTAAGTCCGATTTGACCGTTCGTAACGAAGAGATTCTGACGACGGTGCTGTTTGTTGTGGATCTTGGACCGGATTGCTACAAAGACCCGGCTCGATTTCCGACTGGCCCGTGGTGCAAGAAGGGCGATTTTGTCCTTGTGCGCCCCCACGCAGGTACCCGGCTGATTATCCATGGTCGGGAATTCAGGATCATCAATGATGATTCGGTCGAGGGGGTTGTTGAAGATCCCCGTGGCATTAAACGTAAGTGAGGAGGACAAAATGCCTCAGTTTGAAGTTGAAGATTACAAGTTCCCCGATGAGATTGCTCAACAGGTGTCGCCGGAAGTAGAGATTGAGATTGAAGACGACACGCCTGAGGAGGACCGCGGGCGGACTCCTATGCCCAAAGAGCTTGTTGCAGAGCTTGAGCAAGACGAGCTTGAGACCTATGACGAGGGCGTCAAGACCAAACTAAAGCAGATGCGTAAGGTTTGGCATGATGAGCGCCGCGAGAAAGAGGCTGCCTTGCGTGAGCAGCAAGAGGCCTTGGCGTTTGCTCGCAAGCTGCTTGAAGAGAATAAGAAGATCAAGGAGATTCTCACAACTGGCGAGAAAGAGTACGCCTCTACGATTCAAAGCGCTGCGGCTATGGAGCTTGATGCTGCAAAGCGGGAGTACAAAGAGGCGTTTGAATCTGGTGATTCAGACCGGGTATTGGAGGCACAGCAGCAGCTTCAGTCTGCAAACATGAAGCTCATGCAGGCAAAGAGTTTTAAGCTGCCCCCTTTACAGGAAGAAGAATATTCTGTACAAACCGAGTCTAGTCCGTCCCAATCGTCGCCGGACCCCAAGCTGAATGCGTGGCGAGAGCGCAATAGTTGGTTTGGTCACGACGATGAAATGACTGCCGCCGCGCTGGGTTTGCACAGAAAACTTGAGCGATCTGGGGCCGTCCCGATTGGTTCAGACGCTTATTACGACGTATTGGACAAAACAATGCGTAGGCGGTTTCCAGAGGCTTTTGAAGCCGAGGAAGCCAAATCTCAGCCGCCGAAGCCCAAGGCTGGAACGGTTGTGGCACCGGCAGTCCGTAGTACGGGATCAAACAAAGTCCGTCTCAAGGCTAGCCAAGTCCAGATTGCCAAAAAACTTGGACTCACACCCGAGCAGTACGCGAAAGAGGCGTTGAAACTGGAGGTTCGTAATGGCTGATAATCGAGTAACCCGTGAACTTGAGACCCGCGCTGTCACTGAGCGCCCTAAGCAGTGGATGCCCGCTGAGCTTTTGCCGGAGCCTGACAAACAGCCCGGTTATGAGTATCGGTGGATTCGCATTTCCACGCTAAACGCCGCTGACCCGCGCAATCTTTCCGGCAAGCTCCGGGAAGGCTGGGAGCCTGTCACGATTGAAGAGCAGCCTAGGTTTCGTCTGTTGGCCGACCCGCAATCGCGGTTCAAGGACAACATCGAGATTGGTGGCTTGCTTCTGTGTAAAACACCCGCCGAGTTCGTAGCGCAACGCAACGCTCACGTTGATAAGCAAACTGCGGCTCAAGCGGAAGCGGTTGATAACAACCTTATGCGTCAGAGTGACCCGCGCATGCCTCTCTTCAAAGAGCGGAAGTCGGGAACCTCTTTCGGTAAGGGCGTCTAATCCTTCAGGAGTCTTAAATGTCCTACCCGACTGTTTCGGCACCCTATGGGTTCCGGCCTGTCAATTTGATTGGCGGGCAGGTGTTTTCGGGTTCCACCCGGGAATATCCGATCGACTACAACTATGGCACTGCCATTTACTACGGTGATTTCGTCCAGTTGACCTCTGGCTACATCACCATTCTGGCGAACACCATTGCTGGTAACGCGGCGGTTGGCGTGTTCCTTGGCTGCTCGTATACCGACCCGAGCACCAAGCAGAAGCGCTTCTCGCAGTATTACCCCGGCAACGTCACCTCTGGCGATATCAAAGCCATTGTGTGTGATGACCCCGATACGGTGTTCAAGTGCGCTGTTGTTACTGCTGCTGGTACCACCACCATTGCCTCTGCCTCGCAGTCGCTGGTTGGTGTGAACATGGCTGGTAACACTTCGACCGGCTCCTCCGCTACCGGCAATTCGGCTGGTGGTGTGGTTGCCGCTACGGCTACTGCTGGTAACTTCCGTGTTCTGGGTCTGGTCCCGGATACGCAAGTCACCACTGGTTGCACCTACTCCAGCGGCACCGGCTCGACGTCTATCGTTGTGTCTGGTCTGACCATTGGTCAGGTGATCCCCGTTGGCACCGACATGTTCCAACTGGTTGCCGCTACCGGCCAACTGGACTGGATTGGTGTTGTCGGAACCGCCGCTACCGTGTCGTCTACCACCGCGCAGACTCTCACGATGGCTGCTTCTACCACCGCATCCGGCTCGCTGGTTCTGGTGCAAAGTCCTGAGGTGCTTGTCAAGATCACCTTCGGTGCTCATCGTTACTACGTGGCCTAAGGGGGTGATCTAACATGGCTATCTCACGCGCACAACTGCTGAAAGAACTCCTCCCGGGTCTGAACGCTCTGTTCGGTCTGGAATATGCTCGTTATGGTGAAGAGCATAAGGAGATTTACGAGACCGAAACCTCCGAGCGTTCGTTTGAAGAGGAAACAAAACTGTCTGGCTTCTCCGCCGCCCCGGTGAAGAACGAAGGCAGTGCGATTGCCTACGATAACGCGCAAGAGGCTTGGACTGCTCGCTACAACCACGAAACCATCGCTCTGGGTTTCTCGCTGACCGAAGAGGCCATCGAGGACAACCTGTATGACAGCCTTTCGGCTCGTTATACCAAGGCGCTGGCTCGTGCCATGGCGTACACCAAGCAGATCAAAGCGGCTTCGGTTCTGAACAACGGCTTCTCTGCCGCCGCCGCTGGTGGTGACGGTGTTGCCCTGTTCTCGACCGCTCACCCGCTGGTCAACGGTGACACCAACAGCAACCGCCCCGCGACCGCTGCCGACCTGAACGAGACTTCTCTGGAAGCCGCCGTTATTCAGATCGCTGCGTGGACCGACGAGCGTGGTCTGCTGATCGCCGCCAAGCCGAAGAAGCTGATTGTTCCGCCCGCTCTCCAGTTCGTTGCTACCCGTCTGCTGGAAACCGAACTCCGTGTCGGTACCACTGACAACGATATCAACGCGCTGAAGAACAACGGTTCGATCCCCGGTGGTTATACGATCAACCACTTCTTGACCGACAGCAACGCTTGGTTCCTGACCACGGACGTTCCTAACGGCCTGAAGCACTTTGTTCGTACCCCGATGTCCACCGGAATGGATGGTGACTTCGACACCGGTAACGTGCGTTACAAGGCCCGCGAGCGTTATTCGTTCGGTTGGTCTGATCCGCTCGGTATGTTCGCTTCCCCCGGCGCTTCGTAAGGCTGGGTTGTAGTGGGAGGGGGCTTCGGCCCCCTTCTCTTTTATTGTTCAGTGTGTTAGTTTCTGTATGTCCAAGGTCACTTTCTACCGACTGTCTTGGCAGATTTTCCTCAAACGGTAGGCGCAAGCGAGGTATATAAAATGGGTTTCGCTACTTTCTCCGGTCCCCTGCGTTCTGGCACTCAGCGTTATGGCGCTGCTGAAAATACCGGCCTGATGACTCTTTCGCGCACCGCATACGTTAATGTGTCTGGTGTCGCTCTGACCGCCGCTCCAGTTGCTCAGACGCTGTTTACTCTGCCTGCTGGCGCTAAGATCCTGAACTTTGTTACTGAAGTGCTGGTGACTATTGCTGGTAACGGCGTGACTCAGGTTGGCGTGACTATTGGCAAGACTGGATCGGCTGCTGAGTTTGCCGCTTCGTTTAACACTGGTACCGCTGTTGCCCGTGTGACTCAGGCCAATATGGATGCAGCAATTACCAGCAAAGTGGCTTCGCTGGATAACATCGGTTCGGTTGATGTGCCCGTGACTGGAACCTTTACCGCCACTACTGGCAACCCGACTTCTGGACAGATCGCCATCACGGTTATCTATCAGCAGCGTGCTGACAACGGTGCTCAGGTTCCTGCCGCCACCCAGAACTGATAAGGGGGTAGCATGCGCCCAGTTCGTGTAGCGCTATCGAACGCGGTGGGGGTTACGCCCCCTATCCCGCTTGATATCAATCAGTCGCCGTTTGCTGTAAGTATCGCGGTGTCGTTGAGCGCCGGTGCTAGTTTGACGTATACGGTGGAACACACCTATGACGACATCTACGCGCAGGGGTTTGACCCGTCCACGGCGGTATGGTTCTCGCAAACTTCGCTAACAACTAAAGCGGTGGCGGCGGAAGGTAATTACACCTATCCCGTCCGCGCTGTGCGGTTGAGCTTGGTTGCTCCCTCTACCAGCGGCACTGCCACAATGACAGTCATTCAAGCCGGTATGCCGGGGAGGTAATGATGGCTATTGATATTGGAGCCCTCCGGAAGTTTGAAGAGTCTTGGAGGCCCGTCCTTGAATCCATTCCCGCTGTGATTGATATGGCACAGCAGCGCAATGAGCTTGAAAAAGCTGTTGCTGCTAAACGGAAGGAGTTTGAGACGGTCCAGCAAGAGATCAAAGCGGCTTACGAAGAGGCGGACAAACGGCTTGTTGAGGTAAACGCCAAGCTAGAAGCGGCGATGGCGGGCACCAAGGCCGCTGAAGCTGAGACTGCTCGATTGGTTGCTGATCGTGAGCGTGAGATCGCTGATGCCGGTGTTACCCGTAAGAAAACTCTTGCGGCCACTGAGAAGAAGCTATCTGAGGTGGAGGCTAAATTGACTGAAGTTGAGGCCGAAATTTCCGCCAAGCGGACGATTTTCGCTGCCGAGATTGAGGACAAGAAGGCTAAAGCTGAAGCCGCTCTCGCTGAAATTGAAGCCAAACGTCAGGCTGCTGAGCAAGCTCTGGAGTCTATCCGGGCCAAACTGGGGTAAGCGGTGTCTGTTAGTGGCGTAAGTTACGTCCAAGGGCTGGATAGCGGTGAATATGACTTTACCCATGTGGTAGCCACAGTCACCGCATCCGGCTCTACTACCATCTACACCCCGGCAGTGGGTAGGCGGCTGCGCCTTCGGTGGATTTACGCTCTGAACGATCCCGGTTCCGGGGCTTCGCCGCTCATCAAAGTTTTTCTTGGTGCCGAAGAAAAGTTTCGGGTGTACGCTATCAGCAAACGGCAGTTCACGACTGGTCCAGTTAATGGATCGCTGATTATCAATCTCAGTGAGGCCGCCGAAGTGGCCGTAACCGCACTAATCGAAGAGTTCTAACATGGCCGCATATAATAAGTTTGAAGACTTTTCTGAGGAATTAGTTAAGGGTGTCCATAACTTTTCCTCTAACGTCTTTAAGGTCTACCTGAGTAACGACACCCCATCTGCATCTGCGGATGTGAATAAGGCCGACCTCGCCGAGATTACTGGCGGTAACGGGTACACCGCTGGCGGCGAACCGACGACGATCTCGCTTAGTCGCACCGGATTGACTACTACAGTTTCCGGCACCCAAGTGCAGTGGAACGCTACTGGGTCTGTCGGGCCCTTCCGTTATGCCGTGCTGTACAACGATACCGCCACAAATGACCCGCTGATTGCTTGGTGGGATTACGGTAGCGCAGTCACGCTCGCTAACGGTGAATCGTTTACCGTGAAGTTTTCTGGTACGGACCCCGGCGCGATCTTTACTCTGGCCTAAGATGCAACTGACCAAACAGCAGTTTATTGACCGGTTCACCCACCCCGAGTTCACGAGCATCCTGCAAACAGGTAAGACGGATGTTGATATCGAGGGGTGGCTGTTCCGGTTTAATAACGCCGACAATCCGATTGACACCTACGATCCTCGGACGATTCAGGGTGTGGAGTCTTTCGTTCTCAAAGGATTGTTGACCGAGCAACGCGCTCAGGAGATCCTCGGACTCTCGTGGAACGGTTGGCATGTCGGGGAGATGGTGCGAATCCTCCCGCCGTTCGACGTTTCGTTCCCGGATGTGTATCCGATTCAAGGTTTTGAGCCGGAGTTTTCTACGATTCTCGTAGCGGATACGGGGTTTAACGAGCAGTTTGTGGAGAAGGCCAATGGCAATAACAACGGTTGATGGGGTTATTGCCGGGTTTAAGCCGCCACAATTCATCTGGAAAGAGGCATCGGGCGCTCTTGTCGCCGGTCGCTCTTATACCCCGTTTTATGCCGCCGGTATTCCTTCAGCCGCCGTTGCTCCGACTCCGGGCATTTCTGGTGCGGCTCTGACTTCCTATGCCGGTCAGATCCCGTTCACAAACCCCAGCGCGGGCCAGAACACTTACCTTGCACGCTTTGTAGCGTTCCCTACGAACCAAGGCGGCTCAATCACCCTTGCTGATCGTTTGTGGCATAACAGCGGTATTACGATCACTTCGACCGCCGCTCAGACCGTCAATAGCGTGACTTTCCCGGCGCGGGATAATCTTGGCTCAACGAACGGCGAAGGCGTGTTTTTGGGCGTTGAGGTTTCAACAGCGACGGGCGCTGGTACGCCGACGATCACGGTCAGCTACACAAATAGCGATAACACCTCTGGTCGCACCGCAACCAACATTTACGCCACCAGTGCAACATCCGCAATCGGCACGTTTTATCCGCTGGGACTGCAATCTGGTGATAAAGGTGTTCGCTCAATTCAGTCGATTACGCTGAGCGCCACTTGGACTAGCGGGACAATCCATTTGGTTGCTTACCGTCCTCTGGTAACGATTACTTCTACTGTGGCGGGAACCTGTAATGTTGTCGATGCACTCACCAGCGGGCTGGTGAGAATGTACGACAATACGGTGCCATTTTTGATTTTGGTTCCGTCTGCGACTACTTCTACCCTAATAACAGGAACATTAACTGTTACTCAGGGGTAACCGTGGCTATTACCACCTATGCTGGGATTTATACAGGGGCTGTCCAGCAGCTGCAATTTTCAAAAATAGTTACCATTGGGTCATCCGCAAGTGATCCAACACTGACATTTTTCTGGAGCGGAATACCCAGTGCCGGAGGCGCTGGGGCGAGTCTATCTGGTAATACTCGCGATAACACATCATCTGGCGCGATACCGTTTAGAAATGCAAGTAGCGGCCAGAATAATTATCTATCTCGTTTTGACCACGCATCTTCAGCTCCAAGTACAGGAAAGTCGGTATTTATTGTCGATATTCTTTGGATAACTTCAGCAGTAAGCCAAGTAACAACAACGCAAACAATTAACTCTGTAACTTTTCCATCAAGGGATATTGACGGCTCTACCGCTGGGCGTGGTGTATATATCGCCATGTTTCATTCGACAGGCTATGCTTCTTCAAACGCATACACTGCCACAATAACCTATACAAACTCCGCTAATACGGGCAGCAGGGTAGGCACGGTGTCTCGCACGGGCGGTCTTGCTAATCGTTGGGTACCATTTGGCTTGGCAGAAGGTGATGAAGGCGTCCGGTCCGTACAAGACTTTACTTTTTCTGCCGTCCCCGGCACCTCGGGTGCAACAGTTTTGCTGGCCTATAGACCAATCGCGCTGCTTTCGTCAATACTTACCACGGGCGGTGTGCCGATTTCTGATACAGCCATGACTCTCGCCCTGCCGCAATTGTATGACGGCACCTGTTTGACAATTATCAATATGGCTGGCGGCAATGAGTCATATGGTACGTATACGATAGCTCAGGGGTAGTCATGGCTATTACGAGTATAGTCGGCATACAAACAGCGGCGAAACAATCTTTTGTCATTACCGCTACTGGCAATGCAAGTGGCCTTGACAGTCCGCGCAATAATTGGACTTCAAACAATCTTGTGCCAGCTAACGTAACTCGTTTCTCGCCGGATAACACGAATGGTTTGCAGTTTAAGAACCCTATTGCTGGGCAGAACACGTATTTATCTGATACCAATATCTATGGCGTCAGTACGTCTCCGTATTATACGCTTATAGTAGATGTTATCTGGGGTGTGGTTGTCACTAACACCACTACGCTGCAAACTCTGTCGTCTCCGCTTATGGGTAACCGTGATATCAATGGCACAACCCGTGGAGACGGAGTGTATTTGATACTGGTTAACGGTACGGGTAACTTAGGTGGCGGGACTTGTTTTTTGACGGTGACTTATACAAGTTCTGACGGCAACACTGGTCGTATTGGGTTGTCAGGTAATGCTGGCAACTTTCAAGGCGGCAGGACTACGTTTATCAGCCTTGCTAATGGCGATAAAGGAGTTCAGTCTGTACAGTCTGCCCAATGGTCAGCATTGCCCGGTGGCGGTCTGAATCTATATGCCTATAGGCCGATTGCGATTATTCCGGGGGGAATGGCACGAAGCGACGGGACCGCCGCTGGAGATGCGCTTAATCTGGCACTCCCTCAGATTTACGACAACTCCTGCATCCAGTTTTTGTATGGCAACGGGGCGGGCACCCGTGGGCAAATAAGTTTGATTCAGGGTTAACATGGCAAACGAACTCTACCCCAAGTGGAAGGAGCAACTGCTCCAGTTCACGGCCAATAACAACCTGTCAGCCGGTACGGTGAAGGTCGCCCTCATCGACACTGGGGCTTACCAGTACAACGCCTCTCACCAGTATTGGTCGTCTGCATCTGCTGGAGCGATTGGTACGCCTCAGACCCTGACCAGCAAGACGTTCACCGATGGGGTGTTTGATGCTGCTGACGTTACGTTTTCGGCGGTGACAGGCGATACCATCGAGGCTATCATCATCTACATTGATACGGGTACAGCCAGTACCTCACCGCTGGTGGCCTACATGGACACCGGGATTACGGGTTTCCCACTGACACCCACGGGTGTGAGCGTAACGATTAACTGGAGCCCAAGCGGCATCTTCCAACTCTGAGGACATCTTCATGGCTACTACAACCGTCAACTACTCCAGTAACACCGTTATCACGATGGATCTGGCGAGCCTTGCCACAAGCACTCCAGCAAACTCTTTTCTTAGTGGCCGTGGATCAGCACAGATTGACAACACCAGCAACAAGTACATTGACTGTACGGTGAGCGGTTTTGTGAGCGTGGGAACCACCCCCACTGCCAACACGACGATTGCCATCTATGTGTACGGCGCAGATACCTCGCTGGCAACAACCCCGCTAGACACTCAACTTGACGGTACTAATCGCGCTGTGGCGTTGACTAACGCAGGCATCCTCAACGCCCTGCGTCTCGGGGCTAGTATCGCGGTCCCCGCTAACACTAGCGATATTCGCTACCTCGTGCTGCCGTTCTCTGTTGCAACTCTGTTTGGCGGCGTGATGCCTAAGTACTGGGGCCTGTACGTAGCACACAACACCGGTGTGAACCTCCGGGCTACAAACAACACCGATCAGTTTGATTTCGTCGGCATCAAGTACGACGCGGCGTAAGCGATGGTCACCGCTGTCCTCCCGCGCTTCTTTGTAGACAAGCAAACTAGTCAACCGCAAGGAAGTCGGGTTATAGACTGGTCAAACCCGATAACTTGTGGGTTAATTGGGGCGTTCTTGCCTGAATCGCCAATCAATTTTGTTGATGGCGAGCAAATGTATCAGGATTGGCTTCCGCCAACTCAAAGCGTAAAAGCGCAATCAGAAGGCAAAGTTCTTAAAAATGGTATCTACACATACCAACCTTCAAGCGTAACTTTCCCCTACGGATATAAGTTTGACCTGACTCAGGGCGCAGCCCTGCTCGTTGCTTCTCAATCGTCTGCCCAAAACTCAAACATAGGCATTGGTCGTGCCTCCGCATCTGGCACTCAATATTGGGGCATTGGCCTGCATGGTGGATCTTTCAATGGTGCGTATGGAATTTGGGGGACTTTTAACTTTACTCCCGGCTCTAGTGGAGTAAGCACGTTACAAAAACGAACCGTCATCATTAACGCCGATGGATCGACGGCGACTTTGTATATGGACGGAGGGGTGGTAAGCAGCGGCGCTTACACCATGCCTGCTTATGATTCTAGCGTTAGAAATAGGTGTTTTGCTTTTGGTAGCACCGCTGCGGGCCAAACCTCTAACACCGCCACAATCGAACCCAGCCTCGGGCTTGTTTGGAATAGACCTTTAACCGAGAATGAAGTTGCTCTGTTAACAGCAAATCCTTGGCAAGTCTTTCGTAGACCGCAGCGGGCATACACGCCATTATTCGACTCCACCCCCTCCCCCACATCCCGGACCTTCTTCGTCCCGCGCAAAAAGGTAATGACCTCGCAGCCGCAGGGACCTGCGGCAGCAATTGATTGGGGAAACCCGATTACGCAAGGCCTCGCGTCTGCTTATATACCAACTGCGGCTCAGTACCGGTCATTCGACCTCGCTACAAACACACGAGACCTCACCACAAATGCAGATTTTTTGCCCCCGTATAGGCCGGGGGCCGCAGGGTTTGCGCTTGACTCTACGGATACTAACTACGTTTGGAGTATTCAGTTTGATCCTGTCGCCCTGCGTGGTTATCCAAAAACCGGCTACGCTGCGGTGACGGTTTTCTCGTTGTTTGAGAGCAGGACCACCAATCAGTTCGGTGTAATCTACGGCGGCGGTCAAGACGGAACTTATTATGGCCGCTTAGTTGTTAGTAGTGACGCAACGATTGCGTTTATTGCAGCATCTAACAACGCCACGCTCCATCCTAAGTCGCCCCTCGTCGCTGACACGCTTTACGCTGCTACAGGTATTCAAAGCTTTACCCGGAGTTATAGGGCGCTTTATGTAAACGGACATTTAGCCGAAACCAGAACGGAGAGTATTAACAATCTCAACACAGGTTTTATAGCTGGATCTATCTATAACGTCCAACTTCGCCGTATCAAACTTTATTGCGGGTACGTCTGGGTTCGTGAGTTGTCCGCAGCAGAAATCAAGTCGCTCTCCGACAACCCGTGGCAAATCTTCAAGCAGGATGGGTTGTCTCTTCGGGTTGCTGAAGACGGCAAGGTGTACGCTCCGTTCATGTCATGAGCAACAGATTCTTCAATCCGGCGGTTGGCAAGGCCACAGGGCAAGGCTACGGCGCGTCCCCGCTGGATTCGATCTGGGTCAAACAGACCACAGACATCCTGTATCCGAAGATACAGGCAGGAGACGAAGACACCGCTGAACAGACCGTATATACCACTTGGTATCTCGGGCCGCCCTCTGCTGGTGTAACCCTAACCGCTGATGCGGGTACGTTCTCGATTACTGGTCGGGCAGCGGATCTTCTTCGGTCTCGCCTCCTTTCCGCTGACGCCGGTTCGTATTCGATCAGCGGTCAAGCTGCTGACTTTGCCAAGACCGTCGCGCTCTCGGCTGATGCTGGGACGTACACAATCAACGGTCAGGCGGCGGATCTCACCGCCGTTCGTATACTTAGCGCAGACGCTGGTTCGTACCTTATCTCCGGGCAGGCAGCCACTCTAGCTCGATCACTGTATCTAGACGCGAACTCTGGTTCGTATGCAATCACCGGTGAGGCAGCGACTCTCGATTATGAGCAGGCGCGTACCATTGATGCCAACGCCGGGGTGTATTCGATCGGCGGTCAAAACGCAGACCTGATCCGCACTCACGTATTCACCGCTGAAGTTGGCTCCTACAACCTCTCCGGTCAGAACGCTGATCTGGTTGTATCCAAGGTTCTTCTGGCCGATGCTGGTGCGTACAGCATCTCTGGTCAAGCTGCTGATTTGATCGTAGCCCGGTCGGTAGACGCGCAGTCCGGCACGTACAATATTGGGGGTCAGGCTGCTGACCTGATTGCCTCCAGAATACTGTCCGCAGATGCTGGTAGTTATGGTATAAGCGGTCAGGACGCGGTTCTGGCTCACGGGCGCTATTTGCTCGGAGAGTCTGGTTCGTACCTGATCAACGGCCAGCCCGCTACGCTTACTAGCATTGTGCTGTTCCCGAATCCTGCTGACGTTCGCGCAGGCGTTGTTTATGGGCCAGATGGGATTTATACTGGGACTCTGATAGTCAGTACGCCCATTTACCTTTTCGATGACTGACCATGGCAAAGACCCCCGCATGGCAACGAGCCGAAGGCAAGAACCCTAAGGGCGGTCTGAACGCCAAGGGCAGGGCCTCCTACAATGCCGCAAACCCCGGAAAGCCGGGGCTCAAACCACCACAACCGGAAGGCGGCTCGCGCCGTGACTCCTTTTGCGCCCGTATGAAAGGCATGAAGAAGAAGCTCACCAGCGCCAAGACAGCCAGCGATCCGAATAGCCGCATTAACAAAAGCCTGAGAGCGTGGAATTGTTGAGATGGACCTCAGTATCTGGAACACCGTACTGTCGGTGTTGCTTGGGTTGCTTTCGTGGATCTTGAAAGAGAAGTCCACGGAATTAAAGCGCATTGAGATTTTGCTCAACAAGACCCGGGAAGAAGTGGCTAAAGAGTATGTGACCAAGGTCGAGGTGCATACTGACATTAACCGGGTGCTTGATCGACTAGATCGACTTGAATCCAAACTGGACGCCGTGATTAAAGGTAGGCAAAATGCCCAGTAGCAGCTTGCGTCAACATAACTTGATGGCAATGGTGGCTAATGACCCGGCCGCCGCCAAGCGAACCGGCATCCCTCAATCCGTTGGCGAAGACTTTGTAAAGGCCGACACGGGTCGAAAGTTTGGCAGCAAGTCTCGTCCTGATCTCCAGCGTATCAACAAGCCGAAGACCCTTCATGGCAAATCGGCACTATTCAGTGAAGGTGGTTCCATGAAAGAGTCCAAGGCAATGATGAAGAAAGAGATTGGCTTCATGAAAGCCAAAGGCGCTCCCAAGTCCATGATCAAGCATGAGATGAAGGAAGCCGGCATGAAGAAGGGTGGCGCTGCCAAGTATGCAGGCGGCGGCTTCGTTCGCTCTGCTGACGGCGTGGCCTCCAAAGGCAAGACCAAGGCTAAGCAGATCACCATGAAGCGCGGAGGCGCGTGCTGATCATGCCAAAAAATTATCGATCCCCGTCTATAGAAGAGACTCGCAAGCTGGAAGCATCACGCAAGCTGATGGCTGAAGGCATCGAGGGAGAGAAGGACATCTTTTCTCGCATGATGCCGACCATGGCGAAAGCGGCCCGAGACGACATGCGACAGGCCAAGCGCATGCGCGAATCAGTGCCGGAGCGTGCTCGTGAAGGCGAGGCGTATAACGAAGCTGGCTATGCAAAAGGCGGCAAGGTTAGCTCCGCCTCATCCCGTGCTGATGGTTGCGCTCAGCGTGGCAAGACCAAAGGTCGGATGGTGTAATCATGATGGCTTCACGCGGGATGGGGGCCATCAGCCCCTCCAAGATGCCCAAGGCGACTCGCAAATCCCGGCGAGACGATACTGATTTCGATCAGTATGCCGAGGGCGGTGAGGTCAAGTCCCGCGTGAATGAGGCAGGCAACTACACCAAGCCTGGGATGCGTAAAGCCTTGTTCAACAAGATCAAGGCAAGCGCTACTCAGGGCACCGCCGCGGGACAATGGTCGGCTCGCAAAGCGCAGTTGCTTGCCAAGCAGTACAAATCCAAGGGCGGTGGATATCGTGAGTAACATTGTTACTGGTCATGGGTCGGATTGCGCCGTATTGGAGTCTTTTGATGCTCCATGTACATGCGGTCGAGATGAGTTCTTGGACGAACTTGAGCGCGATGAAATTTTGGCAGAGCTAGAGTGGGAAGAAGCTCTCGAGCACATGGATCAATGACAATGAAAGCCCCCCAGCAGTCACTTAAAAACTGGACTGCTCAGAAGTGGCGAACCAAGTCTGGTAAGCCATCAAGTCAGACTGGCGAGCGGTATCTGCCAGAGAATGCGATCAAGTCTCTATCTCCTTCGGAGTACGCTGCAACCACCCGCGCCAAGCGTGCAGGCAAGGCCAAAGGCAAGCAGTTCGTAGCCCAGCCCAAGACTATTGCCAAAAAGACTGCAAGGTTTAGATAATGACTACGACCGGCACCGCTACATTCAACCTCGACATCAACGACCTCATTGAAGAGGCGTTTGAGCGGTGCGGCCAAGAGCTTCGCACTGGTTATGACTTTCGCACGGCCCGCCGTAGTCTGAACCTGCTGACTATCGAGTGGGCCAATCGCGGCATCAATCTCTGGACAATTGAGCAGGGCCAGATCGCTCTGTACCCCAACCAGTCCATTTATCCGTTGCCAGTTGAGACGATTGACCTGCTGGATCAGGTGGTTCGCACGGGTACGGGCACGACGCAGATTGATATCAACATCAACCGCATCTCTGAGTCCACGTACTCTACGATCCCCAACAAGAACGCCTCTGGCCGACCCATTCAGGTCTGGATTAACCGCCAGTCCGGGGAATCGAACGCAACTGCCGCAACGGTAACCTCAACCGTTGGCGCGAATGACACCATCATCCCGGTGACGAACATTTCGGCGCTTCCGTCGGCGGGCTTCATCCAGATCGACAGCGAGATCATTGGTTACTCCGCGATCAACGGCAGTAGTCTGGTGTACTGCGCTCGGGGCCAACGCGGCACAACGGCTGCCTCTCACTCGGGTGGAGCAGCAATTACTCTGCACAATCTGCCCAACATCAACATCTGGCCGATGCCGGATCAAGGATCTTCTGGTAACCCGTACTACACGTTTGTGTACTGGCGCATGCGCCGGATGCAAGACGCTGGCACGGGCACAAGAACTCAGGACATCCCATTCCGTTTCATCGAGTGCATGGTTGCGGGGCTGGCGTACAAGATGGCGATGAAGCTGCCTAACATGGACCCCGGACGAATGGCGGTTTTGAAGGCCGAGTACGACCAGCAGTGGGCACTTGCCGCCGAAGAAGATCGTGAGAAGGCCAGTGCTAGGTTTGTCCCCCGGTCACTGTACTACGCATAACCATGGCCGGGCCAAAGTACGCTTCCGCTAAGAACTCTATCGCCGAGTGTGATCGGTGCGGGCAGCGCTATAAGCTCAGAGAACTTCGCAAACTGACCATCAAGACTAAGCTGGTCAGTATCAAAGTTTGTCCGGAGTGCTGGGAGCCCGACCAGCCTCAATTGCAGTTGGGCATGTATCCGGTTTATGACCCGCAAGCTGTACGGGAACCGAGGCCAGATACAAGCTACACGCAGACTAGCTATAACACCGGCAGTCGCGTGATTCAGTGGGGCTGGAATCCTGTTGGCGGGGCGCGAGGTTCAGACGCTGGGCTTACGCCAAATTACTTGGTGTTGGGCATTCAAACTGGTACAGTCACAATCGTTGCTGCGTAGGAGCAGATATGGAATCCATGAAGAAAGTCGCCAAGGCGGAAGTCAAGGCTCACGAAAAGCGCATGCACGCCAAAGGCATGAAGAAAGGCGGCCCCACTTCTCTCGATATGAAGAAGTACGGTCGCAATATGGCCCGAGTGATGAACCAACGGAGCAAGTGATGGCTAAGTTCAGCATGAAGGTCAAGGGCAAGGAAATCGGCCCTGCGCCGGTTTATGCGCCTCCGCACAATATGCAGGGCGCTGCTGGTGTTGACATCAAAAACTCTGGCTATGATGGCGGCAACCGCTATCGTGCAAATGATGTGAACATGAGCGTTGGCAGCATCAATCGCAACGACTACGCGCAGCCCAAGACTTCCGGGATCAAGACTCGGGGTAACGGCGCGGCCACCAAGGGCGTTACTGCTCGGGGACCGATGGCGTGAACTACAGCCAGCTTTCTGCTGCAATCCAAAGCTATACCGAGAATCAGTTCCCGGCGACTACGCTCGCCGATGGCTCTACGGTTTCAGCGGATACACAGATTGCTCGCTTCGTTCAGCAGGCCGAGCAACGCATCTATAACGCGGTGCAGTTTCCGTCGCTGCGTAAGAATGTTACCGGCACCACGACCATCAACAACAAGTACTTATCTTGTCCGACCGATTTTCTGGCCGTGTACTCCATGGCCGTGATTGCGGCGGATGGTACTTATGAGTACCTGCTGAATAAAGATGTCAACTACATTCGGCAGGCATATCCGTCTCCTACGGACTACGGCAAACCCCGGTTTTACGCTCTGTTTGGGCCGACGGTTACGGGCGCTACGATTACTAACGAGTTGTCGTTCCTGCTTGGCCCCACGCCTGATGTGGCGTATAGCGTAGAGTTGCATTACTACTATTACCCCGAGTCGATCACTACCGCCAATACGACTTGGCTCGGTGATAACTTTGATTCGGTGCTGCTGTATGGCTCGCTGGTCGAGGCGTATACTTTCATGAAGGGTGAAGCTGATTTGGTCGCCCTCTATGATGGCAAGTACAAAGAAGCCCTTGCTCTTGCCAAGCGCCTTGGAGACGGAATGGAGCGTCAGGATGCGTACCGTTCCGGGCAGTACCGTCAGCCGGTGACTTGATATGCCGATTCAGCAGGGCGCGACCAACACGTTCAAAACGGGCCTGCCTTCAGGTACGTTTAACTTTTCGTCGGATACCTTCAAGATCGCTTTGTATAGCAGCACGGCGGATCTTGGTCCGACCACTTCCGCGTATACGACATCTGGCGAGATTACTGGCTCCGGGTATACTGCCGGAGGCGAAACGCTTACAGTGTCTGTGACCCCGACGACTGGAAATGATCCGTTCAATACGGTGGCGTATCTGTCGTTTGCCAATGCAACGTGGAGTCCCGCGACGTTTACCGCTCGCGGCGCTCTGATTTACAAGTCCGGTGGGGGTGATCCCACAGTGTGTGTTCTGGATTTTGGTGGCGACAAGACATGCACTACCTCATTTGAGGTGCAGTTCCCCGCCGCTAACAGCACCAGCGCAATCATCAGGATTGCATAGGAGTAGATCATGGGCGTCGAAAGAGCCAAAACTTCAGACCTGATTGGCGGCGGACTGGTTGCCAACAGCATGCCGAGCGAATCGCTCAAAGCCACTGGCAAGTACATCGTTGAGTGTTTTGATAAAGACGGCAATCCCAAGTGGACTGCCGAGACGCCCAACCTCGTTGTGAACGTCGGGCTTCAGTACATGGCTGGCTCGGCTCTTGTTGCTACCACTCAGATCACCACTTGGTATGTCGGGCTGTATGGTGCGGGCGCTTCTAACACGCCGGCCGCTACCGATACTATGGCGGCAGGGGGCCATAACGGCTGGACTGAAAACACCAACTATTCGGAAGCTACGCGACCGGTCGCAAACTTCGCTGCCGCGACCGCTGCTAACCCGTCGGTTGTTACCAACACCTCTAATAAGGCGGTGTTTACCATGAATGCCACCACCACGATCGGCGGTGCGTTTTTGGTTAGCAACAACACCAAGGGTGGGACGACCGGTACGCTGTTTTCGGCTGCTGACTTCCAGTCTCCGGGTGACCGCGCCGTTGTGAACGGCGATATTCTGAACGTCACTTATCAGTTTAGCCTGTCCGCCTAAGGATGGATAAGTGTCCAGTGGCTGGGGTTCCGGCACTTGGGGCCAATCTAACTGGGGTTACTCTGGGTATTCATCCTCAGTAACAGAGTCAGCCACTGGCTCTGATTCCATAACGGGATCATCCCTTGCAGGTCTAATCACAGAAGCAGCTACAGGCGCGGAAACTGTAGCCGCTATACGGCAACTAAATCCGGTAGTTGCCGAGTCGGCATCCATAGCCGACAGCAATCTTGGTGAGCGCAATTACTTTAGCACTGAGGCCGAGTCCGCCTCCGGTGCGGATTCTATTAGCGCACAGGCCAGATTCTTCGCTACTGAGGCCGAGACAGCAACCGCCTCGGACGAAATTAGCGTTCGACAGCAGTTCGATAGGTCGGACGTTGAGACCGCGACGATCGCAGACCTTCCGTTTGCCAGCCAGTCTGTGCAGAGCGCCACGGCTGAAACATCGTCAGTAACTGACACACCCACCAACATAGCGACCGTTTATTCCGCGCAAGCGGAAACGGCCAGCCTGTCCGACTCTATTTCTTCCGATCGTATTCTCACCGAAGGCGGTTGGGGGTCAGGAACGTGGGGTCAGGGCGCTTGGAGCGGAATTGTCTTTGCCCGGTCGATCGTAGAGGCGGCGACGGCGGCAGACCAAGTATCTGTCTCGGTTCCCGCAGTTAATGGGCAAGTAGATGAATCCGCCGTAGGCGCAGACTCGGTAACTCCGAGACTCACAACTGTTAATGGTTCGGTTGTTGAATCGGCTTCCGTTGCCGACTCGAACGCATCCGTATTTGCGCCTCGCTCTAGTGTTGAAGAGTCTGCGTCGATTGCCGACTCTGTTTCCTCGGACCGCATTCTTACTGAGGGCGGCTGGGGGTCTGGAGAGTGGGGTCAAGGACCTTGGAACGGCATTGTTTTCTCCCGGAACATTGTTGAGGCCGCATCTGTTGTTGACGAATACTCGGCATCCATACCGAATGTAAACGGTACGGTTATTGAGGCGGCGTCTGTTGCGGACGAGGTAACGCCCAAGCTCACCACTGTTAACGGATCTACAGAAGATTCCGCATTTGTTACTGACGCCAATTCTGCGATTGGCACGTTTAACCATTCCGTGGTCGAAGCGGCATTAGTTGCTGATTCGATTGATTCGTCTATTACCTACACAGAAGGCGGATGGGGTTCTGGTGCGTGGGGCCAAGGGCCTTGGAACGGAATCGTATTTAACAGGAGTATCGCGGAATCTGGGTCGGTTGCTGATTCGATCTCCGCCGTTCTACCTCTGGTCAACGGGATCATTGAGGACGCGGCGGCCGCTTCTGATTCGGTCTCTGCCACGCTTCCGACGGTCAATGGGCTGATCGAGGAGGGCGCGACTGGCGCTGACGTTATATTCGCCGCTCGGGCAAACGACGCAGAAAGCCTGATCGCCGAAACCGCAACCGGGACTGATGAGCCGTCAGCCACCATTACGCTAACTGAGGGCGGATGGGGTTCCGGCGAGTGGGGTCAGGGTGCGTGGAGCGGGATTGTCTTTAGTAGGACTATCGCTGAAAGCGCGACTGCTACCGACGAAGTTATCCCCCGGCTGGCTTTGGTTAACGGGATTATTGAAGAGCCTGCGACGGCCACCGATGCCCCCAGTGCGACCCTGCCGCTGTCATTCAGTGTTGCTGATGAAGTTGCCACCGCGACGGACAGCGTTACCCCCGAACTGCCGGTCGTTAATGGGTTGGCCGATGAGCCGACTCAAGCCACAGACGAGCCCTCGGCAACTATCACTCTGACTGAGGGCGGATGGGGATCTGGGGAATGGGGTCAGGGTCCGTGGAATGGGATCGTTTTTGCCCGGTCGATTGGCGAAACAGCTACCGCTACGGACGAAGTTACTCCCAAGCTGGTGCTTGTTAACGGGATTATTGAAGAACCCGCAACTGCAACGGACGAAGTTTCAGCGGCCCTGCCGGTGTCTTTCAATGTGGCCCCGGACTCGGCCATTGCGTCTGACTCAATTAGCACTGAGTTCCCGGTTCAGAACGCTACCGCCCCTGAGCCAGCCCTTGCGGTAGATACTCCGTCGCTTCAGGTTATCTATACCGAGGGTGGCTGGGGATCGGGAACTTGGGGTCAAGGGCCATGGAACGGGGTGGTGTTTGCCCGCTCCATAGAAGAGGCCACCTCAGTTGCCGACGAAGCTATCGGTACGCCTGCATATCCTCGCTCGATCGAGGAGGCGCTTAATGCTTCGGAGATCGTGTCCGCTCAAGTTGTATTCGCGGTTCTTATCTCTGAAGGCGTTGCGATAGCCGACTCCGTACTGGGGGCTCAGTATTACGAATCGGATGTTCACGAAGATGTTACTGGCGCGGACTTCGTTCTTGGTGGTCGTGCTTATTTCCGGGAAACTGAAAACGCTGTTTCTGTATCGGATCTGCTTGAGGGCGATGCGCGGCTTGTTCAGGTTATCCAAGAAGCTGCGACTGCATCTGATGCTGTATCTAGCATCGTTACGCAACTCTGGTACAACATTGAAGACGGTCAAGAGCCTGATTGGCAGACCACAAATAATGAACAAACGGGGTCTTGGGTAACAGTTGATGACAATCAGTCTGCACAGTGGCAGAATGCTGGTACGTCGCAAACCGCCGATTGGGTTGCGGTTGATGTTACTCAGGCTGTAAGCTGGCAAAATGTTGGCACATCACAAACGGCCACTTGGTCAGAAGTCAGTGACTCGCAGGCTGCGGGCTGGCAATCTATCCCGACTGAGCAGGCTGGAAGCTGGCCTACCATCGAAACCGCGCAAGATGTAAATTGGCAAGGAGTTGCTACCAATCAGTCACCAGACTGGGACGATATTGATAGCGCTCAAGATTTTGACGAACCAGTAATTGTCTAGGAGCCGTTCATGGCTGTTACGTATACCTCTCTCCTTGGCCTTGCAAAACCCGTTACAGGTACGGAGGCGGGTACGTGGGGCGATGTGGTCAATGATTACTTGACCACCTATCTTGATGCAGCGGTTGCCGGTGCCCAGACAATCAGCGGCACTCAGACGGCGGTTACTTTGACGGTGGCAAACGGCACGGCGCTAGTTCAGGCCGCTGCTACATCCGCAGGTTCGTCGCAGTATCAGATCATCAACTGCACTGGAAGCCCGGCGTCTACTCTGGTAATCACTGCGCCTGCTTCCAGTAAGGTGTATCTGGTTATCAACGCCACCGCCACCAACCAGTCGGTTACGGTTCGGGGTGCAGGCCCAACAACCGGTATTACGATCCCCGCGCTTACCCGGTCGCTGGTTGCATGGAACGGCTCGGACTACATCCTGATCGCCTCCAACCGTATCACCGACCTGACGGGAACTTTGGCTACTGGTAACGGCGGTACGGGTCTGACGACTTTTACTGCGGCCAACAACGCCATTTACTCCACCTCTTCTTCGGCGCTGACCGCCGGTACACTGCCTGTGGCAGCGGGGGGCACAGGAGCTACGACTCTGACCGGCGTGGTCAAGGCCAGCGGAACCTCGGCGTTCACCGCCAGCAACGTCAGCCTTTCCTCGGAAGTTACTGGAACCCTCCCGGTCGGCAACGGCGGCACGGGTGCCACGACTCTCACCGCCAACAACGTCATTCTCGGCAATGGCACTTCGGCTGTTCAGGTGGTTGCCCCCGGCACTTCGGGTAACGTGCTGACCAGTAACGGTACGACTTGGGTTAGCTCATCCGCAGCGCCCAGCCCGAATAAAATCATCAACGGGTCGATGCAGATAGCACAACGCGGAACTACGTTTACAAGCGTTGCTAATCTAGCGTATACATTGGATAGATGGTTTTATGGGTCTGCCAGCACAACAGGCGTTCTGGACATCACAAGGAATACAGCAGATTACCCGAGCAATCAGGGATTTTTGAGCAGCTTACGCGCCACCGTTACGACCGCTGATTCAGCCGTTGCCGCTGGTGATGTGGCTAGAATTGTTCAGAGTATCGAGGGGGTCAGCATTACTGATCTAATCAATAGAACCTTCACTCTGTCTTTCTGGGTACGATCTGCTAAAACTGGCACGCATTGCGTCAGTTTTACTGGCCTTAGTGCCGCAGCAGCATTTAATAGTTATGTTGCCGAGTATACGGTTTCCGCCGCCAACACTTGGGAGCAAAAGACCATTACGGTAACCGATGGCTTGCCTAGCTCTTTTGCTTGGCGCACTGACATTGGTGTTGCCGGGATGTCCGTGAACTTTACTCTTATGGCCGGAAGCTCATCGCAAGCAACGGTCAATACGTGGACAACTGGGTCACCATCAAGGTATGTCACTTCTGGCGGATCTGGAACGAACTTACTCGATACCGTTGGGAACATTTTCGCCATTACGGGCGTGCAGCTTTCCGTCGGCTCTACGGCATCGTTTGAGTTTTTACCTTTCGGCGAGATATTGTCGCAGTGCCAGCGGTATTACTCTAAGAGCTATAGCTATGATGTGAATCCTGCCACTGTAACCAGTGGCGGTCAGATGCGTATACCGGTCGCGTATTCACTCGGCTTTGGTGCTTTTAACATAGACCTCCCTGTGGAAAGGTGCTTTGTACCTAGCATTACAGTTTATTCTCCGGCAACCGGAGCCTCAGGCGTAGTGCGTAGCGTAGGTTCTGGTACAGATGTTGCAGTTAGTGGCACTAATACTGGCACTCGTATATTGAATATCTTTGTATCCTCTGGGATGCAAAACGATGACTTTGCATTAGCCCATTATGTAGCTTCTTCGGAGATTTGATTGTGTACCAGCTAACTCAGTCATCAACAGTAATCAGATTGTCCGATAACGTCTTTATTCCGTCGGACCCCAAGAACAGGGATTGGCAGGCTTATCAAGACTGGCTGGCCGAGGGCAACACGCCAGACCCTGTTCCTGAGTCAGTTCTTGCGGGAGAAGTCCGATCGAAAAGAGATTCCCTGCTCATAGCATCTGACAATCGCGCCCTCGCAGATCGTTGGGCCGCCATGACAACTCAGCAGCAGCAAGACTGGGCAACGTATCGTCAGCAGTTGCGGGATGTGCCTGAGCAGCCCGGATTCCCTGAGAATGTGACTTGGCCGGTTGCGCCCTCGTGATCAAATGTTCCCCAAACTTACTCCGGTGGTGCAGTTTCTGACTGCGACCTTCGCCCTGTCAGTGGGCGGGTATACCGCTGGGGATAAGTTCGGGTGGTTTGATCGCAGCATCATTGAGTGGGCACCGGAGCATTTCAGCATCAAGGAAGCCAAACTTGGCGAACCGGTGCAGGTTACGGTAGCTCGAATCAAGAAGCGCGACGATTGTTCGGTTGAAGGTTTTACCCCGACGGTGCGGGATGCCGTTGGGTTGGTTCACGAAGCCACGCCTAGTATGTCCAAGTTCACAGGCCCTGCTGGGCCGGAGATAGACACCTTCACGTATCTGCTGAAGATTTCGGACAAAGAGCTAGTCAATCCCGGTAAGGCAACTTTGTTGGCTACGATCAAGTACAAGTGCCCGGAGGGTGAGCGAACTGTGACCTACCCCAAGCACCCGAACTTGACGTTTAACATCCTGAAAGACTGACTATGCTCCCCATCGTCGCATCTATTGTCTCGGGTCTGATCTCCAACGGCCTGCCCAAGATTGCCGATGCGGTGCTGGAAAAGGGCGTCGATTACGTCGAGAAGAAGCTCGGGGTGGAACTCAAGCCCGAGGAAGAGATGACTCCGGATCACGTTGCCAAACTCCGCGCCGAAGCGAACCGGCATGAGGAGTTCATGGTCGAGATGGAGGTCAAGGACAAGGCGAACGCTCGGGACATGGCGAAGCACGCTATGTCCTCCTCTGATTGGTTTGTACGGCGGTTCACCTACTTCTTTATCACCGCGTGGTCGCTGTTTGCGATGGTGTACATCCCTTACATCACGTTTGGGTCTATCCCATCCGAGAACGTGCGGTTTGCCGACACCATCCTTGGGTTCATGCTGGGCACTGTGATGGCGTCGATGTTCTCCTTCTTGTTGGGTTCCAGCTTCGGTAGCCGGGTCAAGGATGAGAAGAAGTGATCGAGACCAAACATCTGGTCGCTGTTGGGGTCAAGCCTGACACGGCAGTTGATTGGTTGCGCCCGATCCAGTCCGCTTGCGAGCGGTTTGAGATCAACACCCCGCTGCGTATCGCCGCCTTTCTGGCCCAGTGCGCTCATGAGTCAGGCGGATTTACCCGGCTGGTTGAGAATCTGAACTACAGCGCCGAAGCGTTGATGCGGGTCTGGCCCAAGCGGTTCCCCACGATGGAGATTGCTATGCGCTACCATCGTAATCCGGAGAAGATCGCTAACAGCGTGTATGCCAGCCGGATGGGTAACGGCCCGGAAGAAAGCGGTGAGGGGTGGAAATATCGTGGTCGCGGTCTTAAACAACTCACGGGCAAGTCTAATTACACTGCATGTAGCCGGGGGCTGGGTGCCGATCTTGTTGCCAATCCTGACCTCCTTGTAAACCCCGAGTTTGCCGCGTTATCTGCTGGATGGTTTTGGAAGACAAATAACTGCTCCCCGCTGGCCGATGCCCGGGAGTTTGAACTGTTGACCAAACGCATCAATGGTGGTCTGATTGGGCTCACAGACCGTAAGGCCAGATACGCCAAAGCCCTTGCTTGTTTCCCCGAATAATCATGCCTCTTCAGAAGATCGTCTTCAAGCCCGGGGTCAACAAAGAGAACACTCGATACACAACCGAGGGTGGTTGGTATGAGTGCGACAAGATCCGATTTCGTCAAGGCAACCCTGAAACTATCGGTGGTTGGGTGCCGTATTCCAGCATTGGCGCTGTGTTTCAAGGCATCTGCCGGTCTATGTGGAACTGGGTGACGCTTACCGGTCGCAACTTGTTGGGGTTGGGCACTAACCTGAAGTTCTACATAGAAGAGGGTGGTGCGTACAACGACATCACGCCAATCCGTAGGACGGTAACGCTGGGATCTAATCCGTTTGCGGGCAATAACACTACGACAGTCACCGTGACTGATACTGGTCATGGAGCCTCTATTGGAGACTTCGTGACATATTCTGGAGCAACAGGCACTTACGATACGATCTTTAATGCCGAGTTTCAGATTGTCTCTATCGTCAATGCCAACTCCTACACCATTACTGCGCCATCCGTAATCTCCGGTGGCTCTTATGGCGGGACTCCCGTAGCGGCTTATCAGGTAGGCGTTAGCGGTACCACTGAACTTCCACGGGTCGGCTGGGGATTCAGTACGTGGGCTTCAGGTGGCTGGGGCGAGGGCTCGCCGGTAACAACCAGTACAAGTCTGGGCTTGTGGACGCAGCAGAACTACGGCGAGGATCTAGTCTTTGGCCCCCGCACAGGTGGCTTGTATTACTGGGACGCCACCAGCGGCTTGAATACTCGGGGCGTACTACTGAACTCGCTGGGCGGAATAGTCACGTTTACCACTGCCTCACCGACGGTTGTCACTCTTAGTAAGGTGCTGTCTGAGAGTACGGCGGTTCAATTCTCAGTATCCAGCGGTGGCACACTGCCGACCGGGGTCTCTGCAAACACTACCTACTACCTGTTTAACGTGGTTGGTCTCACAGCCAATCTGCTCGATACGGCTGGTAACCTTGTTAATGTAACTGGTGCAGGTAGCGGGACGTTCAGCATCTCTCTGCTCGTTGATGTCCCGACCGTTCAGAACACTATCGTTGTTTCTGACGTAAACCGGTTCGTGTTTACTCTTGGGTGCAATGATTACGGGTCGGCGGTTATTGACCCCATGCTTGTGCGCTGGAGCGATCAAGACAACATCTATGTCTGGACGCCAGACGCCACCAACCAAGCTGGATTCCTGAGGCTTTCTCACGGGTCGTCCATTATTGCTGGTGTTATTGCGCGTCAAGAGGTGGTGCTATTCACCGACTCCAGCGTTTACTCACTGCAATACTTTGGACCTCCCGTGGTGTGGGGGTCGCAGCTTCTTGCAGATAACGTCTCTATCGCCGGATTTAATGCGGCGGTTATTGCCTCGGGCATTATCTACTGGATGGGGGTAGATAAGTTCTACTTTTACGATGGCCGCGTGCAGACACTCAATTGCGATCTGCGCCGTTATGTGTTTGGAGATATCAACACCGCTCAGTATCAGCAGGTTTATGCGGGATCTAACGAAGGGTTTAACGAAGTATGGTGGTTCTACCCGTCCGCTAATTCTCTTTACCCTGACCGCTACGTAATCTTTAATTACTTTGAGCGGGCTTGGTATTACGGCACGATGGAGCGCACGGCGTGGCTTGATTCTGGTTTGCGTCCCAATCCGCTTGCTACGACCTTTGATCCGGCG
>Ga0208783_10000268_pt1 | contig 32867 bp, 53 predicted proteins | sample DEB19_08_DNA_2_FD_184529 | JGI IMG/M metagenome (GOLD analysis project Ga0208783, IMG submission 184529) | Aqueous microbial communities from the Delaware River and Bay under freshwater to marine salinity gradient to study organic matter... | ecosystem: Environmental > Aquatic > Marine >... | reverse complement strand
CAAATTTTAAATCAGCTTTTTTTGTATTTAATCTTTTAAACATAAAATAAAGACTAGGTAAAGCATAGACCCCCATGATTGCAGGTAAAGTTGGTATTCCTGAATATAGATAAGGGTTATTAAAAGTCATAAAACTTGTATTTGTTATCTCGTTATAACCTATTTTACCCAGGAACCAACCGAATAGCAACAAAATAAAAGAATATAGTGGTCTATTATTTGAATAAAAAATACAGAGTATAAAACCCAGAATTGCAAAAAATAAAGAGAAATAGGATTTTAGATAAAAAATATTGGTATAAAAAAAATCTATACTAAGATATAATAAAACACACGATAGTAAAGAGGCTAATAAACTACCTAGAGCACACAAATAATATACTTGGTTAAGATTGCTGTTTTCTATTATCTTTTTTCTTATTGAAAACAAAGGTAGACTAGTATTCTCACCCGGTATACCTAATGTCAAAGTAGTTATGCTTCCAAAATATTGACTAGTAGAAGATAGCACACAATAAAATAGAATACAAAACAATAAAGATTGTTTTATTAGAAAAGGAAAACATATTATTAAAAAAGCAGTAGTTCCAAGACCTGGAAGAAGCCCTACTAAAATACCTGCTAAGATACCGTAAAAAGAAGCAAGAACTAATTCCATTTTTTAACCACATGAGTTTGAAAAAATATATCCCAAATAGGAGTAAAAACTCCGTAGTTTTTACTATAATCACCGTGGTGCTCTAGATGCCATTTACCGCTGGTAAGTATAGGATATATATTAAAATTTGAATTATGTTCTATTCTTTCCTGTATGAAAACAGCCCAAATATAATATAGTATACATAAAGTAAAGTCTTTAAATAATAAAGATAGTAATATAGTTGGTATGATTTCAATTAGCCACTGGTCAAGAGTGCTTTTCCAGGTATCAAAAAATAGAAAGTAATTAGACCAGTGGTAACCTTTATTAGTTTGAGAAGAAACTTGTATGTGATGATCTTTATGATAATACCATAGGAAAGATACAGAATGTCCTAATCTGTGACAGACATAAAGAACAAATGACCAAGTTATTAATTGAAATAGTAGAAACATAGATTAGTCCGATATCATACTTAATAGATTTTCTTTTGTTCCGAAAAATGTTTTTGTATTAGGTTTATAAAGTCTGATTTCTTCTAACTGTTTAAGTATATCTCTTACACGTTTGTCAAAATAACATTGAGGACGTATTTTAGGTCTATATCTAACTTGAAAAACGCGTTCTTTATAATCAGACCATGTTAAATCTTCATTACTAACGGCCTGTAAGCTAGCATAGGCTATCTGAGGAGTATGTAGAAAAAAATTGCATATTTTTGTAGTAGGAAAAAGAGTTGAACAATAAAAATCCCATTCTGGTAAATAATAATTTTGTTGTGAGATTATATCTTCTCCATCTCCAAGTATATGGCCTCCGTCAACCCAAAGTCCTTTTTCTTCTGTAACATATTCGCAAGAAAGATATTGAGCAGAGGGCCAAGCAGTTCCGTTTATAGTTTTGTAAATTTTTTCATAATAAATCCACAAAAAGTCGCTTAAAGATAGTTTAATAACTTTGGCTTCAATTTTTAGTTCTCTTAAAGCTTTATAAGCAAAAAGCCTTTCTATCTCCAAACCTTCGAGATCAATTAAAACAGGAACAAAATCTACTTTTAATCTATGTAGTCTTCTAATAATAAATTCAGAATCATACCCTCCGCTAAAGGCTACAAATATTTTCTGTGAAGAGATATCTTTGATTACGTTATCTACAGCAACATCAAAAGGAACTTTTTCAAAATTGCTTTTCATAATAGTAACTTTAAAATCACTATTAGGATTGTTCCATCTTTCTGATATATTAGTAGATAGCCAAGTCATTCAGTCAAAATATTTTATGTAGTATTTTTTAGTAGAGTAGTTGTCAGACATAAACTTCTCAACATCACTAGGAAGTTTACCTATTAGGTTGCCTATAATTGTTGCTTGTTTATTAAATTTATCTGAAATATCGCTATCTAGATTCTTAAATAAAACTAGCTCGGCCATATTAAAAAGGGTTAAATGATTTCTTTCTATATCTTTTTTATAAAGACCTGCTGTCCAAGCAGAGAAATCTCCTGCTTTCAGACCCAAATAAGGAGCTTGTATTTTTCTTTTATAAATGATGTTTGCTAACAAATTCTCATGAGCCCTAGTCATAGCGTCTTTTTTATTTACCTTATAAAAAGGCAGCTTGTTCATTATTGCATGTGCTTGTTTTACTATCATCTCAATGTGGTCTGGATGAGTATAGAAAAATTCTATTTCTTGTAGTAAACTGTCTTTTGTTAGACTATAGTTAACATCAATGAAGTCTACAAAAGAGCCGTCTGCAAAGATTATAAAGTATCCTAGACTATCGTATCTTAAAATAACTTTATCTCTACCCCATATATGGGCTACTTTTTTGTTTTGCTTTATCTTTTTAAAATCTGAAGAATATAGATTTAGATCTTTTGTTCTTATAGGGGTTTTACCTATCATACCTAGTGTGCCAGATAATTTTAAATTCTCATACATATCTTTTTCAGATAGATTCAGCCAATATTTAGCGTGTATACCGAAAGAATTATCGACTATAGTTAATTTAGTTTTAGGACTATAGGTCTCTATAAAATGTTTAGCTAGAGGTATAGCTGTTAATTCTGCTTCATAAGCGTTTTGATGTAGAAATTCAAAATTCTTATCTTCTAGAGATTCTTTAAAAGATCTATCAAACTGATCTAATATTAAAATCTCGTCTATAAAGATACCGTTAAGCATAAAAGTTTCTAGAATTTGATGACTATCATGACCTCCACTATAGTGTAATATGAGATAGTCATAGCTATTTCTTAACTGTTCGGCTCTTTTAATATAAAAATAATCTAAACTTTGTACAGGCTCCTCTAGCAGGTTCACTTTAGATAGAGCAGCATCAAAACAAGGTAATTCCCAGGAAACTCCGTGTTCTTGTCCAGCGGCCATTTTTGCAAATAGTTTAGTAGCATATTGCATACTGTTAACAACATAATAGTTGTAGTAGGGATTATTTAAGATTTGTGAATTCATACTCTTTATAAAATCTAGCTAGTCCGTCCGGGGTTTTTCCTGGCGTTATGAAGTATTTGCAATTCTTAGTTACGTAGTTTAAACCTTTTCTCCATAAGAGATATTCTAAACTATTAAAATGTCCTTGTATAAACCAACTATCAAAATTAGAATACCAATCAAAAATAGCTTTTTCTGCTTGAAACCAAGTAGGCTTCCAAGTAGTATATAGTAGAGGTCTTAGTATTCTATCGGAAGTAGCTCTGCCACCTGCAGACGGTTTAATGAAATATTTTTGGAATCCTGGGTTTTGTTTTAACCATTTAGCTATTATATGAGCTTGTTTGCATAATAGGTCACAAGCATCTGGAGACCAGTAAAAATATTCTATAGTAGTATTAGTATAATCCTTAGCATATTCTCCTATAGGAGTAATATTAGCTAATCTATCTGCAAATCTTAATATAATCTTATTATTAGATTCATCTATTATGATGCCTGGCTTATCTACGCCAAGCAATATTGCTATTTTCTTATTAAAATCTAATTGAGTTTTAAATTCTGAATATTGTAAATAGTTATATCTAGAAGCATCAATAGGATTTAATTCTTCTCTAACGTGAAACACCCAACTTTCATCCATTCGTTTAGAAAAAGCATTAAAAACAGAATCACTAACATCGAATACTCTTATTTTTGTTTGAGGAGATTGAATTCTAATTTCTTCTAAGCGAGGAAGAGTTTGAAGTGCATATTCTGAAGCATAGGCATACTCAGCTGAAAGGTTATTTGGATCAATAATTGCATAATCTTTCATGGCTTTGTTCATGTGAGTTACTACTATCTCGTCTACAAATAGTTTTTGTCTTAGAAAAGACATTAGCATATTATGACTGTCTGCGCCGCCACTATAACTTATAATTATATAATCGTATTGTTCTCTTAGTTTTTTGGCACGCTCATCATATAACTCATCCAGAGATTTTTCTGGTTCTACTGACCACTGGTAGTTATCAAAAACATCATCGTTAAAGTTCCATTTAACTATATTAAAAGGGTTCACGTTAACATTCAGTTTATCTATAACTTTGGTTCCTAGGATACAGGCATCTATTTTAGACGCAAAGTTCTGCAACCCTATAGAATAATATCCTAGTTTTTTATTCATCCTACGTTAGCAGATAAAGCCTTTATCATCTCTTCGATCTGAGTTTCAATTTGTTTCTCAGTCAATACATCGGTTTTCTGAGGAGGCACAGGCTCTTCAGCTACAAACTCTTTGCCTAATAGAGAACTTACTGCTGATAGGGAAGTATCAACATTAGGATTTAGAACATCATATCTTAGCTTGAACCAGTCATAGGGAGCAGACTGTTTAGCTAACTCTATTAAATCATCTGCTGTAGGGGGAGGATCCGTTTTCCATATATTGATATTGTAGTCAGTTATACAACGCCTAGGAGATCCGTCCGGGTTTCTATCTATAGTTTGCTCTCCAGAACTATTAGTAGTGAAAGAGCTAGATAAGTTATCTTCAGTAAAATAGTCTGTATAATATCTTACAACAATTGAATGTTGAGAGAGATCTGTTTCAATTATTTTAAATTTTACATTCATCCTGAAGCCTCCGGTGCTGTATTACTGATTATACGTTGAATTAATTGCTCTATTTCACTCTCAGAAATATTTGCATTTGCATTTGCAATAATAGGCTCTAATCTGATAGGCCTTACAGCTTCTCTTACCTGCCCTATTAATGAATCTACGACAAACATATCTGTGTCTACATTAGCATCTACGATCTGCTCTTTGAGATCGAACCAGTCGTATGGAGCACTGTCATTGATCTGTTGAAAGATTATATCTGTATTTGCTCCCGGTTGGGTAGCACTAACATCCCAGATATTAATACTATAGTCTGTTTGACATCTTTTTGGGGTCCCATCAGGGCCTCTATCTATTATAGTATTTCCGTCGCTATCAACAACAAAAGATGTTGCTAAACTATCTTCACTGAGGATATCTGTATAATATCTAACAACTATAGAGTGCTGATTAACATCTTTATCAAGTATTCTAAATTTAACTGCCATTGAACGTTCTCCAATTAGACACGGGTTGTATACCATAGGCTCTACCTATCTTACGATTATAGGTTAACAAGAAGTCTCCTGCAATAGATATTCTTCTAGGTTTTAGGTCATCAAGGGTTTTACATCCCATGTCTGGCTGACCAGAGCCATACCCTCCTGTGTGATGATATAGTTTACCTGGAAACATAAATAGCTGTCCTTCTTGCGGTTTAAAAAACCAAGTCGGGCTATTCCAGGTATTCCATTCTAAAATATTAGCATTAATCATACCATGAAATAAATCGTTAGGTTTGTGTTCACAAGAAAAATAAATAGGCTTATCTAATCCCTCGGGTATCTGAATATAGTAGACAAAAGATAGATGAGCATCTTGATGATTATGTGGTGGTGTGTGAAACTCTGTTATGATATTGAGCCAAGTCTTAACTAGATTAAGACTAAAAACACTCCTATCTAGTTTCAAGGTGTCTAGATACTCACCGGCGCAACTAGCCGCAAAATCAAATAGAGGATCAAACTCTTGATCAAGATGTAAGTCTACATCTCCTGTAGTTTCCATAGAATATCCATGGGCATCTATATGATGAAACACACGTTTGAACAAGGCTTGTTTGATAGACTCAGGGTCTGGATGTTTCCATTCTCCTATAAGAGTAGGAAATAAAGAGTGTGCTATCATCCAATCGGTCCATTTCTTGTGCCTGTTGCAACATATTTGATATTCGAATTACCGGAAACGGAGTTTCCCTGCGGGCCTGTAGAGCCGTTGGGACCAGCAGATCCGCCAGCCTTACCACCGTTTGCACTTCCTAGTGGATAATCGGTATTTGATCCTCCAGCGGTTCCGGCTGCTCCAAGATTACCTCCAGGTCCTCCGGCACCTGCCACCATAGTAGAGCCTCCGCCACCAGGACTACCTGCTCCTCCTGTAGTACTAGTTCCGCTGCTACCAGGAGTATTTCCGGCTCCTCCGGCTCCTGCAGGAGAGCCTGCTCCGCCACCTCCTCCACCGCCTCTATAGTAATCATAATATGCAGGAACACCCTTACTAGCAGGATTATAGGTATACCCGGCAGCTCCGCCCCCACCACCGCCTCCACCACCACTACCTCCAGGCCCTCCAGAACCTCCAGTAAGTGTTCCACTAGCATTATTTAGGATAGTTACAAGACCAGAAACAGTATCGGCTGTAAAAGCAGGACCTCCTGTTCCACCAGGAGTCCCAGAAGTACCAGCACTACCTGCTGTAGAGTTAATAACAGGTCCTGCTACTGTAGACCCTATACCTCCGGCTCCGCCTGCTCCATTAGGGCCAGTAGATCCCGTAGCTCCTGTAATAGTAGTGCTATTTTGAATATATAGCAAAGATCCAGCAGACCAACTAGACCCCGTTCTAAAAGCAGGAGTCGCAGTAGCTGTACTAGATATTGGAGCTGTTATAAAACAGTAGAGATCTAAGGGATAGGTTACGCCCTGAGAAGTATAGAGATTATAATCACTAGCAGGGCTAGAAAGTCTTACTACTTTTTGAGGTCTAGGAATAAACGCTAGTAACATACATCTCCTTATATGAATTTAGGCCCAGTTACCCAAACTACTATGGATCTACGTATACCTTCTACTACAGGAGTAACTCTGTGTATCATAAAAGATGGAAAGGCAATAATTCTACCACGAGGAAAAGGCACAGTCTCTGCCTCTTCTTCCATTCCGAGATTAAGTTGAAAAGAGCCGCCCTTGTAGTCTTCCTCTGGTTTAGAAAGATTTAAAACTAGAGATAGTTTTCTAGTTTCTATTAAGGTGTTAGCTCCTAACTGCGTATCCATATGCCAATCATATCTACCTAATTTACTGCTGTCGTATTCAGTATACTGAAAAGAGTCATATCCATTAAGATTAAATCCATAAAATCTTTCATTCAATCTCATGATTATATCATTAAATCTATCAAATATCCAAGCAGTATTGTTATCTCTGTGGTGAAAATGGGTTTGAGATACTCTAACTCGTTCTACTTCTTCTTGATTACTTGTCCCCATAATTGTAGAGGGCTCTGCACCTTTAGACAAACAATATTGAGTTATTTGATCTAACTCTTCATCTGTAAATGCTTGATCCCAATATACCCAACTATAGGTATTTTGAGACCTTTCTCTTGGGTCGTTATAAATATTTTTGTACACTAATTTTCATCCTACAGGACCGTTCCTGGTTCCTGTTGCTATATATGTAATATTCGAATTACCGGAAACGGAGTTTCCTTGCGCGCCGTTTGTTCCGGCAGGTCCGGTAGGTCCTGTTGGTCCAACAGCTCCAACCGGGCCGGTAGGACCAGTTGGTCCAGTGGGTCCAGTAGGGCCTGTAGCTCCGGTAGGACCAACGCTCCCGGCCGGACCGGTAGGTCCGGTAGCGCCTGCAGCGCCTCCGCCACGTGCTCCGTATGTAGTAGGATAAGCGCCTCCGCCTGCAGACCCTGAACTACCAGCAGCTCCTAAATTACCTCCAGCGCCACCAGCACCTGCCGCACTTCCGGTTCCGCCGCCTCCGGCACCTCCGGCGCCGCCTGTTGTTGAACCCGAAGATGTTGTAGTGCCCGCAGAGCCTGCTGCTCCTGCAGGACCTCCCGCAGGACCTCCAAGACCGCCCGCAGCTCCAGGAGTGCCAGCACCTCCGCCGCCTCCGCCTCCGCCGAAATAATTAGTATAGGGTACGCCTTTACTAGGAACAGTTGTGTAGCCCATGGCTCCGCCGCCACCACCGCCGCCACCGCCAGTTCCGCCGGGGCCTCCAGCTCCAGCTGGTCCTCCTGGACCCCCAGGCCCTCCTGGACCACCCGGACCTCCAGGACCTCCAGGACCCCCAGGACCAGCAGGTCCTCCGAGGCCTCCAGGACCACCTGGACCGCCGGTTCCGCCTGCGCCACCTGTTAAAGTTCCTGATCCGTTATCTAAGAGAACTCTAACATTAGGATTAGAGCCTGCCAGAAAAGATATACCACCAGGACCTGCAGGAGTACCAGTACCTCCAGTTTCGCCAGGACCTCCATTGCCACCAGGACCTCCTGTTCCGCCAGGACCTCCAGTACCTCCGGTTCCGCCAGTAACTCCTGTTCCTCCAGTCCCTCCGGGACCTCCTGTTCCTCCGGTACCACCCACAGATCCTGCCGTTCCAAGGTTATCTAAAGCATTCCCTCTACCGCCAGCACCTCCAGCACCGGGAGTGCCTGTCGATCCTGTAGCTCCTGGGGTTCCCGTAGCGCCTGTAGCTCCGGTAGGACCAACGCTCCCGGCCGGACCGGTAGGTCCGGTAGCGCCAGGAGTCCCTGTAGTACCAGGAGTTCCTATAACACCGTTAGGACCTGTGCCTCCTGTGATGGTGCTGGTATTTTTAATATAGATATCCGTTCCGCCATGATAACCAGTTCCAGTCTGAAAAGCTGGAGTCGTATTAGCTGTAGCGCCGATGCTAGCGGTAACAAAACAGTATAGATTATGAGGATAAGTAATACTACCAGCTACTACGCCTACATTACCTGTGGCAGTATAGAGATTAAAATCATTAGTAGATCCGGTTACATTTACTACTTTTATGGGTCTAAGAATAGGAACTAACATGATTACCTCACATCAGGAATCATAGCACCGTATAGGTTTGTCCCGTCTGATATAAAAGAAAATACATCACGTCTTCCTACTACTGTTGAAAGAGTAGGGGCTACTGCGGCTGTCCATTTGAATACTCCATTCCATGTAATAGTATAAGAACCTGTTCCTCCTTGAATTACATGAAGAATATAAGTTCCTACTCTGAGATTTGTAGGAGCCTCCATGGTTCTACTAGCTCCTAAAGTAACTGTGGCTATTTGGCCTAAAGAAGTATCCCATGATATAGTTGCCGCATCAGTCAGAGTTTGTTGTAGTATATTAGCTTTTGCAAAACTTACATTAGTATTAAAGGTTGCTAAATTAGCCGAAAAACTAATATTAGAATTTAAATAAGTATAGCTACTAAAATCATTAGATAACGCTGCAAGATAAGTAGTATAGTCGTTACCACGCGCAGTTAGGAGCGTAGCGCCATCATTCGCTGCAAGCGTGGAATAAGTATTCCAATCGTTACCACGTGCAGTTAAAAGAGTAGCGCCGTCATTAGCCTGAGCGTTAAGATACGTAGCATAATCGTTGGATAGAGCTGCAAGATAAGTAGTATAGTCGTTACCACGTGCAGTTAAAAGTGTAGCACCGTCATTAGCCTGAGCGTTAAGATACGTAGCATAATCGTTGGATAGAGCTGCAAGATAAGTAGTATAGTCGTTACCACGTGCAGTTAAAAGCGTAGCGCCGTCATTAGCCTGAGCGTTAAGATACGTAGCATAATCGTTGGATAGAGCTGCAAGATAAGTAGTATAGTCGTTACCGCGTGCAGTTAAAAGTGTAGCACCGTCATTAGCAGCTAGTGTAGAATAAGTATTCCAGTCGTTGCTACGCGCAGTTAGGAGCGTAGCACCGTCGTTAGCTAAAACATTTACGGAGTTGACTACAACAGACGTGAAAGACACGCTGTTAGAACTATGTAGTCCTAAAGCGGCTTGTGCACTGGCTTGGGTAGATTCACCCGTTCCGCCAAGATATATGGGAACTCTAGTTACCATTGAAACTCCTAAATTTATACGCTATTCTACTAAATAACTTCATATCTGTCGATTTTTAAAAAGATTCTCTTATCTTCAAGTACGTCTAAAGGCTGCCTCACACCTATATATCTATTACCTTCTAAAAAAGTCATTCTATGAGGTATAGATATAGCATTAAATTCTTCTTCTGTAAGAGGTCCATAAATATAAGGCTCTTCTAATTTATCAAATAATTCATTCATTATTAACTCCAAAACTGATAAGATACTGTAGCTAGATAAAAAAGTTTATTTCTTTTTGTGTATGTTTCTGTAAAATTAACAGCAAGTAGTGAAAAAGGTATGACTACATTAACATTATTTATGTTAAATTTAGGATGATCAAGTATTGCATAGTTTTGTCTAGCTTGTGGTGAAAAAGCAACCGTGATAGGAAGAGTGGTTATAGAATCAATAAATCCCACATTAACCACGTGTCATCCTTTTAATAGTATTCTTCCAGTAGGAAACCCTAATGAATTAAAATTAGAATGTAAATTATCTATAATTACTAATCTGTTTTCTTGATTAATAACTAAAGTAGTTGCAAATATAGTAGTACCATTGGTCCACATATGCGAAGCTGCATTAAATGGTGTATTAGTTATACTGCTTATGGCCGTAGATGCTGCAGAATAGGTAACTTCAGCATTACCTGTAGTGGTAGCGGCATTAGGGCTACTAAAAATTAACCTAGCAGTAAAACTAGTATTATTAAAAACCATAGTATTAGATCCAAATTTTTGAGGACTTATCCACCAGCTTCCTTTATGAGGTATTAAGTTATTTTGTCCACTAGCAACGCTATTAGAAAATGCCCAAGCATTAGCTGATGCTATAGAAAAAGTGGCTTGAGTATTTTGTAACAGTGCAAGTGAAAGTGGATTATATTCATAGATACATGCAAAATCTTCACGATGGTCATGTAAATAGAATAATCTATCACTTGTATGGTCGTACAGTGCCTGAGAAGCGAATCCACTTCTATTTCTATTAGCGTAGCCAGCAGCACCACTAGGATCTAAAGTTACTAACGCACCTCCTCCTAGATTATCCTGACTAAATTTATATATTCTTTTTCCTGTAAGGGTTGCAGTAGTTAACTGAAACACAAAAACATTACCTTTATAGTCCGGTACAGGTTGTCCAAACCAACTTGCAGTAGAAAAAGCAGTGCCAGGTAAGAAAGAATTAGCCGTATTTAAAATATTATTAGAGCGATATATAGCATATACGCGAGGAGCAGTATTGGAAGCTCTACTTGCGGTTACATATACATACTTATTATCGGCAGCTAGCCAATTAGTTCCTTCACCTATAGATCCTACTATGGTGTTAGACGCAAGAGTCTCGGTATCGACAGTTACAACACCATTACTTATAGCTCCGTAAAGGGTTCTTTTCCCATCATATAACAAGTCATATACACCACCTGAGTTAGTGTATATTAGACTCATGGTACCACCTTGACCGGAGGCTTGAGAATATGTCAATATTCCTGCGTTGCTAGATATGAATACAGTATCCCCGATTGCTATAGGTTTAGATAAGAAAGCACCTCCGGCTGTCCCAAAAGAATTACCTAATCTGTTAGTTGCATATACATAATTTGTCTCAGATCCTCCGTTTAAAGGCAACAATAAACACTCTAAGTTAGATCCAGAAGAAGCTGGCCACCCACCAGTAGAATCTAATATTACGTTAGCTGTATCTAGCGGATTTCCTTGATTTTTAGAAATGCCTACATTATAGATTCTACCAAATGGAGTAGCTCGATCTATCATATCTACTGAAACAGGCGAGGCTATACTTTTAGCAGCGTTCCACCCATAAACAACATTATAAAATGATCCTAGATGTAACATATTAGAATCTGCCATAGCCATTGCAAAACTGTTAGCAGCGTTACCTTGTGGATAACTAGGAGGGAACATTCCTCTAGAAGTTATAGGTGCATACTCTTTTGCAGCCTGTGCTCCAGTAGATCCTATAGGAGTTCTAGGAAATGCAAACATAACTCTACTAGTTGCAGTAGGGGTTCTACCCCAAGGAGTGCCTAACATAGCCGAATTTGTCCAGGCATAACACGGATTTCCTGCTACAGCCGTATCTTCAGGTAGCGCCCTCTCGAATTCAAATACTGCAGACCATAAACCTGGCTTGTTAAGGATAAAATTTTGCATCATTATATGTCTGCTAGTTGCAGAGACAAACACAAAACCGTCTTTTATATCATAACCTTGTTGAAAGGCCCCTGTAGAATTCCATGATTCATTAGTCGGAACATTAGTAGAGATATCCCAACTCTCACATGTAGATGTATAGTATACTAATCTTAGCGTATCCCATCTGATAATCCAATATTTATAGGTAGTCGCATCAGCGTTAAGAACTCTATAAACATATGTTTCAATAGGAGAGTAAGTATCTAAGTCTATAAAATCGTATTGAGTCCATCCGAGGGCAACAATAGCAGCATCTACAGCAGAAATTAGATTGTCAGAAGAAACCTCATTTAAGCTAGTAATTTTCTTACTATTTGTTGTATACGTAGTAGTAGTAACAGTCATATAAGACTCCTCAGATAGAATAGACTAAAGTTAAAGATGCATCAGATGCGTTATTAGAGTAGTTCACATCTACAGTTACGTAATTTGTAGATAAAACTAAATTGTTTAATGTAACTAGACTAGACTTATATTGTCCAGATGTCAATGTTACCGTTCCAATACTTGACCCACTCACTTTGACTGATACAGATAAATCTCCTGTGCTTGGAGGAGATGCTGCTACAAGATATGCACCAGTAACGGTTATATTAGCAGATGGATACCATCTAGATACTCCAGATCCTACCGTTACAGGACCAACAAAATTATACATTTTCTCTGCTAAAGTAGATACTGTAGAGGTATTACCAGAACCCCCAGATATGTTACTACTTAAAAGATTATAGGTATTATAAATATTAGCAGTAAGAGTTAGATAAGTAGAAAAGTCATTGGCACGCGCACTCAATAAGGTAGAGTGGTCATTACCCTGAGCACTATTCCATGTTAAAAGGTCGTTAGCACGTGCACTAAGAAGAGTAGAGTGGTCATTGCCTTGCGCGCTGTTCCACGTGGATAGGTCATTGGCACGCGCACTGAGAAGTGTAACGCCGTCATTAGCAAGAATATCTACACCATTTAGAGTAGAACCTTCTGGAAAAGATAGACTAGCTCCAGAGCTAGAGAGTGCAGCGTCTCCTAAAAAGATAGTAGCACCTTTAACCCAAATATTTGCCCATCTAGCACTTTCGGACCCAAGACTATAAGTGGTGTTTGCTTGTGGAATTATGTCTCTACTATAAATCGTACTATCAAAATATTTATCTGCGGTAAATCTGGCAACGCTATTAGCTAATATGTAAGTAAGAGAGTTATAATCATTAGCTCTAGCCTCGGCAAGAGTAACTCCATCGTTAGCTAAAGTATTAAGGTATGCTAAAAAGTCGTTTATAATTGCAGCTGATAAGGTGTTATAATCATTAGCATATGCAGAAATTAAAGTAGAATAATCATTGCTTTGAGCGCTGTTCCACGTTACAAGGTCATTGGCACGTGCACTAAGAAGAGTAGAGTGGTCATTGCCTTGCGCGTTGTTCCACGTTGCAAAGTCATTGGCACGCGCACTCAATAAGGTAGAGTGGTCATTGCCCTGAGCGCTATTCCACGTGGATAGGTCATTAGCACGCGCACTCAATAAGGTAGAGTGGTCATTGCCCTGAGCGCTATTCCACGTTGCAAGGTCATTAGCACGAGCACTCAATAAGGTAGAGTGGTCATTGCCTTGAGCACTATTCCAGGTTAAAAGGTCATTTGATAAAGCTGCAAGATAGGTGTTATAGTCATTACTATAGACAAGTATCTCAACATTAGTTTCTGCTCCGGCCTGTATTAATAAATAAGTGTTATATATGTTGGCGGTAAGTGTTAAATAAGTAGACCAATCATTAGCATAAGCACTCAACAGGGTAGAATAATCGTTGCCCTGCGCGCTGTTCCATGTTACAAGGTCGTTAGCACGCGCAGATAAAAGAGTAGAGTGGTCATTGCCTTGCGCGCTGTTCCACGTTACAAGGTCATTGGCACGCGCACTCAATAAGGTAGAGTGGTCATTGCCCTGAGCGCTGTTCCACGTTACAAGGTCATTGGCACGCGCAGATAAAAGAGTAGAGTGGTCATTACCCTGCGCGCTGTTCCACGTGGATAGGTCATTGGCACGTGCACTCAATAAGGTAGAGTGGTCATTACCCTGAGCACTATTCCATGTTGCAAAGTCATTAGCGCGCGCTGCTAAAAGAGTGTTCCAATCGTTAGCGCTAGCATTTGTACTATCTATTTGACCTTGTAGTGCGAGATAAGTCGCATAATCGTTGGCTAATGCAGCTTGATAAGTAGTTAAATCGTTGGCACGTGCACTTAACAGAGTAGCGTGATCATTACCTTGAGCGCTGTTCCATGTAGCTAGATCGTTAGCCTGAGCAGCAAGGTAAGTTGCATAATCATTAGATCTAGCTGCTAAAAGAGTGTTCCAATCGTTAGCACTAGCATTTGTACTATCTATCTGCCCTTGCAGAGCAAGATAAGTCGCATAATCGTTGGCTAATGCAGCTTGATAAGTAGAAAAGTCATTGGCACGCGCACTCAATAAGGTAGCGTGATCATTGCCCTGCGCGCTGTTCCACGTTACAAGGTCGTTGGCACGAGCAGATAAAAGAGTAGAGTGGTCATTGCCTTGCGCGCTGTTCCACGTTACAAGATCATTAGCGCGAGCATTGAGTAGAGTAACTCCATCATTACTCTGTGCATTAAGATAGGTAGCCCAATCATTGGCACGTGCTGTTTGTAAAGTATTCCAATCATTGGCCCTTGCTAGATCTAAGGTAACACCGTCATTGGCTCGAGCTTCTACTAAAGTATTCCAATCATTAGCATGTGCATTGACTAAGGTTGCGTAGTCATTAACAATCGCAGCAGATAAGGTTGTATAGTCATTGGCCTGCGCGTTGAGATATGTAACATGGTCATTCTGACGTGCAGAGAGTAGGGTAGCGCCGTCGTTAGCCTGAGCTGTGAGTAAGGTTGACCCATCATTTGCTTGAGCCGCAAGTAAGGTTGACCAGTCATTTGCTAAAGCGGCTTGATAAGTATTCCAATCATTAGAATATACAATGCTAGTGGTTACTCCGCTAACATTTTGTAAAGTGGAATAAGTATTGTAGATATTAGCGGTAAGAGTTAGATACGTTGAGTAGTCATTCGCTAGTGCCGCTTGATAGGTAGCCCAATCATTCTGACGCGCAGAGAGTAGGGTAGCACCGTCGTTACCGCGTAATTCAACTAACGTTGAGTAGTCATTCGCTAATGCCGCTTGATAGGTAGCCCAATCGTTAGCATAGACAAGAGCAAGGTCTGCTCCACCACCGCCTCCTCCGCCGCCGCCGGCTAAGGCTATATAAGTAGCATAGTCGTTGGCATAGGCAGCTAGGAGCAGGTTATAGTCGTTAGCACGGGTAGATGCTAAGATAGTGGTAAGGTTAGCACGAGATGTGACACCGTTTTGCACCACAGGAACAAAACTGTTGGCCAATACAGTGCTTAAGGCTTGAAGTTGACTGATCTTTACATTAGCGGCCACCGGTTATCCTCTAGGTTGTTCTAATGTTAAGTATACACCATCTTCTGTGACTAAGACTAGTTGATCTTCCGTCTGTGTAATGGATATACCACCACCAAGAATGGCTAAGCGACGTTTTACAGGCTCACTAAGAGATTTAAGAGCTTGAGAGAGACTACGTCTCATTTATTCAAACTCGGTCACATAGAACTGAACAACAGTTGTAGGGTCTACAAGTCTTACTGCCATGTAACGATGTCTATCTTGCGTACCAGGTGTTCCTACGTTAACCATGAGCGGAACTCCCTCAGCAAGGAAATGAGCATTAGCTCCTTGGCTAGTTTGTGTGTCTTCAAAACCACCTTGATAGAATACACTACCACCACTAGCTACAAGACCTATAACTATAGTCTCACTAGCCCAAGGGCCTAAAACCTGATCGGCTTCTGTAACTGTAACAGTATGAGCGCGACTAATTCTAGGACGTAAAAGTGAAATGGGACCATATCGGTCTATTCCAAAACCTGCCATTATTTCTCCATTAGGTCTTGCATAAGGCTATCATAGTTATTAACCTGCACAGCTACAGTAGGACCTTTTTGTTGCGGACGAGCTGACTTATCCATATCCTGGAGTAGACGTAGCCACTCAAGGAGATCTTTCTTAGTATATTCTTCCCCAAGAGCAACATCTTGGATCTTCTTTTCTATCACTTGATTAATCAATTGGATTCTTTTGAATCTGTTGAGAAATCCTTGTGATAAGTAGACTTGATCCACATATTGCTTAACCTCTCGTCGATCTAAAACCTGTGCAACCCGGTCCTCACTTATATTGAACTGGGTGGCAATAGTTTGAATTGTGTCTCCCTCGATATGGCGGTTTGCTATACCGAGTAGAACAGGATCTATTTCTGGGGCTTCAAGAGAGCGATTAAGCACATCGCGGGTAGAGATTTCATTCATACTCATACACTAGCACGGGGCCGAGAGGTGGTCAATTTTTTTTTATTTGCACGGGCGTTTGCACAAGCGTTTGCACAGGCGTATGCACGGGCGTATGTCAAGACTGCACAGGCGTTTGCACAGGCGTGGGTCTTAATGCACGGAGGTCAAGATTGAACGGAGGTCAAGATTGAACGGAGGTCAAGATTGAACGGACGTGGGTCTTAATGCACGGAGTGCATAGACGCTGGTAACGTATGCTAGGCTCAGCCTATGGCGGGAAGTCTTAAAAAAGTCAAAAAATTTCCCTGGTCAAGGCTCTGGAGAGGAGCGATGAGACCGATTGAAAAAGCAAGTCCTCGGAACCGCCCCGGTCTAGATTCAATTTCGATTTCGATCATCCACCCGACTCCTTGATCTTCGCGACGTCCTTCGCGAGCTGGTCCGCGATCCACCTATGCTCGACGCTCGACTCGGGCAGCTTGCGAAGCGCCGTGTCGAGATAGGCGAGGAGTCGGCCGCAAAGCTCCGGGTCCTTGCGCATGGCGATGAAGGTGACTTGATCGAGGAGATTGATGGACTTCATGTTCGACTCCGTTGTTTGCGTTGCGTTGTGGGAAGGTAGCGCCCGCCGCATTAGGCGCGCCGGCGAGACTCCTTCGCCCGCACGATCATGTCGATGATGGTCTGGCGCATGGGATCATCCTGCGCGAGGCAATCAACAGCCTCGGCGAGGCACGCGATGATCGTGCCCGTGAAGACAGGACTCTTGAAGTCTTCGAAAGCGATGTCGGTGATGGTCTGACGAGGCGTCATGTTCGACTCCGTTGTTTGCGTTGTGATGCTAGGCCTGTCGCGCCAGCCCGTCAACGGCGACGGGCGTCCCACGATTCGGAGGTTTCCAGCGACTCGATCCAGCCTTCGCGATAGGAAGGACGCATCGGATCTTCGAAGCGCGCGAGAACCTTGGCGCGAGCCGACTCGACGGAGTCGGCGGTGATCGTCCATCGCTCGCCCCACGACGTGAAACCGTCGCGCGCGAGACTGGAATTCGGGTGGGCGGGGAAGCGGCACTCGGCGATGTATTTCATGGTCGACTCCGTTGCGTTGTGAACTATGCATAAGATAAGCGCGCGCCCGATTCGTTGCAAGGGGGCTCGTCGCCTAAATAGTCCAGCCCGGTGCGACTAATTACACCAGACTGGGCTAGATAGGCGCTTGACGCGCGGCAGGCTCGCGTGCTAGGGTAGCGCCCCGCCGATTCGGACGAGTCGAGACTTGGCACGGTTCTTGCAAGCGATTCTGGCGCGAGACACGAAAAAAAGCTTTTAGAATCAACTACTTAGCGGCGGGGCCGGCCCCCTGCCTAACCCATTGATTCTAAACGACAATTTATCCATCTAAGGCCTGCGTGGCTTGCAAGAATCGTGCCAACCGGCCGGACACGTTAGGTCGGATCTCCACACTAGCAGACTAAGCGAGTCGCCTGCTAGGGGCAAGAAAAAAATCGCACGGCGCGAAGATTTTTTTCTTGCCTCGCCCTTGCGAATCGGCTAGGCGCGCCGGCGAGACTCCTTCGCCCGAACGATCATATCGACGATGGTCTGGCGCATGGGATCATCCTGCGCGAGGCAATCAACAGCCTCGGCGAGGCACGCGATGATCGTCCCCGTGAAGGCAGGACTCTTGAAGTCCTCGAAAGCGATGTCAGTGATGGTCTGACGAGGCGTCATGTTCGACTCCGTTGTTTGCGTTGTGATGCTGGGCCTGTCGCGCCAGCCCGTCAAGCGGGCTGGATCGCCACCATCCTGTCGAAGAAGAAACCCTTCCACGCCTGAGCGTCGAGGTCGAAGACGGCGATCAGGTTGCCCTGATCCTTCCGCGTGTCCGTCCCCTTGACCGCGCCGGGCGGGAGCAGGTCCGGCGAGCGCGTGCAACGCATCGTCCGGTCCGTGCCATCTTTCTTCGTGAACGTCACGAGCGCGGGACCGGCGGCGAGGATGGCGAGGGTGGCGGCGGGGTCGAAGGACATGGGAGACTCCGTGGTTGTCCGTTGCGATGGATGGAAGATAAGCGCGCGCCCGATTCGTTGCAAGAGGACTCGTCGCCTAAATAGTCCAGCCCGGTGCGACTAATTACACCAGACTGGGCTAGATAGGCGCTTGACGCGCGGCAGGCTCGCGTGCTAGGGTAGCGCCCCGCCGATTCGGACGAGTCGAGACTTGGCACGGTTCTTGCAAGCGATTCTGGCGCGAGACACGAAAAAAAGCTTTTAGAATCAACTACTTAGCGGCGGGGCCGGCCCCCTGCCTAACCCATTGATTCTAAACGACAATTTATCCATCTAAGGCCTGCGTGGCTTGCAAGAATCGTGCCAACCGGCCGGACACGTTAGGTCGGATCTCCACACTAGCAGACTAAGCGAGTCGCCTGCTAGGGGCAAGAAAAAAATCGCACGGCGCGAAGATTTTTTTCTTGCCTCGCCCTTGCGAATCGGCTAGGCGCGCCGATTCTGATTACGCTCGATTTCGCGATTCATGCTCGCCATGACGGCCTCGCGAGTCTCCGAGTCGACTTCTAGGATCAGGCTTTCCACAAGCGCACGCAGCGCGCCGATAGCGGCGGCTTGCGGGAAAGGCTGGCCGTTATTGAAGGACTCGGTGAAGCGGCGAGTCAGATAGACGGCATCCAAGATGGGATGATTCATTGCAAGACTCCTTACAGGGGGCGATAGGAACGCGCGACGCAAAACGAAAACGTGAAGCGCCCGATTTTCAGGAAGCGGATACCGCCGACGCGGCGAGTCGAGATGTTGAACATGGGAAGCATGGGCGACTCCGTTTGTGTTTTGATGCTTGGAGGTTAGGCGATTCGCGCCAGCCCGTCAACGATGACGGGCATTCCACGATTCGACAGTTTCCAGCGACTCGATGACTCCGTCTTTGTGCGAGGGGCGCGCCGGGTCCGCGAAGCGCGCGAGAACCTTGGCACGGGCGGACTCGAGACTATCGGCGGCGATCGTCCATCGCTCGCCAAAAGTGCGGAAGCCTTCCAGATACAGGTCGCTCGACGGGCTGAGAGGAAAATTGACTTGCGCGATAAACAGGGGAAGCATGGTCGACTCCGTTGCGTTGTGAACTATGCATAAGATAGGGATGCGCCCGATTCCGTTCAACGAAAAAATTTTCGCGCGATGCGTTTTTTTCTGTTGACGCCGAGTCGGCGGCCATGCTAAGGTAGCGCCCCGCCGATTCGGCCGAGTCGCGACTTGGCACGGTTCTTGCAAGCGGTTCTGGCGCGAGACACGAAAAAAAACCTTTAGAATCAAAGACTTAGCGGCGGGGCCGGCCCCCTGCCTAACCCATTGATTCTAAACGACAATTTATCCATCTATGGCCTGCGTGGCTTGCAAGAATCGTGCCAACCCCGCAGCCTTGCAAGAATCGTGCCAACCCGCCGGACGCGTCGAGTCGGATCTCCACACTAGCACATTGCCTGATCGGCCCGCAAGAGTCCATTGCAAAATGCGCATAGCAGCCATGCAAAAATAGATAGCTCGAGTCCATTGATTCTAGGATGGCGACTCCCTATCTTATGCACGGTTAACAACGCAACGGAGTCGCCCATGTCGCCTACCCTCGCCAGCCTCGGGATCACCATGCAAGAGTCGCCCGTCTACGTCGCGCGCGGCTCTTGGACGTGGCGTTTCATGCGCGACGGCGCATGGTTCTGCGATATCGACGTCTCGGACCGCACCATGCGGAAGAGTCGCGATGCGGCCGCTCGCCGCGCCCTTACCCTCGCCACGGAGTCCCGCTAATGAAAGCCTCCCGCGATGCTCGCAATATCCGAAACAATACCCTGTCGCGCGTGCGAGTCGCGCGCGACAAGGGCAAGGCGATTCCTTGTCTGGACTCGGAGTCGCTTGCGCACGCCATTGACTCCGTCCTGCGCCGCAAGGGCCGGTCAATGGTTTGCGAGCATTGCGACCGTTTCCTCGCTTTTGGCGACAAGGAGTCACATACCCTTTCGCCTAGCCTTCACAAGATTCGCCCTGAGCTAGGGTATGTGACGGGAAACCTCGCGGTGCTTTGCTTTGAGTGCAACACGGCGATCGGCGAGTCGGGCGATGCCGACTCGGTGCGCCGCAAGATTGCCGCAATGCAATGGCAACTTGCCCGACTCGAGGGGTGATGCAAAAATGTCACAGCGTGGCAAGGCGGCCACGCTGTGACATCTCGGCCACAGTTGCAGAAAAGCCACAGCGTGACAAACCAGCCACAGTTGCATAAAAATCACGGTGTGGCAGATTTGCCACAGTTGCTCTTTTGCCACAGGTGTGGCTTCCGGGCAACGCCCGGCCGGGCGAAACGGCCAGCAAAAGGGGCAGAATCGGTATCGGAAGGCCAAAAAAAGCCTTTAGAATCAAGCACTTACGGGGGTGTTTTTAGGCCTAAATTAGGCTAAATGGTAGTAATTCAACGACTGGTAGTAAAACTACTACCAGTGGTAGTAATTCAACGACTGGTAGTAATATGATGACTGGTAGAAAATTAGTGCTAATTCAATAGGTTAGAGCCCGGCCCCGGCCCGTGGCTAACCCATTGATTTTAAACGCATCTTTTTTGCACCGGGCTAAAGAATTAGGTTGACCGCTGGGGTGCGATGCCCTATGGTGCAGACATCAACCGAGGAGACCGGAATGACCAAGGCCACCAAGAAATCGACCCCCAAGTCCCGCGCGGCCTTCGTCGCCAAACTTCGCGCCCTGTGCGCCAAGCATAACGCGACTTTGTGCGGCGATCAAGATGGTTATGTGGTTGCTTACTTCGGGGAACGCGGTAACTTAGACGCGGAGTCGCCTTGCGTGCGAATAACTTGACACCAAAAAACCTAACCAGATCAACTGGTTAGCCCCGAGCCCTAGGCCCGAGCTAACCTCTTGATTTTAAACACATCTTTTTTGCGCCGAGCTATAAAATTAGATTGACCGCTAGGGCGCGATACCCTATGGTGCAGACATCAACAGAGGAGACGCTGCGATGTTCAAGATCACCGAAGGCAAGGGTTTCCACATCCAATTCAAGAATGGATGGGTTGTCTCCGTCCAATGGGGTTCGGGCAACTACGGGCCAAACTACAATGTCTATCCGGACCTCAGTTCTCTCGCGGCTTACGCAGCCAGTCGCGAGACGCTGAATCGCGATCTCGGCGCCAAGGGTGCAGCGGAGGCTGAGGTTGCAATCTGGCACAAGACGATGGACAACGAAATGCAGGTGTTGGATTATCCGATGACTCCGGAAGAGTTGGTGCAATTGCTGCTCGAGGTTGCCGCCCGTGACAGTTGACGCGCGGCGCGACCTGATGTAGTAGGCTCACAGAAAATCCTAAGCCATATCAAAGGCTTAGGGCCGGGCCCCGGCCCGTGGCTAACCCATTGATATCGTTGGCTTTTTTATCCGTCTAGGGCCTGCGTGGCTTGCAAGAACTGTGCCATCCATTTAGGATCATCTCTTTCTTGACTCAAGATAAGAAATCACCATGAGGATCAGGAAACCCCACAGGCCAAGCGCGATGCCCACCGCGAGGGCCTGCGCCATAAGATAAACGACGTGCATATTAGCTGGCCTCCTTAAGACCTTGGGAAATCCATCGCGACTTTATGTCCGCGACGGCCTCTTTATTGCCGACAAGGGAAACGAGCACCCCATCGATTCGATGGATGCACCAGAGGCCAGAGAAACCGCCGGAATTGATTAGAGAAATCTTGAACATCAGAGCGTCTCCTTGAACAGACGGATGGTATCGAGGACTCGGATGACGCCCTCTTGCGTATCCTCGTCTTGAAGTTCGAGGATATCGGAGAGAAGTCCACGAAAGACTCCGCAAGCCGAGGCATGGCTGCCTTCCTTCTCAAGGCAGAACGACTCGAAGGACTGGAGGGCGGAGCTGATTTCATCGCGATGCATCTTGAACTCCTTGTGTTGTTGACTGTCCCTAATATAGGCGAACACCGGGCTCAGTTCAACAGAATTATTTTCGCGCGATGCATTTTTTTCTCTTGACTAGATTCTCATAAGATGCTAGCCGATCGAGTCGCGACTTGGCACGATTCTTGCAAGCGGATCGGGCGCGAGACGCGAAAATTGTCGTTTAGAATCAAAGACTTAGCGCGGGGCCGGGGTCCGTGGCTAACCCATTGATATCGTTGGCTTTTTTCTGCCCCTAACCACAGCCGGCCTTGCAAGAACTGTGCCAACGCTTTAGACAAAAAAAAAATGCGCCATAGTGGCGCATTTTTCCCTTGACAGGTTAGGCGATCGGCTGGATCGCCACCATCCTGTCGAAGAAGAAACCCTTCCACGCCTGAGCGTCGAGGTCGAAGACGGCGATCAGGTTGCCCTGATCCTTCCGCGTGTCCGTCCCCTTGACCGCGCCGGGCGGGAGCAGGTCCGGCGAGCGCGTGCAGCGCATCGTCCGGTCGGTGCCGTCCTTCTTCGTGAACGTCACGAGGGCCGGGCCAGCGGCGAGGATGGCGAGGGTGGCGGCGGGGTCGAAGGACATGAGAGACTCCGTGGTTGTCCGTTGCGATGGGAGATATATAGGGCGTCGCCTCTAAAGATACAACGGAATTATTTTCGCGCGATGCGTTTTTTTCTCTTGACGCAGAGTCGGCGGCCATGCTAGGGTCTAGCCCCGCCGATTCGGACGAGTCGAGACTTGGCACGGTTCTTGCAAGCGGATCGGGCGCGAGACACGAAAATTATCGTTTAGAATCAACTACTTAGCGACGGGCCCCGGCCCGTGGCTAACCTATTGATCTTAAACATAAAGAATTAGGTTGACCGCTGGGATGCGATGCCATATGGTGTAGATATCAACCAAGGAGAGCAGCGATGTCCGAAGCCACCACTCCCCGCACGTGGGTTCTCCTCGACACCAGACCGCTGTATAACCGCGACAGCCGCGCGACCGTCCTCGGGGTCTATGACTTCATGGAGGAGGCCGAGGCCCAGTGGAAGTGGCTGTCGAGGGGCGTCGGCAGCCACATCACCCCCGACTGCCAGAGGTACGTCATCATCGAGCTGCCGCTCGACGGCGAACTTCACCGTCTGCGCTACGCACCCCCCGACGAGGCCTGAAATAGGCCCTCAGAAAACCCTAAGCCTTTTCAAAGGCTTAGGGCGGGGCCCCGGCCCGCGGCTAACCTCTTGATTTTAAACGCATCTTTTTTGCATCTAGACGAAAGAATCCTGTTGACCGCTGGGGTGCGATGCCCTATATTATATGTATCAACTGAGGAGAACAGACATGGACCTCAAGCACCTCGCCCGCCTGATGCTCAATGATGCAGAGCAAAACTGCGAAGACCTCGCGTGGGCCAATGAACTCTCGCGCGTGGGTGAGCGGCTCCTCGAAGTGGGGCAGCCTTTCGGTCCTCGCAGGTTCCGTGACCTCTCCGAGCGTGAGCGTTGGGTCGCTGCCTATGCCGCTCGCGCCTATGGCCTCCTCCCAGCGTGAAAGGGTCCAAAATGAAGAAGCGTCGCAACCCCATCGCAGCGGATCTTATGACTCCGAAATACCGCAAGCGCATCGTGCAGTCAAAGAAGCTCTACCGCCGAAAAAACCGAGACAATTCAAAGGGTTAGGGGTGGGCCCCGGCCCCCGGCTAACCCATTGTAATTGCACACAAAAAATAATGCTTGCGCTAACGTGAAACTACTGTATAGTGAGTCCATCAACAGGGAGATACCCATGCAGGATCCGAATCGCGAAACCCTCGACAACGTCATCGACGAAATGGTCCCCGAGGTCGACCAGTGGACTCGTGAGGAAACCATCTATTGGTTTGCGAGCGAATACCACTCGGGGCAGCGTTCCAACCTGTATAGCGTGCTCAGCACGTCGCCCTTCAATCCCGGCCCGATGGCCAACGGTCCTTCGGACTGGGAGTCCTCGGATCTGCTGCAGCGCTTGGTCGAACACTTCGGGAAGTGAGGCCCATAAAATCCCTAACCCTTTCAATGGGTTAGGGGCGGGCCCCGGCCCCCGGCTAACCTATTGATATCGCACACAAAAATAATGCTTGCAGGGATCGCAAGTTTCTATATAGTGCCACCATCAACAAGGGAGACGAAAAATGGTTGTTGCGAATCTTCACGAAGTCAATCTGGGTCGCGGGATGATCTACACGTCGCTAACTCCGGAGCCTGTCGAGAAGGTGCTCGAGAAGGTTTTCACGCACCCGATCTACGGAAAATATGCGAGCGAGCTGGAGTGGGTTCGCTCGCGACAGGTTGTTCTGAGCGCGAACACGGGGGAGAACAAGGCGCACCCGGTCACAAAGTTCCTCCCCTGACCCTAAAAAGCTAAGTCTTTTCAAAGGCTTAGCACCGGGCCCCGGCCCTCGGCTAACCCGTTGATATCGCACGCAAAAATAAAGGTTGACTTGCGTGTTGGCTCTGCTAGTTTTGAATACCCACATAGGAGATGACTGATGGTTGATCTTGATCTTGAATACCACGTCGCGCGCTTCGTCGCGTTCCACACGCGCGCCTTCGGCGAGGCTCCCTCCGCCGAGGTGATGGCCGAGCTGACCGACGTGGAGGCAGCGGTCGAGGCGTGGGACAACCTGCACGCCTACCTCACCGACTGCGACGAGGGGGGTCGCGATAGCCTCGGGGGTTGGTCAGACTGACCCGAAAACCTCTAACCCTTTCAATGGGTTAGGGGCGGGCCCCGGCCCCTGGCTAACCTATTGATATCGCACGCAAATTTAATTGCGTAGGTTCTCGTCCTCCGCAATGCTGATGGCACGGAGGATGGCCTCCCTCCGACTCTGCTCCATGGTGCGGGCGGGGACGTCGAGGACGAAGGCTAGACGGCTGCCACAGGTGAAGTGCCACGACCAGCGCCCGAGCGCGGAGTGAACGGGGACGAGGTTGATGGTGAGGTTGTGGGCTTCGAGGTTCACGGAGGACTCCCTTTGATTGACTATCGCTAGACTAGGCTGCTTTCCTAGACTTTGCAAGAGAAAAAATTATCGTTAGATATCAAGCACTTGGCGACGGGCCCCGGCCCCCGGCTAACCTATTGATATCTCACGATAATTTCTGAGGTTGCCATTTAGGCGATCCCTGATACCCTTGGTTCCTGGGAGGCGGGCGAAGAGGTCAGTTGAGAGGTATGCTACCTGCGGTAGTAATTCAACGACTGGTAGTAATTCGACGACTAGGTAGAAAAGTGGTTGACTCTCTAGCGTATTCTGCTAAGTTCCCATTCTCACCAAGGAGGTCGCGATGTTCGAGGAAGCCGTCAACGATCCCACCCTCTGGCAGGGTTACGAGGAGTGGCTGGACTCTCAGGAAGCGGAGGAGGCCGAACTGGACAGGCAGGCCGACTATTTCTTTCACCTGCTCTCCTTGGAGGAAAGCTAAGCCCTTTCAAGGGCTTAGCGCCCGGCCCCGGCTCGCGGCTAACCTATTGAAACTCAATGAAAAAATAGTTGTTGCAACTCTGCGCGGATAATGTAGAGTATGTCCATCAACAAGGGAGAACGATATGCCTCGCAAGAACACGACCTTGCTTCTCGAAATGGTGGCGGAAGGGACGATCGACAAGGACGCCCTGATCCAGGCCTGCCTCCTGTGGATGTCGGAAGATGAGGTCACCGAAATGGCGAAGAGTAACGAGTTCCTCGAGTCCGATTACGATGAAGATGACGAGATGTATGAGTCGAAGGACGATGACCATGACTCGGCGATGACTTCGGCTGGCTGGGGAACCGACGAGGACTACGGCTACTCGGGAGATGTGGACGACGGAACCTAAGCCCTTTCAAGGGCTTAGGCCCGGGCCCCGGCCCGCCGCTAACCCATTGATATCTCGCGCAAAATTAGTGGTTGACGCATAGGATGAACATGATAAATTCAGAACTCAACAAAGGAGACAAGCGATGACGGATCTCGAGCAGGCTGTGGCAGAATACTCCGACTTCTACAAAGACACGTTTGGCTATCGTCCTCGCGGTATGACGTTCCAGACGCTCGCAGAGGTCAACGCGGCTATGAACAGCCTCTTTACCTACTGGGAGGAAAATGAGCCTGCCCTCGACGGGCGTCTAGAGGAGGAGAACTAAGCCTTTTCAAAGGTTTAGGGCCGGGCCCCGGCCCACAGCTAACCTATTGATATCGCACGCAAAAATAGTTGTTGCGTAGGGTTTGGGATGTGGTATCTTACTTGTGGGGTTGTTGCTGGCTGATCACCAGTATGGAATATGCAAGGCGCCTTGTAGTAGGTTCGAATCCTACCCAACCTCAGTTAAAAGCATCTATTGGAGGCAGACATGATTCAGGTTCTCGTCGGTTCAAAAAGTCAAGCTCACAACCTTCTTCTGTGGCACGATGCGACGCATTGGATCAGTCTGGTTGACCATAACGATACGCACCCGCAGATGCCGGGATTAGACCATCTTCCGCGACTCTTGCTGAATTGTGACGATCAGATGGATGCGACAGATCCACACGCACCGACTCGTGATCAAGTTCAGCAGATACTGGATTTCACGCGAGACCTCTCCGATGCAACAATCGTCGTGAATTGTTTTGCAGGTATTTCTCGATCTACCGCCGCAGCCCTTGCTGTTCTAGTTCAGCATCACGGGTCGGTGCATCTAGCCATAGATCTGCTCCGATCTATTCGCCCAATGGCTATGCCAAATCCGGTCATTTGCCAATTTGCGGATGATATTCTGGGTCTGGATGGTAGCCTATTCGCAGCCTCTGAGAAGATGGCCAAGACTCGGGTTCTTGATATCATCAACGGAGATGATGATTTCTAAGCCTTTTCAAGGGCTTAGGGCCCGGCCCCGGCCCGCGGCTAACCCCTTGATATCGCACGCAAAAAATAATGCTTGCATGGTGCGCGAATTAGGGTAAGATACACCTATCAACAACGGAGAAACGAAATGAAGCGGTTTGTGTTTGTGATCGAAAAGGACCCCGTCTCCCTCGCGACGGACAAGCAGATGGTGTTCGCGCAGGATTTCCGCGCAGCCTGCGAGCGTATTCAGGATATCCTGTTTGCGTGGAATATCAACGTCGAGAGCATCAAGGAGGTGCAGGAATATGACGCGTGAAACCCTGCGAGACGAGCTTCAGATGGCGCATGACCTTCTGGATCTCATGGCCGATCCGCTGCTCGAGACTCCGCGTCTCGACTACCTGTTCGGGGTTTTCAATAAGGCGCAGAGCCTTTATGAGTCCGGGCAGTTCGATAGGGCAAGTGAGTTTCTCAATTCCTTCTGGAGGGCAGTAAAGTGAGCGAACTGGAAATGAAGCGCAAGGTGGCCGAGCACTACAAGGCGCTGGCGAATCAGTCGGACGATCCTGATCGCAAGGCGCATTATGACCGGGAGTTCGAGCGCGCGGCCCGCGACTACAATCGTCTTCTAATGCGAGGGAGGCGATAAAAAAGCTAACCCTGTCAAGGGGTTAGCCTCCGGCCCCGGCCCGCCGCTAACCTATTGAAATATCACGTTTATTTTTTCTGGACAAGTCCTTAGTTCCTGCGTATGATCACAGCATAAAGTTTTGAAGGAGCAACCATGCGTAAAGACATGAACAAGGTTCTGGTGGAGCGTCCCCGGCGAGGCGGTTACGGCACTCGAAAGGGTCGGAAGGCTGATCCCGATCTGCTTCCGAGCAAGGAGGGGATGCGCGCACCCCATGTCCGTAACTGGGGCGGCAAGGAGCTGAACGAGAATCTGTCACCGCTGCGCCGGTTCATCGAGAGTCGTGTCGGGCGGCTCTGGGACAAGGTTTACAGCGAGATCTGCGAGAACCTGCGTGCCGACAACACCGTGCAGCAGCACGTTAGGGATCATGTCGAGGACTTCGTTGCGATCCGCACCTCGATGGTCGATGGCGAGGTCGTCATCTACCACAAGTATCGCTCCCCCATCCTGCTGAAGAACAGTTTCATCGGACTGTATGTGCATCCGGTTACCGGCATCCTCCTTCGCAATGAGATGAAGCTGACCCGTCGGCAGGGGAGGAAGGTCTGGAAGGATCAGAGGGCGGCCGAGGAGGCCAGCAAGATCCATGTCACCAAGGATGGGATGGAATATCGAAAGGTCAATGGACTCTGGTTCGAAGTGCTCTGGGATACGGTCACCAAGAGGGAATTCAGCTACCTCAAGAATGGCGAAAAGATTACTTTTTACGAAACCTATATCCGAAAGGACATCTTCACCGACAGGATGCACAATACGGTTGGAGAGCGTTATCGCAGCGGCAAGCGGCAGCTTTCCAAGAAGAAACTGCGGGATCTCGGTCTCGCCAATGGGTGAAAAAAGCTAACCCTGTCAAGGGGTTAGCCCCCGGCCCCGGCCCGTCGCTAACCCTTTGAAACTACACAATAATTTCTGGTCTTGACCCTACCCCTACCTATGATATCCTTCTTTCTAGGCGGGCATAGGGCCTGCCACTTGTCAAAGCCTACCTCTGGTAGTATTTAGACGACCGGGTAGAAAAGTGATTGACAAGTAACAATTAGACCTGTAAGGTAGACACATGATGAATGATTTTCCGATTGCTTCCGCAGAAACCCGTCGCCTCCACTCCCAATGGATTAGGAAGCGTGACAAGTGGCGTAACGACTACAACGAGGTCTCTAACTGCATCCGAGCGACCAAGGCTATCCTTCGTCGTTTCCCGGATGACAGGTTCGCGCAAATTACTATCCGTTCTCTGCGTCAGAGCGCCAAGGAGTTGATGTGGACTCGCCGCCGGATCAAGAGCTTCCTCCGAGGGACAGCCTATCCTTGGGCTCCGCGTGAGGCTGTGGAGCGAGCAAATAGCTAAGCCCTTGAAAGGGCTTAGCGCCCGGCCCCGGCCCGCCGCTAACCTGTTGACATCTAACATCTTTTTTCTTCTAGACATCTGCCTCGGACCCTGATAATATGTTTACAAGATGAGAAACGCACTAGACCCTGATGTCATACTTCGACCGGATGGGTGGTATTGGTTCGACCCTAGTGGAAACTTGATTGGCCCCTATGAGTCTCGAGCCGAGGCTATCTATGCGGGTCGATATGAGGAAGATTTCTCTACAGAGTATGAAATTGATTAGTGCAAAAACGGCTGCAAGGCTGTATGATATTCACCAGTATAAAACTGCAACCCCAAGAGGAGTTAAGGTAGATGTATGTGTATGAAGTCACGACGGAGAGCATGGACGGTATGCACGTTCTGGGTAAGTTCAACAGCCTCGAAGAGGCTAAGACGTTTGCCACAGACTGGCTGGGCAGCAATGCGGAGTGGGTGAACTCCCACAAGGCTATCGACTGCTTCGGCGGTGTTCTCAGGATCGAGAAGTGGCTTGAAGATGTGGGGGCTGATAGCTCAGTTGGTTAGAGCGGGCCGCTCATAACGGTCTGGTCGGGGGTTCAAGTCCCTCTCGGCCCACCAATTCTAAAACCTCGCTGCCCGAGGTTCTCCCGCTGGGTTAGGAAGGCAGCAATTTCAACCACTTAGGGCTGGGCCCTGGCCCGCCGCTAACCTCTTGAAATCTCTTGCAAATTTTCTTGTTGATCTAGCCCTCCGTTATGGTATGATCCTTCCATGAATTGGATGGCGCTAATCAAGTGGGCAGGGACGGGGCTAGTTCTCGCCGGTATCGGTTTGACCAGCGCCAATGTCTGGTTCCCTCTGAACCTGTGGCTGGGATTTGCTAGCTGCGTCTTGTGGGGTTACGCTGCCATAAAGATGCGCGAGAATGCCCTGCTACTCATTGAAATTGTTGCGGGTATCATGTATCTTGCAGGTATCCTCAACGCACACATGGGTGCCTAGCTCAATTGGATAGAGCATCGGTCTTTTAAACCGAGGGTTGTGGGATCGTGCCCCACGGCACCCACCAAAATCTAAAGGAGAAAAAAATGTTTATTACTCGACAGTCTCAATGGTCCGGCATCACCCGGACTCTCGACATCCCCGTTACCCACGAGCAGCTCTATGAGTGGCAGCAGCGTGGCGCAATGATTCAGAACGCTATGCCTAACCTGACGGCTGCGCAGCGTGAGTTCCTTATGACAGGTGTCACCGAGGAAGAGTGGAAGGAGATGTGGGGCAAGGAGGACGAAGAGGCTAGCGATGAGTGAATATTATGTTGAATTGCAAGATTCACAAGGCACCTGCTACTTCGCCACGGACCTCACACACGCAGTTGTCTATTTTGAAGACCTAGACGAAGCGCGGATGTTTGCTAAGGCTCAACTAGATGAAGATTTCGTTTTGGCTAGGGTTGTCCAAGATCAAACCGATCGTGTTATGGATTTCTTCCGTATAACCTAAGCCATTTCAATGGCTTAGGGCCCGGCCCCGGCCCGCAGCTAACCCATTGAAATCTAACATCTTTTTGTGCTTGCAGTCCCTGCCCATTGTGATATGATCCCCCCATGAAAAAGCTATTCATCTTCGACCTAGACGGAACCGTTATCGACTCGGACCATCGGACGCCTCGTCTGCCGGATGGTAGCGTCGATGTCCATGCGTTTCTTGCACTAAAGACGCGCAAGACGGTGTTCCGCGATACGCTTCTGCCTTTGGCCCGCACCATGCGCCTTGCTAATCGCGATCCCAATACAACGGTCGCGGTTTGCACCTCGCGGACCATGCACGATATGGATCTGCATTATCTCAAGTTCCATAGGCTGGATCACGATATCATGCTTCATCGCATCAAGGGTGACTTTGACACGCCCGACGCTGCACTTAAGACGGGGCTTATCAAGCCGCTGCTCGACAAGTTCCGGTCGGTCGTTATGTTCGACGATAACCTGTCGGTGATCGAAGCTATCCGCGCGCTCGGGGTTCGCGTAATCAATTCCACCCACCATAACAGGCGGCTTGCTGCCATGAAAGGATGATATAAAATGAAGATTTACGAACTCTTAATTCTCGACGCCGAGGATGTTAGGGATTTTGCTTACCACGCGGAGCGACTTTTTTTCTCTAGCGTAGAGCAGGCGGAGAGCTACCAAAGGCAGTATTTCCAGAACCCTAACCTTTTCTGGAAGGTTAAGGAATACACGCTGGATTCTGACGACGAGTCTAAGACCGTTGCCGGGAACTGGACTAGGGCCGGACTGGTTCAATACTACGGGGCAAAAACCTAAGCCTTTTCAAGGGCTTAGGGCCCGGCCCCGGCCCGCGGCTAACCCATTGATTTTGGCTGTTTCTTTTTTCTAGACAACTGATCGGGCTGAGGGTATATTCACAACATGAGCAACGCACAGAAGAAAGTGAACTACACCGACGAACAGGTCAGCCTGCTTCGTTCCCTGTATGCCGAGAAGGGCAACGCCGGTCTGGATGAGATCGCCAAGACTCTCGATAAGAGCGTCCGCAGCGTTCGCGCCAAGCTGGTTCGCGATGGACTCTACATCGCGCCCGACAAGCCTGTCAAGCAGGCTAAGGAGGAGGGGCCTTCCAAGAAGGAGCTGCTCCTCGCCGTGGAGTCCAAGGGTTTCGACCCGAAGGGCTTCGAGGGTGCCACCAAGGAGGCCATTGGCCGCCTGATCGGTCTGCTCGGCTGATCTTCCAACCTAGGGAAAATCCCGCGGCTAAAAACCGCGGGATTTCAACACGTTAACGCGGAGCCCTGGCCCGGCGCTAACCTATTGATATCTAATGAAGTTTTCGGCTTGCTAAAGGCCCGAGCATATGATAAGGTAAGGAATGCTTCTCAAGAATACTACCGAAACCCTGCAGCGTATCAGCGACGAAGTCGTCTGTGGCATTGCCGAAGATTTTGTCCTTGACGCCGACAAGCTAGATCCTCCGGTGGTGCTAGTCTATAGCGGCAACAGGCTGCCCGGGGACGATAAGGACTGCGTCGGGGTTTATGATCCCGAGACTAACGAGATTCTGGTAACTGTCCCAGAGGGTTCGGTGTATGAGGAATACCGTAAGTTCAGCTCTAGTCGGGTAATCGGTAACTATACCTCAAAAGATTCTAATCGTCTTCTACGGGTTCTCCTGCTTCACGAGCTGGCCCATTGGATGGTGGATCATGTTATGAAGAAGCATACCCACAAGCACAATAAGATTTTCAAAGTGTGCTATGCCTACCTCCGCGAGAAGTATCGGCTCACGAAATCCTAAGCCATGTCAATGGCTTAGGGCGGAGCCCGGGCCTGCGACTAACCCCTTGAAACTACACAGAAAAAAATAGTTGACTAGGCCGATGGTTATGGTAAAGTGTGACTCATGAAAACCGTGTTTGTTGTCATGGACTGCGAAACGACTAAGCGTAACGGTCTGGTCTTTGATTTTGGCTGGACTAGCTTTGATCGTGCTGGCAAGGTCTATGGGGAGGGCTCCTTCATCGCTAAGGATGTTCT
>Ga0208783_10000265_pt1 | contig 33077 bp, 77 predicted proteins | sample DEB19_08_DNA_2_FD_184529 | JGI IMG/M metagenome (GOLD analysis project Ga0208783, IMG submission 184529) | Aqueous microbial communities from the Delaware River and Bay under freshwater to marine salinity gradient to study organic matter... | ecosystem: Environmental > Aquatic > Marine >... | reverse complement strand
TGGTGTAGGGGTTGGAGTTGGAGTTGGAGTTGGAGTTGGAGTTGGAGTTGGAGTTGGAGTTGGCGTAGGTGTTGGTGTAGGTGTTGGCGTTGGAGTAGGGGTTGGAGTAGGGGTTGGAGTAGGGGTTGGTGTAGGGGTTGGTGTAGGGGTTGGTGTAGGGGTTGGGGTAGGTGGTGTAGTAGTTCCTTCACCAATATCTCCATAAACCATCCAAGTATTTGTATCTATTTTTAAAATTGTAACTTTGCCATATTGTTCATCAATAGCGGTTCCAGATGATGGTTCTCCTGGAATTGCACTAAATGATAAAGGATCTTTTGATCTTACAACAACACCAGAGTAACCAACAATCTGAACATCTCCAGAACCAAGTCTTATAATTTCTACTTTAAAACCAACATCTAAAGACTCTGTTGAGTTTGACGGTAATGTAATAAGTGATGTAGAAGAATTATCTACTGTAATTACCTTTCCAGCATCTGAGGCGGTAATTGTATAGTCACTTAACTTAGAATTAATAGTAGAGTAACCATTTATATTCTTCCATTGGTTATTATGATAATATTGAAGTTGATTTATTGCTGTACCACCAGTTGTAACCTGTCTTACAAAACAAACAAGTCCATCAATAGGTGATGTTAATGCAAGATCACGAGTTTCTGGTGATTGAAAATTATTTACTCCAGCCTTTGATGTTAATACTTCTTCAAAAGTTACTGGAGATGAAAATGTTTGACTAGCGGTCCAAGTATATGATGCATTTGTATTAATGGCACCACTAATTGCATACCAAGTTCCATCCTTGTATACGTATGCTACTTTTCCATTAGTATTAATTGGCATCAGATGTCAACCCCAATGCTCTTAATTCTGCTTCGGTTAATCCTAAAGAGACTAATTTTGCAATTGCTCTTTCTTTTAATAGTTGATTAGTGTTATCTTGTGACATTATTCACCAATCACCCGCCATTCTGATCCAGACCAAACATATAATTTTAACGGGGTAGAGTCAGAATCAACCCATAAAGTACCAGCAGTTAAATCAGATGTTGGAGCACTTGCAGAATATGTAGCAGTTCCATATGTTGGAGCATTACCAGTTACAGATGTAGAGTCAACCCAGATATATCCATTTACAAGATGCTCTCCAGTTGGTGCGGTATCTGAATAAATAGAACGTGCTGGTTCTGCCTCTATAAAGTCAACTCTTGTATCTAATGCCTTAAAATGACCTGCTATAGAATTTGCAATAATGCCATTTGTTACACCAATCTCTTCTACTGTTGGTGCTGTTGTAGATCCGTAATGGTATGTTCTTAAGGCAGCCTGAATATCTGCAGCATCCTCATAACCTGGGATCTGCGTTTTATAAATTGCGCCAATATCTTCAGAAGCCACCTTTGATCACCACCTTGAATTATACCACCCTAATATCAAGATGGACGGTTCTCGTTCCTTCTAAATTTTCCCAAACACTTCCATTGTATTGTAAGGCTTTTAGAGTTATGACTAAGTTGATAAACTCTGTATTTGGGTCTGGCACTATCTGTATTGAATCAATAGATGTTGACAATGGGTTCTGGTTTTCAATGCTGTAAACAATATTAAAGTTTTCTGGTTCTGGAAGAGAACCAATCAAAGATAAAGGAAGGATGTCTGTAACGTTAATTACTTTAGTTCCTACACCATCAACAAAATCTACTGCGTAATTTTTTCTTAATTCATTAGGAAATATTTTAAATACTTTAAGCCATGTTGCACCAATAACTGGAACAGATACATACTGATAAACAGTTAAGTATTCGCTATCAAGTGGATTTAGATTAAAAAATAAATCATATGGTAAAGGAGTACCAGTAAAAACTTCTGATGGCTTACCCATGTCTAAAAATATTTGACTGCCACGTTGACCCTTTGCGCCAATATCTAAATCAACCTCTATTGATGTTGGCGGTCCTACAACTAATACATCTTCTGTAGAAAGCAATACATTTGTTGTCATGATGTTAATGTAACCTGCTCTGTTAGCGAGATTGTTCCTGTAAGAATTGTATAAACATATGGATAAGGAGTGCCAGGTTTTCTTATTTCAACATCATAATAATATGTTTTTGTAGAATCAAGTTGTTCTCCTGCTGCTGGTGTTATTGCACATTTAACATAATTAGGAAACTCTTCACTACCTGAAATTTCTGGTATTGTTGAAAAACATTCTATGGTTGTAGATGATCCTCTTGTTTCTGCAATATAAAACTTAACAGTATAGTCTGTTAAATCCATAGCAGAACCGCCTGCTAATTTTGGATACACGTTAAATTCGTAGGTATCACCTTTATAATAGTTTATATTTAATTCGCCTGGAAATGCCATGGGTTCCTCCTGCTTAATTATACCACGCTGACGTATATAGAATTCATTAATACGGATGAATCATAGTCGGTTCTAATTTGTGGTACCGCTCCAGATGACCACATACCCTCATCCTCAATAAAGAAGTGTTGAGTGACATACATATTGTAGACATACTGATATTTTAATGATGCTACAAACTGTGAAATTTCGGTGGTAGATTTAGGGAAAAGCGTTCTAATCCAAACCTCTGTATTATTACTGTATGTTGTAAGTTCAAAGTTGTATGTTACAAATACTTGAGATCCTATCTTTAAACCGTGAAAATTAAGCATTCTTTGATGCTCATTCCATAGACTTGTGCAATCTTCTGGTAGGTATTTTTCATTTGTATTATTACCTTTTGAATCTACCCAAACACTAACCCATCCATCATCACCCTGGTTTGCGCCTAATCTTATATCTTGTCTATTTTTATTAAAATATGCTCCCCATCCAGCCTGTTGTCCAGACGAAGATAGAGAACTCTTACCGTCTTTGCCAGATGGTCCTTTTTCGCCCCTAGGACCTTGATTGCCGTCTTTTCCTGCTGGTCCCTGGGGTCCAGGCACACCTTGTACTCCTTGTGGTCCTATTGGGCCAGGTACTGGAACATAGTTAACTAAAACCTCAGTATTAGTATTTTGAGTTTCTACAACCTGTGCAGCATAACTTGATTTTTTATTTCCTGGAAAGTCCATAGATTTAGAAACGGGCATGGACTTATTATCCCATAATATTAGCCAACTTGATTGACTGTGATAATTGCTGAAGGAATTGCTGGACCACCCATAGTTCCAGTATTATGTGTCAATTCAATATGATGATTATCTGTTGCCCAATAAAGTTGAACATAATCGTTAGCATTTAGTTTTTGGAATAAATTCCATGCAGCAACAACATACGGACTGTTTGTATTTACTGCAATACGAGTATTTGAATCTGAAATTGCTGTGCCATTTTTTACAAACCATACCTCTACAGTTGTTCCTTGTCCGCCACCGCCAGTATTACGAAATTGAAATGAGAAAGCAAAGTTATAAACTCCAGCATGGGATGCCTTCATTTTGCTATTATCTATAATAGTAAAGCCATTTGTTGCATCTGTATCTAATTGTCTAATTAAAACTGGAACTCCAGTAGATTCTTGTGCCTGAGTAACAGTTTGAGTTTGAATATCATAAAATGAGCCATAGTATGGGTTTAACTGTGATAAACCACTATCATCAAAAATAGCGGGGTGTGTAAAACGTGCCATTATGAACCTACTTCTAGTCTTGCTTTTAGAACTGCAAGAGACATACCATTAGAAGAAGCAACTGCATATATTGCATCATTACCATTTAATTCAATTGATAAGGAATGATTTGGCATAATTCTAAATCCGTAGTTTGTTGATGAAACTGTATCGGATCCACCAATATAAATATATCCAGAAGAATTTACATTTTGTAATGTAATGTCTATTCCAGAATGTTTACCATTTGGCGTAAGTCTTGTTGGTGTTACATTTGATAACACTGTTAGTCCGTGATCCATTTTTTCTCCTATTTAACCTTGTAGGTTTTTCCATTTATCTTTATTACTGATGGAATATTATCTTTTTTATCGCTTACCTTAACAACTGCCATTATAAACTTCCTCCAGGAGATACATCACCAAGAACATAAATAGTTCCTATTACTGGAGTCCAGGTAATGTCATTTATGTCATCTGGAATTATTACCTGTAAATCAAATGGTAGTTCTGCAACTGTAGATAAATAATTTAATCCCCAGTTTTCTGTTACTGATGGAAGAGCGGTAACTGTGACATAACCTTCTGATGCGCTACATTCTAGTGCGTCTAATACGTCTCCAGATTGGTCATATGCTGTTGCTTTATAGGTCCATCCATCAGTATTGTAATATGTAACTTCGTCATTTTCAAAAAATTCAATTTTTAATGTTGCGGTATCCCCACGTACGACTCTCCACTGAAGATTTACTGGATCTGCACCAAATATTTCGGGACCACAAGAATTTACCATAATAGAAAGATTATACCACGAAATGTAGACTTGCCCTAAGATCGGTGGGTATGAGAGACAGATCAAAGGGCAAGCAATTAAAAGTATATCATAACAGACAAAACGGACACCTATGTTTGCATCAGAAAAAACTTTGTGGTATAGTGTTTATAGGGTTTGTGGGGGACTTTGCACTAGAGATAAATCTCACTTCTCACCAGTAGATGTAATAAAAAATCTATGGGGGGAGGGGGGGACTTTCCCTCAGAGATAAATTCTTTATATATATTATATATAGTAGTTATTCTTTAGAGTTTTTAGCGACATGATCTAAAAGAATAACATACATCTTATCCAACTTTTTATCCATATTTCTGCGTAATTCGTCTGCTTCATTTTGACGATCTTTAATTTCTTTTATTTCTCTATTTGTTGCTTTAATTTCATCACGCATTGAGGAACCACCATTTGTTTTAAGTTCGGATAAATAATGCTTTACAAGCCACTTGATTCCACCAGCGACTAGTGTTATAATTGAAAGTGTTGTGAGGATTAATCCTGCCCAATCTTGTACAGACATCATATGGGTAATTATAAACGGAGTTTTTAAAAAATGAAATCTAATATACTGCAAACCTTAGAGTATTCTAAGAACTTAATAATTTCGCCAGATATGGATGGTTTTATTTCGGCGCAGTTACTAAATCGATATAACGGTTCTAAAGTCGTCGGCACGTATGACAAAAACATTCTTTGTCTTTCGGAAGGTGTAAGTCCCAGAGATTGTTTGTTTGTTGATTGCGATATGAATCACCCAGATTATGTTTCGATTGGAAATCATATGCGTTTGGCAAATGATAATATGTCGTCGAAAAGTTTTAACCCCAATATTCATTTTGGCATAACTAAGTACAGCGACAAGTTTCCATTCGCAACCGCTTATTTAATTGCGTTCGCAACAGGAATACAAACATCGGCGACAGATATGATACGCATGGCCTACGCTGACTCTACCCTACGCAATATGGATAATTACAGCGATAACATGCGAACATGGTCTGATAGGATGATATGTCCTGCAGTTGAGTATGTTATTCATGAAACCGAGTATGCCAGACAAATTGACGACGGTATACGAAACATTTATACACAACAATCATTTTCGTCCAAGAGATATGGCAAGGAGCGGTATATACAAACCCTTAATGAGGCTTTCGTCCAAGAGAAGGTTTCACATGAAACATTGAATAGGGGATATAAATATAAAACCGATAAAGTAGGTTTGACAACCGTAAAGAAATATATGTGTGATATTTTCTCATATGCTGAAGTATTTGGAGGAGAGTATTCTATTACGTATTATGATCGTATGGAGTGGTAATTAGGTTCTTTTTTATTTCAGCAAGAATAGATTCTTGGCTTTGTCTACCCTCGGCTATTTGGTATCTTTCTTCTAATGTTAAACCAGTACCGTCTCTTTTTATAGATCTTAAAAATGATTGAGCAAGTTCTCGTATTTGATCAGTCATCATAAACTTTTGAAAAACTATTTTACTATCTGTAAGTGCTTGAAAATAAAATAGATCATCGCCTTCTTTTATCTCAAACTCAGTGTTATCTTCTGGTACAAACCAATTTAACACAGCAGGCCGATACCATCTACCAATGTCGAATTCTCCGCTAATAAGCATTGCTCCTGGAGATGGAGCAGATGGTGGATAATTAGGTGTCGACCATCTGATGGTTAATGGTTTATCTGCAAACATGACATAATTAATATCATAGATTAAATCTATATATCCATCTATTGCAGATTTACGAGATTGTCTTAATGTGACATTATTACCATAGTTCATTAATGGTCCTACATATTGATTGGCTACAGATTTTAAATACCCTGCAGGCCATACAGCCTTATCATTTTTATTTGCCTTAAATGTAAATAGATTTTTTAAGAAAGCACCCGCAGCAGGACAACCGAAAAACCCCATATCTGAATTATTTTTATCTTCTGGGATATTCTTAACAAAATAGTTTTTAACTGGCTCTGGCTCTTTCAAATACCATTGATCTGGCGGAGATGGATCTCTTAATGAAGATGACCAGTATATGGTAATTGTGTCTTTCATTTATTTAGTATAGCATGTTGAGATGTTTTGTGATAGAATGTAATAGTGGGTGATGATGTTAAATTTTCAGATCTTTTTGATCCTTCGCAGCCAAGAAGCGATAGAGATTTAATTGAGTCCCGCCTTGAAATTTGCAATACCTGCGAACACTTTAATCGTCGTATGGTAAAATGTAAGAAGTGTGGTTGTTTTATGAAACTTAAGACAACTTTAAAACAAGCAAAATGTCCTATAGGAAAGTGGTGAAACATGAATAAGGAAGAAGTTATCAAGTTAATGTTGGATAGCATGAATGCTGACAATAGAGAGTTGTGTGCTAGGGCTGGAATTAGTGAGTCTGATGCAGAGACACAGATCTCTCAGAGCCAACCAACTTTAATTTTTATGTTCGGAAATATTTACGATAAGTTAAAGACTAACAACATTATTGCTTAGTCTGTTGTTGTAAGATATTAAAAGTATTTTATGACTCTTGTACATTAACTTCAGGACCAGAGTCTTCGTTTGTTTCCAAAGGCTTTGATCTGTGAGGTTCTGTACATGTGCAAGCAGCACAGCACTTTAGTTCGTTTTCGCTCATAGGGTTTATTATAGCACCTATTTGTTTTCCATGCAGGTGCAGTTATCGCAGCATTCTTCTTTAAATATCTTTAGTGCCAAACCATCGTTTTCTGGTCTACCCAGATCTTCCCAGAACTTTTCTCGTCCCATATTGTCAATTTCTGAAATTTTTTCTGATTCTGTCATATGCTCCACCAAGTCCCTGTGTTATTAAACCATCCATACTTTTCTCTATGCTCTGCGATCTGTATTCTATTTTTCTCCCAGTCGACCTCATGCGTATCCCCGCCACATTTAGGGCAGATCTTGGATCCCATAGTTTTATAGACATGTTCGCAGTACATGAAACCATTATACCAAAAATCTGAATTTTTTTCTAAGATGTATGATACGTAAAATAAAAATGTATAGATCAAAAAAATAGTGAGCACATAATCTCACCATTTTATTTTTATCAATCTATTTTATCGTGGCATTGTGCCAACAATCCACCCGTTGTGAATTCCAACAAGGGGTGCGTCAATACAAACGGCATACCCCTCGGGGAGTTGAGCAGGAAAGAAAGCGATAAATTTCTCAACATGCTCCCTGGTGTAAAAAGGGATAGTCTTGCTCTCTCCGTTAGTCGTTGTTAGTTTTACTTGTATCATTGTTATTTTCTCCTAATTCAATTCTATCATTTGTTTTGTTGTAATGTGAGCGGTCATAGTTAGCAATAGTGCCCCCACTCATGAGGTGAGCCTTTCTCCTTAGTTGCTCCTCGCTATACCCTGCCACTATAACACGCACTCGCAAGGCTCAACATGATAGTCCTCATTGTCACCAAAGAAAATGTAACCATGTCCGTAACATGTATCGCAATCTATTGTTTTTACTGAGTTTATCATTTACTTACCTACTTTCTTATTTCCAAATAATGTCATGTAACGCTTGACAATAACAAGCCCTTTCTCAACACCATAGCGGTTATTGAGGATTTGGCATTGACGGATAGTCAAAGCGTATTTAGGGCGAGGTGCGTAACCTCCAGCCTCTAAGCCAAACTCTATGGCTATGTCCTTGCGGATACTATCGTGGTATTCATTTAGTGAAGTCATTTGTAACTTCCTTTCTTTTTTCTATAAATCTATACTATCAGGGGGGTCTGACAAATTGGCTACTTATTTGCTAAGGCTCACTGTGATTTATCTCACATTTATTTGCTTAGGCTCATTAGCCCTTTTGTCCTTTATTTAATTGTTATAGGAGTATCCTAACATAAAAATCTCAAAAAGTCAAGTCCTAACACGGCGTGTCGCATGTGATTTAGACCACATCACAAATAGGACAATTCGGACATTTACCTAGAAAAAAGTTATCCACAGGTCAGACCAGTCATGTGTGGATAAGTTATGTGACCTTTATCACAAAAAAAGTTTTCCGACACGCCCGAAAAACAGGCTAATTTGTCAGTGGTCTATGATAGTCTTAGGACATAAGATAAAAAAGAAAGGTAGGTCAAAATGACTACACTAACAATAACAAAGTGCGTATCGCACAACCCTATGAAATCTGCTATCTCCGAAATCGGTGATGAGCAATTTACTTTCTGTCAAGATTGTGAACAAAACATTGAGCGTTGGTATGACGATACCGACCCTGAGCGTCTACCTATGTGGACAGATTGGAGAGTGTCTAAATGATAACCGAATACATTGACCAAAACGAGTTTTATCTTATCAAAGATGAACAGCGTTTCTGTTGTGGCGAAAGCCAATTCAAGTATGTATGTAAGGCTCATGGCGAGGCTATGGGTTGCTACTTCTGCGAGTTTGACTATTCACTACCTTGCGAGTGTGAGGGATAAATGATAAAAGTAACACTTACTTCATACAATGGTAATGCTAAGCACTTACCTTTTTACACTATTGAGCAGGTGCATAACTTTCTCGCTATGCTACCTTCACACTTAGATAAATCAACATCGCTAAAGGTAGAGTGTGACCTGTTAGCAATTAGCGGTACTTTGAGAGGAGAAAAATAAATGAAAAAGTTTATTTATTCTATTGCGGTTGAGGTCATTGCAGATGACCAAGACCATGCGACATGGTTAATTTATAACACTAAGTTAGCCGAACTAAAAACAAACTGCTTTGAGATTGAAGAGGAGGAGATTGACTAATGAAAACTAATTTCGAAATAGCACAAGAGATAAACACTCTTGCTAAAAAGCACTATGGCGACAGCGACCTTGCATTTGCTTGGGGCTGTGCACAAGCACTTTTAACAATTCAGCAATTAGAACTAATTCTTGGAATGTTAAAAGAAAAAGAAAATCAAAACTAAAAATAAAAAAATAAAAATAAAAAACTAAATAAAAAGTTTTTTGCAAAATAAAATTGCAAAAAATTCCTAGGCGATCTCCTAGCGTGTCGTCCACAGGTTATCCACAGGCTTTTTGTGAGATAAAACACATTTAAGTTACGGCGTGTCGCCTTGACTTTTTAGGGTTTATGGTGTAGTATTCTACTTATACAATTAAATAAATAGCAAAAACGGTGTGACGCAATTCACATTCAAAATGTCCTAAATGTCCGATTTTGGATTTGATTTTGTCAGCCAAAAATGCTAAACTTACATAGTAACAAAATAAAGAAAGGTGACAACTAATGTCAGCAAATGTCTATTCAATCGAAAGCCTACTCGTAGGCACTTACTACCGCTCTCGCACAACTGAGGGTGAAATCGTTTCAGCCGAAAAAGATAATCGTGCCGTATGGTATGGAGAAAATTGTGAGAGTTATCTCGTAGAAATTCGCCCAACTCATGGGTTCAAGAAAGTTATTCGCACAGTAGCAGTAAAGGTTGGTGAGTAAATGAAACTACACGAATTTCAAGAAATGATAAAGGCGCAACAAGAAGCGCAACGCTTGACAAACTTAGAGAAAATCGCTAAAATTGTATCAACAAACCCAAAGAAAGGTAACAACTAATGACTAACACAATTACACGCTTCGCACTATTTCCTTTTACACACAAAGGATTTGATTTCGTTTCTCATGTAGAAATTGAATCAAATGTCTATCCTCAAGTAACTAATTTACCTGATGGAGTATTTATTCAAATGAATAAGTCTATGATTGACGAATTGCTTACAATTACAGAAAACACAACTCGTGATGAGGTCCTTGCACAATTAGAAACAATCAACGAGGGTGGGTCCTACGCATTCCTAAAATTGGATGGTGAGCAGTAATGATGACACGCAAAGACTATGTAAAAACCGCAGACATTCTAAAAGGATTTGCTGATGAAATTTATCCCGCAGTATTTGAGGATTTGGTTGAGGAATTTGCTCAATACTTTCAAGCAGATAATGAGCGATTTGATAAAGCAAGATTTGAAAAAGCCTGCGGTGTTGATGAGTTAGGATTTATTCCAGCATGAACAGATTTCTAACTTCGCTCGTTCAATTGTTTTTGTGGTTGCCAATTTTATTTATAATTTATTCAGAAATAAAATCACGCAAACAAAATTGAAAAAAGATCCTGAGCATGATCTAAAACTGCTTGAAATTTCAACAAAAATTGCCTAGGCCGTTATCCACAGCGTTGTCCACAGGCTGTTTAATTTAAGATGTGATTAAAAACACACTGAAAGTTTTTCCCAAAATTACGGCGTGTCGTTTGAGTTTGTCAGACTTATCTGATAGATTTATCTTATGAAGAAAGGACAAAAAATGAGTAAAAATAAAAATGCGCTTGAAGTAATTGCTAATTGTAAATTATGTAATGGCATAGGCTATGAGGGTTGGGCACAAGGAGAGGATTTTGACATTGAATGGTGTGATTGTAATCCTGAACACCTAACACCTGAATTATCTTTTGACTACCCTGAAAGAGATACTTGTATTGGTTGTAATGAAAATGGAGTGTCTTGGGACGCTTTGTATTGCTATACCTGCTACCTTGCCAATAACGCAGAGGTAGATTATACTAAGATTGACTTACTATGGGCTACACAGGAGGCTAACTAAAATGGGAAGTAACTTTGCTAATGACTTATCACTTGCTGATAACCTTGACATTGAAACACAGATAGCGATACACTTGAAGTCTAATCACTATCCACCCGTGCCTGAGTTTATGGTCAAGCCTTGTATTGAGGCTATTGACGCAGTAAATGACTTAGGGTTATGGGAATTAGAAATACCACTACCTGAAGGGGTATTGTATAAAGGTATGGCTGATGCTCCAGCATGGGCTATTATTGAACAACACCACTTAGACGCTTGGATTATTGAACGAGAGGAATACTAATAATGGACTATCTATACAGCGTAACTTGCACCTATGACGGAGAGGCTACTCCTCGTTGGGTTGGTAGATTTAGCGATTGCTTATCTGCCGTTGAAACTTATCAAAAGTTTGTAGATTGGGGAACGGCAGTAGAATACTCAACTATCAACTTATCAGAACCTAATGGCAAAATGCACACTAAAACATTTTACAAGAGTGGCTTAGTAACAACTCGCTAAATGTCTGATACAATAAAAACTATGGAATATGCCTTTGTCGATGTCCTCAATGTAGATCAACTCATGGTTGATGATTTGGTTAAAATTGAGGACGACATTGTGCAAATTATTGGAATCACTTCTTTGTCTAATGGTTATGCTATTGGTTACCAAAATGATTTCGGTGAAAGAGATATAGTTGAAGTTGATGACTATGAACAATTTGATTTATATGTTTTAATAGATGACTAAAACCGCCTAGGGCGAATCGGGCAAATCGGACATTTGCATTTTTGACATTTTTATGATAAGATTAATTTATGCTTAAGAAATCGCCTGAAGAGTTACGTCGCTTAATGGAATTACGCCGTAGCAATGCAGCGACCCCAATTAAAAACAAAAATAAGTATAGTAGACAAAGTAATAAAAAAATGATAGAATTAGCAAAGAAAGAAAGGAACCCATGAAACTAAAACGTAGCATGGATAGGAAGGTCACTAATGCAGTCTCAAAAAATGGAAAACAACCAACAATCGCCAACACATTTGGATTACCTGCTGGTAAAAATTTCTCGTGTCCTGGTGCCACCCCTACTTGTACAACTGTTTGCTACGCAGGTAAACTCGAAAGAATCTACAAAGGCGTAAAGGCTGTACTATTACACAATTGGGAATTGCTTAAAGACGCAGATCTCGAAACAATGCAAAACCTATTGCAGGAAATGATCACTGAGTTTAAGCAAGACTGTGATAAGAAAGACGCACCAAAACTATTTCGTATTCACTGGGATGGGGATTTCTTCTCTGATACCTATGCCAATGCGTGGAAGACAGTTATTCTAAATAATACTGATACTAAATTCTGGGTATACACTCGTGTGGATAGCGCAGCAAAAATTCTGCAGGGTATTGAAAACCTTAGTCTTTACTACTCTACAGATAAAGATAATACTGAAACCGCTATTACACTAAATAGGGATAATGGAATTAGATTAGCATACCTTGCCGATACCTTCGCAATTGGGCAGGCAGATCTAAAAGCAATGATAGGCAAAGTGGGTGCTAAGTGTCCTGAGAATAAAAAGGCTATTGCCCTAATTGACAAAGACGGGTCTGCTTGTGTAAAATGTAGTCTATGCGTAGATAATAAGGCAGACATAGTATTTTCGGCTAAAAAGAAGTGAGGATAAATGAAACTAATACTATTAGCAGTTTGGGCTATCCTCTTATGGGCTATCTTTTCTGCCCCCCTAAAGTGACCCAAATCACACCCTAAAAATCTCAAAATGTGAGAAAATGTCAAAAATAACTTGACAACCGCAAAAATAAATGTCATAATAATAACATAACCTAACAAAAGGAGAAACACATGGCAGTATCAACAGCAACTTACAAGGTAGGCGACCTCTACACTTCACAGAAGTCAAAGGTCACAGGCACAATTACAGAAATCAAGCCAAACAAAGACGGAAGTTCCGTTCGTGTCAAACTTGATGTAAATGGCTCACCTCGCTGGACTACTTGGACAGCAAAGTAATTCCTAAATACAGGAAATGTCCTGAGCATGACAACTAAAACTGCTCACTTGACTTTCTAACTGAAAAATGTTAGACTTAGAAATAAACCCAAACCCGTAAGAAAGGAAAACAAATGGCAAGAGGCAAAGCGATAAATGTAAAAATCGCTACCGCTAAGGTTATCAAAGCCTTAGAAACTAAATTAGCAGAAATTGAAAAGAATTATGCTAATCAAGAAGCAAACGAGGCTAAGTATGAAAAGGCTCGTAAGGCTTGGCAAAAGGAAGTCGCTAAGTATGCTATTGACCACTTCTCAAAAGCAGAAAACTTCCGCACTAACTATCGTTCATGGAACAAAACTCTCAATGTAGATTTTGACCTGACTTGTGATGAGAAAGACTTTCCTGCTGAACCACAGCGAGAGTATGAACAAATCCATCAACACACTTATCGTGAGATGAAAGAGGAATTGTCAAACGCAATTCGTATTCTCAAGATGACAGATGAGGAAGTAGTTTCCACATCTACTTACAACGCTATCGCCCGATACTTGTAAAATTACTTTCCTGAGCATGAAATAAAACTGCTCAACTAATAACCCAACAGAAAGGCAAGAAATGACACTCGGAGGATACACTTATCAAGTAGGAGATTTATTTACTACTTCTAAAACAGGTGTTACAGGTCGTATTGAAAAATTTGTTCCAATGCGTCACAATGTAACAAAGGTAATGCTTCGCTTGGCAAATAATCAAACACGATTTGCTATGGTAAAGACATACTAAGTTTCTTTCCTGATAAGCCCCGCTAAAAAATGAAGTGGCGAAAGTCCTTGCGGGTATTCCTGGAAAGATCATCCTGAGCACGATGTAAAACTGCTCCACAAAAAATCGCCTAGGCGGTGTGATTTAAATCATAGTCCAATATGTGAGATGGTTTACGTACTCGATTTGCTTTTCCCCCTAAAAAATGTTATGCTTAGATTATTAAAGAAAGGATAAAAATGATAAGCACAATGCTTGAAATACAAAACGCAACACAGGAAGCAGTTCATGACCCAATTATAATGGAAATGGCTTCCGCTATTTATCACCACAAAGACGAGATGTCATCAGAGGAATTTGCTCGTGCCTTATTCCAATACTCAGCAGCGCTATCAGCCATGACTACAACATTAGTTACCCATGTATTATTGACAGAGCAGGAATTAAATGTTATGCTTGATACTATTAAAGAATTCGATGAATTAGGAAAGGAAATGGAATAATGGAAAACACCAATGATGTACTGGTGCCTGAGCACTACAATGCTAACCAACTTGTAACTTACAAGAAGATTGAAAACGATGTAGTCTCGTTCCCAACTATCAAAGTTAATGACCTTGAATGGGAATTGGACCGTCAACGCAGCATGCAAAAACGAATCGATGAATTAAATAACACAATTAGTCGAATCACTGACAACATGACTGAGGAATCATGGTATAACCCAAATACAGAGGCTGCAGAGATTTTAAATGATTTGTGTGAAATTCTTCAATACAGTCCAGTGAAGACAATTGATTTTACTGCAAACGTAACAATTAATGGTCAGATTGATATCCCAATGAATGAAGTTGAGGATTTTGATTTAGATTCATTTATATATGATGTTCTTTCAATTGATACATACCATGGCAATGTTGAAATTCATGACTGGGATGTTAATTCTGTAGACGAATGCTAAATATTTGCAGGGTTCATGAAAGGCCCTGCAATGTATGCGGATCCTATCTTTCATCCTTTCTTAAATAGGACCGTAAGGGACCTGAGCACGTCCACGTAAACTGCTCCACCTCAATCTCCTAGCCCGTCGATCTCAAAATGTCAAATTTACGGCGTGTCGGGGCATTAAGTATTAGGATTTGCTTTTGTCAGGGGGTTGTGCTAAGATTGTTATAAATGACCACAGAAAGGACAAAAAATGGCTCATGAATTAGAAACGCAAAATGGCGTTGCTTCTTTCGCATCCTTCCGTGAACCTGCTTGGCATGGCTTAGGCACAGTTTTCACAGAAGAAAAAAATACAGCAGAAATGCTTGTTGCTGCTAACCTAAATAATTGGAATGTTCGTCTTGAAGATGTAAATATTCCATCTCACTTATCATCAGATAAGTCTTACCAATATGTTGTTCGTACTAACCCTACGGATAACTCACAGACCGATGTTCTTGGTGTAGTCGGTGAGCGTTACCATGTTTTACAGAATGAAGATTTATTCTCATTCGGTGACACATTGTTAGATGGTGGAGGTCGTTGGGAAACGGCTGGCTCAATTCGTGGGGGTCGTGTTGTATTCGGCTCTCTTGCTCTTGAGCGTGAAACCATCCTTGACCCAAATGGTGTTGCGGATAAGGTAAAGACTTATTTGCTCATCAACACTTCACACGATGGCTCTATTGCTATTCAAGCGTCTATTACACCTGTTCGTGTTGTATGCGCTAACACTCTAAATATGGCTCTTGGTCGTATCAAGAAAAAAGATGGCGTAAAGCAATCTTTCAAAATTCGTCATACACAGACAGCAAATGGTAAAGTTCAAATTGCTCGTACAGCACTTGGTCTTGCTAATGCTTACATGGATGAATTCGACAAGATGGCTCATGCCATGATTGCTAAGGAAATCACAGCGCAACAATTCAATGACATTGTTCTTGCTGCTTATCCAAAGCCTGAAAGCGATAAGAAAATCGCACTCACTAAGTGGACAAATAAAATTGACACCATCAACGATATTTACACAGGTGAATTCAATGGCATGATTGCTGGTAATGCTTGGGGCGCACTCAATGCTCTAACTGAGCGTTTAGATTGGCATCGCTCTGCTCGTGGTGGTAATACTGAGGCAATGCTTGCTGCTGCTTCTGGTTTTGACCCTGCGATTACAGCAGAAAAAAATCGTTTGCTAAATGTTGTTCGCAACGTTTTAGAAATTGCTGCGTAAGTAATTTCAACTCCTGAGCAAGAGTATAAACTGCTCAATTTTTATTTTGCAATTGCAGATCATAAATAAAAAATTGCAAAAAATCGCCTAGCGGAAACGGACAAAACGGACAATTGTATTTTTCTCAAAATTTGATTACGTAGGACTTGACTTTTTTCCTGAATTCTGCGATAATTAATGCATGACTCAAACAAAATACAAACCCTACACAATTGATGAATTAGTTACAGAGATCTTTGAGGATAACTATTCTCATTTTGAATTTATAGATAACATGAACGGTGGCGACTGTGATTGTGTCCTTCATACTACTATGAGTACTATTATTAAGTATTGGGGAGAGTGACTTGACATCCCCTTGCATTTTTGCTAAAATTTAATTACGACCCAATAGAAAGGACCCATAATGCCAAACTGGTGTTATAACCATTTATCTGTAGACGGACCTGCAGATGAGGTAGCAAAACTAAAAACAAAACTAAGTCAACCATTTACCAAAATGCACGACCAATGGAACCCTGCAACAGGTGAAATGGAATTAGTTCAAACATTGTATTCAAACCCTGTCTTTGCATTTCATAACATTTATAACCACATTGAAGACGGTGTATCAGAAGAAGAATACATGAAACAACCTGACCATTCATTGCCATTGGCAGAATCCTTGATGTTCAAAGGTAACCATTGGTACGATTGGAATGTTCGTAACTGGGGTACTAAGTGGGATGTTGGTGTTTATGATAAGGATGAGTATCCTGAAACAGAGATTACTGATGAGAGTGATACCTCTATTGGATACCGTTTCAATACCGCTTGGTCTCCACCAATGCCTGCGATTGAAAAGTTAGTTGAACAATACCCTAAACTAAACTTTAACCTATCTTACGAAGAAGAGACAGGCTGGGGTGGCGAAGTGTCATGGGAAGAGGGTATTCTAATTGAGAGTACAGAGTATGAGAATAAGTGCAGAGACTGTGATTCAGAGAACACCTTAGACTATTGCGAGAATGAGTGTGGCGAGATATGTGATTCTTGTCACTATTTAGGCGAGGCAGACTTAGAAGCAGTTGCAGAATGCGAGGTACATAAAGTATACTTAGATGAGGACCATGTACCCGATTATAGAATGGATGAAGTAAATGCCTGATAAGTTTATTGAATATCTGAAGTTACATCTAATTAGTTTAGAACAAGATTCAGCCCATATTGAAAAGGCTATGAGTGAATACCAAAATTATGAGGATGATGACTATCGTATGTTAGAGATTGAGGATATCTCTACTAATGGACAGATTATCGCTACCGCACACCTATTAGCAGTTGCAGAGGAGATGTACAGTGCAAGCAATTAGTGAGTTAGACCCAAGACTACAATTAGCGGTTGACATGCGTATATCTGGTTTGGATATTATGCATGGGGAACTAAAAGTATTAATGGTTGATACAGAAAATAAATTGGCTGAGTACACAGACCACGATAATGAGCAGTACGATCAAACAGTAGATAGGCTGCATTTAGAAGGGTACCTTGACGCATTGTCCGATTTGTACCAATTGACATACCAACTTTCATTTGCTATTATGGATAAGGAAAAGGAGCAAGAATGATTAAAGTAGATAATTTAGAACTTATTGGCCAGTTTTCTGTTGACAGTGGGCAGGCCATGGTTGGTGACCCATGTTATTTAGACAGTTGGAAGCATTGGAACCAAGACAGTGATGAGAAGTTTGACGAGTATGAGAATCGTAAAGGCGAATACGGTTATCTTGGCTCTTGTGAAGCAACTATCAAAAAGGGCTATGGCGAGTTAGGCGGTAATAGTGCTGTTGCTTTTAGCACAGGCTATGGTGACGGTCTCTATCCCGTCTACGCACAAATGAATGAGGACGGGCGTGTTGCTTTAGTTGTCATTGACTTTACAGGCGAGTATTTTAGCGAGGAGGAATAATGGGAGCACGTTGCACATTTGTTTTTAAACAGTCTGAGGACCAGGCAGTAGCCTTGTACAGCCATTGGGGCGAAGACTCTATGTACCAGGACCTGGCAGCAGCCCTACAGCATGCAGCACGGCGTAAAGGTGACTCATCATATTACACACGTATGGCAATCAGTTATTTGCTGCAGGATAGCATATTAGATGAAACTGGTTTTGGTTTATATGCATGTAACCCTAATGACCTTGGTTTTATGGACCACCCAGTACTAATCGACCTAACAGATAATACTATTAACGATGACACTGGTACCCATTCTATTGATGAATTTATTTTATATCATGGTTTGGTGACGACGGTCACATCCTAAAAGAGGGTTGGGTCCCCTCTTCTACGGGGGCGTGAGTAATCTTGCCACTTGCGCCCCCTCTCTTTTTTTGATACAATCCAATAGGAGGAATTATGGCATACAGCGTTAGACGGAAACCTGAGAACACCAAAGAAATACAATACTCCACCAGATTTGCTAAGTTACTTACAGAAGACATGGGACTAAATCTGGAGGCTGTTGGCTTTCATTTAGTACGCAATCACCCTGTCATTGTGACACGGCGTTTAGATGTCCTTGCCTTGACAGCACAGGAAGAGTATGATAAACTTATGGGAGAGTACAGAGGAGATAACTATGGAAATCAGTTTTTCTGATAAGTGTGGCATTCTGGGTCAGTTCTGGTTTGAGTTCAGAGATGACGAAGATCTACAGAACTTTGTGGAATACAACGATGTCGGATTGCCCCTTGCATGGTTTATTGCATCTGGCTTAGTCACCGCAACCGACATGGCTGAAGACTACGTTCGTGAAACCTTCAATCATTTTCTTGCAGCCTTAGAAGTCACAGATGAAGAGGTTGCTGGCTGCACAAATCTTGATGAGGTTCTTGCAGTTGCTGCAGACAAAAAGGGTATTGATTTAGAATAATAAAATCTCATCACCCTGCAGCAGGCGGGGCCTAGATGATCTTTATACATATCAAACCATCAAACCATTTTATCCAAACATATTACGAACCATCATAAATTTTTTCCAGAATTTTATTACGATCTCAAACCATATATCCCCAAACCTTATACCATAATATTTTTGGTTTGTCAAACCATGTATACCTAGTGTATGATTGTATATAGTACTAGAGGTATTACGAAGTCTTCTTTTATACCCCGCCGTTTTTCAGGCGGGTATCAAACCAGTGTTATAATGATTATATGAGTCCCCGTCACTTTGCTAGAATGTATGAGAACAAAAACTCTCATCGTCATGATCAACAGTCTGATTGGGATACCTTTACAAAGGATATGACGGTTTTGACGGGTATGTTGTATACAATTGCAAAGGCTCCTCTCAAACCTTTTATCCCTGCATTCTACAAAACCGCCAAGGAATATAAAAAAGATTACGAACCTATATATAATCTCCCTGGTGATGGTTGTCCTTGTGGCTGTCCCGCCGACAATTGCACATGCTGCTGCTCCAGGCCTGAAGGCTGCGCTCACCGCAAATAGCGGCGGGATAAAAAGATTACGAACTCTCTCTAATATCCCCTATATATACATAACAAACCATATTTCCTGGTTTTAAAAACTTTTCAAACCTTTTAAAAAGTATTACGAACTTATCGAAATTTTTCCTGGATATTTGGCAATTTTCATTCAAATTCCTTTACGAAGATACTTGACAAACCATGGTTTTGAATGTATAATGCCCAAACCTTTATATGATGGTTTGACAGATATGATGGTTTGGAGTATAATCCCGATATTATGGTTTGAGGAAATTTGGTTTGACAAAGAATTTTTTGCCCCGCATTACGATCCGCCCTCTTAAAAACGTTCCATCCACCACTATCCTCCACTTCACTCCACTTTAACCCTATCCAATAATATAATCAGTAAGATTTTTCTGTGGATAAACCTGTGGATAACTTTACGATATACTGTATATATGGACAAACCAGAATACGACTCTTTAGGCAAATCTTGGAAGGATGCACCAGATTGGTGTGATGATTGTGTAGCAAATCCAGGAGAGAAATGTCCTGATTGTGGCTATACTCATAACTGTTAGTCTGTGGATAACTCTGTGGGTGTTATAATAAACACATGGACCTACAGATCATAGAAAACTATTTTGAGATAAAAACAGATTGGCAAAGTGTCCTAAATCTTCTTTACGAACAATCAGATGCCAAAACAAATCGTTTATGGATTAAAATAAAAGAACGTAAACCATTTAACCATATACCTGAACTTAAGAGTTTCTGTCAAAAACTCAATAGTGATTATGGTGGTAAATATGTTGAAAATTGTATTTTTAATCAAGATTTTTCCGAGGGTAGATGTAATTGTCCTGCTATCTGGCATATAGATGGACCAGTCATATCTTTGGGCAAAGACCATATAAGCAAACATAAGGATACATCAGATGCAGCCTATATCCAGATATTAGGCAGATCCTTTTGGAACCTTGATGGCCAGAATGTAGTATTAAATCCTTCAGACATTATGTTTTTGCCCAAAACCATCAGTCATGAGGTTTGGGGAGAAGGTCCAAGGTTTGGTGTTCTATTATTTGCCATAGATGAGAGTAAGAAGATATCTTTATAGGTATATGTATTACTATAGGGGTGATTGGGTATATTCTCTATACCGCCCATATTTGACAAACCATGGTTTAAAAGGCTATACTTAAGGTATAACTACTAACAAAGGAATAATATGAAGAAGGTTGTTTTGTCTCTATTAGTGGTGGGGATGTCTTTTATACCTACCGCCTCATTTGCCGTAGATTTTCTTACGCCAGAAGAAGAAAGCCTGACTACCTCATCAAGCGAATGCTGGTCAGATGTTCAGTCATTTAAGTATGATGTGGTTGGCGAATCTCATAGAAAACCAAACGTTGAGCAAGTTCTTGGCGATAGAGCAGACTGGGATTACCCATTTATGATCTCAAAAGCCAATTTAGTTCCAGAACCATCAAACAAGTCTGATAAGTACGCAATTAAGGTCGTTGTTTCAAACATTCATATTGGGTATGTTCCTAAGCAATATTCTAAAACCATGTCTTTATATTTAAAGAGTAAGAAGGCTACTAATATCCCACTTTGTCTGGTTTGGGACAATGATTCAGTTGGATATCAGGCTTTTCTAAACATGGACATTTATCTTAAGTCTATTAAGAAAACCATTCCTTCATGGCGTAATGATAGGCAGATATCTTTATAACACTAAGGGCACTCTTAAGGGGTGCCTTTTTTGTTCCCCCGCTTTTTTAGAGATATAAACCATAGTGCCCGTTTAGGGCATATTTAGGTTTTATATATCTATTTTGCGCCGAACTTTAAAGACTTGACTTATTTTTCGCCGAACTGTATAATCGATATATGAAACTATTTGGACTAACCTTTCGCAGCCCTATTATAAAGTATAAAGAAATTAATCTTGAAGAGGATCTTTATGATGCTATTCGTGCCTCTATCATTGAAGATATTGTTACTGAGATGGAAGAAGAAACAAGGCATAACATTGAGGTTATTAAACTGTTTGGACCACGCCCATGACACATGACGAATCTTCTATGTACCTTGCCGTAATAAAAGATTTAAACAAGTTGATACGAAAGCAAGCAAAGGCAATAGACGCATTAATGGAATTGCATAGGCCAGAGCATTCTATTCGTGGATACCGTTGTAATCTTGACGATGAATTTTATCCATGCCCAACTGTTCAGGCTATTGAGAGGGAATTGGGATGAGTGCAGATAACTTTTATATCATTCGTAAGCATCCACTTGGTGGATATGCTGCGGTAATGGGGTTTGCTTCTGATACTGATGAAAATGATGAACAGATTATGCCAGAGGCTGAAATCACTGATAAACAGTTTGAAAAGTGGCAAGATGCTTGGAATTATGCACTTGGAGAATATTCAGAATATGGGTATGATGTTCACCCTGAATGTATGGAGGAAAAACAATGACATACGAATACTACTATCCATCAGAGTCCTATGATTCTTTAGTTGCATCTGCTGGAACTATTATTAAAGATTGGAATATAGGAGACTGGCAGGGTGATTATGTATACCTGCTCAAAAATGGTAACAAGTTTGGCTTTACTGTAGTTGGGTATGGATCTTGCTCTTATTGCGATGCCCTTGAAGGTTGCGAAAATGATGATCAGGTTGAAGAATTAAAAGAGGAAATTGTTAAAGGGATTTTCTGGGGGACTGCAGAAGAAGTAGAAAACTATGCTATTAATGATCATGCTAATCGTTGGTATTATCATGAACATGAATGGAAAACTATTAAAAGAGAACTAAAAGCAGAATTGAGAAAGGCTTAACATGAGAATATTTGTTAATATAGATGACATTACTTGGCAATGTGGTGACTGTGGAAATGTATACGATTTAGCAGTTAATCATTGTCCTAATTTTATATTGGACAAAGCATTATTGGAGCAAGGAATGCTAAATTTAAATTATGATAACCCTGCAAAAAATAAAAAGGGTAAAAAGAAATGAGCAAAAATAAAAATAAGCGACCAGAGTATATCATCAAGGTTGATCGTGACTGGAGATACGGGAGACATGCCAGATTCTGGGAGATTCAGAGGTGGTACGGTACAGATGAAAAAGGATATTGGTCAAGTGCATGTAGAGGCGGTTTAGCGTATACTGAATGGGGTATGAGGCTGGCCATTAAAAGAAAATTAAAGAAGATGAAGATTGGTAATGCAACTAATCATTTTGATTTAAATTGGAATAAAATTGAGGAGCCTAAGTGACGCTTGAAGAAGAGATTATTGATTTAACCGATAAATGGTATAGGTATGTCGGAATGGACCATCATAAAGATCGTGATTGTCACTGGTATATAACAAAGACCTATTCATATGGACAAGAACCATATTGGATGGCAAGTCATCATGGATACCGTTCTGAAGTCTGGTACAGCCCTAAGTGTGATACTGAGGAGTTGGCAGAAACCCTTTTGCGTGATAAAATTAAAAAGTTGGTAGAAGAGGCTATTTGGTATTTAAAGCGGGATCTTGATGATCAAGATGCTCTTGACTGGATGGTTAAAACAAAAGAACAGGTAGAGCAGATGATTAAGGAATTGTCATGAGCAAAGAACCTAAAATATCTCAGATGGATTGGCGCAGCCTTGGTTATTGGCCTGTATACAAAGATGGTAAAAAAGTTTGGGTGCCTAAAGATAAGGTAGAGAATAACAAACCAGATGAAGAATAAATACTGGTTTACGAACTACTCTTTATAGCCCCAGATTCCTCTAAACTCTCGATCTTCTGGTCTGAAGCCACCTGTAACAGCATGCGCTAACTTAAACATATCTGGGATAACCAAATCACCCTGCTGCCACTTATGAACCATTCTTATATCTTCATTGGTCCATATAATGTCTTCGATCTTTCTTATTAGTCCTTCAAAATATGATAGATTATCTTCATTTGGTACCCCGCCTTTATAGGATACCAATCTAACCATATACGGCTTTGGCAATATGGTAAAACGAATAATTGGTTTATTTGTTAGCCAGTGCTCAGCAATAATAGGATAGTCATCTGCAAAATTTAATGTGCCACTTGCAAAACCATTTTTTAATTGTGCTTCTTTAATAAAGTCTGGCTCAGTAATTCTGCTATCTAAAAGAAATTGTTTTTCTTCTTCTGTGAGCATTTCAAAAATAACATTAGTATCTATAAAATATGTTTTGCCATTCTCTTTGTCTGTTTTAAAGTTATACATGTTCCAGGTAGAGGCTACGATAGGATTAACATAATAGGTATGTTCTACATGCCATTCTACAATAATATCATCTGGACCAGAAACTATTTCTGACTTCCGCTCATGATTTTCTATATATTTACTTTCATCATTAATAAGAGACCAGCCAATCAATTTACCCAATTTTTTAGCAAAATCAAATTGATCTTTTTCAGTTAGATTAGCGTTTCTAAAGCATATCACAGATTCATTAATAAGTTTATCTTTATAATAAGCAGCATCCTCTAATACTTTATCAATGCCAGGAAATTCTACAGGCTCTATGTATATCATATTACTCCTTCTTTGCTGTGCATGGCTCATTTACTTTATGTGCCACATAAGCCCCGCACCTACAAGACTCTGTTCTACATTGACAATCCCAAGTTCTTGGCTGCTTGTCTACTTCTTCATTAATAACATCACATGGCTCATCTGAAGGATGTGTTACAAATTCTCCACATGGGCAAAATCCAGGCGCATCGTTGCAAACATCAGGGTCTATATCTGCGTAAGTGCTTACTTCTGGGGGAAAAGGTAGTTTATTTTTATTTTCTTCTGTTACCCTTGTAAAATTATTTGTGTTACAAGCCCCACACACCAAAGTTTCTTCTGTTTCTGAGGGAAGGTGATTTCCACAATTATCGCATCTATACATATTTGGCACATCTTTATTATAGCAGACACACTTAAAATTAAAACCTGCTATAATGGAAGATATGAGCAATAATCTATCAATAGAAGAACTCCAAGCAATTTGGGAACCACGCAAAGAATATATCGATAAAGATCTTTGGGTAATACGCAATTTTTTAACTGAAGAAGAGTTAGAATTACTTAACAAAGAAGCAAATGACCCAGAAGGATGGTACGCTACAATGCGATCACCTTATGGAGGAAATACAAAAAATAAATTTATAGGATATATTCCACAATATAATTCGCAAGGGGAAATGCTTATTCCAGATGCAAATTCACAATGGAGAGATAGAGATTGGATGTCTTTGATTGAAAAAAGAATAGAGGCTGTAGTTCCTAAGTATTTTGGCGGTGCAGGTGCTTTGCAGTCTTTTTTTGAAGTTCCTGACGAACAAATTATGGCAGAACTTGGCAGAATACCAGATTACGCTATGAATTGGCATTATGAAAGAGATCATGATGATTCCGAAGAAGAACAAAAAACAATAGTTAATTTTTCTAAAACTCAGGGTAAGCAAATTCTTAGTGAAGGAAAGATTTCGGCATCCTTCAATGTTTATATCAATGATAATTTTGATGGAGGAATTCTTGAATTTCAAAATAAAGATTATGTAATAAAACCAGAAGTTGGTATGCTGGTAAATATTCCTATCTATAAAGAGTTCATGCATAGAGTTACAAAAGTTACTAATGGCAATAGACATACCATCTATGGAAGATGTTGGGATACACCAAATGGTAAATATTTCTCAACAAATGAAGATTGCTAATTTATGAATAAAAGAATTTTAAAAGATGGTACTGAGGTAAGTTCTTATGACCATCCAATTGATCTTGTAATACATACAAAGGCTCCAGGCAAATGGAAGTTAATAGACTTGGAAACTGGACAAGAGTATATTGGTTCTGAAATAACACATCCATCCTTTGGAGAAATATTAAGGCAAAAGGTCATGGAATGCAAAATTGGCTCTTGGATAAAAACTAAGAATAGGGTATAATCAATATATGCAAAAATATAGAAACGGTATAGTAGATATCGACGGTACATTAATATCTCCTTGGGGAGAACCATTTGCCATTAATCAAAATGTAGTAGATTTTGTTAAAAATAACATTAGAAATGTAATTATTGTTACAGGCAGAAAAGAATCTGAGTATAAAAGAAAAACAGAAGGTCTGTTAGAAATTTTAGAAATAGATCCAGTAGCATTGTATATGAATCCATACGGACCTGAAGAGTCTGATAAATATAAGGACTCTGTAGCAAACCATTTGTCTAATATGAAGATATCTATTGCTATAGACGACAATCCTAATACGAGGGCAGTCTATGAGTCTTATGGTATTCCTACTATAGATCCGAAGGATATCCTCTAAATACCGCCTCAGATTGGCATAGAGGGGTTACTATGAGACAGTCTAACGAATCTAAGTCTGAGTCTGGTCAGAAAAGATATGAAAAAAATAAAAATCGTATGTCTGATAAGCCACATTTATCTAAGCATGAAAGATGGGAAATGCGTGAAAGATTACGTATAATAGCAGAAACAACAAAAGGATTTCATAATGAGTAAAAAATTAGAAATAAGGGTATTATGTCATAAATGTGGCATAACATTTTATGTTGTTTCAGATACCCCTAATCTTATACAGCAATGTCCAAGATGCTATAATAAGTAGATGATGTGTTTTTATTGTGACCAAAGGGCAGAGTTTACCCAGCCAGAAAAAGATACTGGCAAAATAATTGATGTTTGTAAAAAGCATTTTACTTGGATGCATGCTGGATAGGGGAAATCATGGGAATGAATATGGAAGAATGGCCAAAGAAAACCAAAGTTAAAGTAATTCTTTCTATTGCTGTTATTTTTGCAGCGATGATTTTACTTTCATTTATTTAAAATATCAAACTTTACAAATTGACCACTTTACGATATACTTGATATATGGCTGGCAAAGTTGTTATATGTAATATTTGCAAAAAAGAAATTGAAGTGCGCTCTGGTATATTTGCTCATGACACACTTAATAGACATATGAAGGAGCATAAATGAAACCTTATAAGTTTGACGATCCAGATTACGAAGGTTATGAAATAGAGATCCCTGTTTATGTAGTTAAAGATATTATCATAGATTATTTAAGGAAGACATATTATTGGTCTGTTGCAGTTTCTGCTTTCTTGATTGGCTTTTTATTGGGAGTTATTGTAAAATGAAGCAACAGGTACAATTTAAACAATTAGAAGCAAACACGGTTATTAGTTTATTTACTGATTGTCCAGAAAAATATTTATTAATAGATAGGGAAACTGGAAATGTTTTTGTTGCTAAAGAGACAGGAGAGTGGGAGTTAATACGTGGTGGACAAGTTAATTAATTTTTTGTTTCGTTTTGAATCATTACGAACAGCAATATTTGCAGAGGTAGATTGGCACAATTCTATTACTCGAACCCTTAATGATCCTGAATCGATGAAAGTTGCCTCTGCATTTTGGTGCGAAGAAGATGGATGGCGTGGTTGGGGTATAAAAGATAATGGAAATTATTATTTTCATGATGTTGCAGAAAAACATCTAAGTGATATACTTGATATAGTTATTAAAAAAGAAATAGTTTACTAAGGAGAATAATATGCAGTGTGGTTGTGGATTTTCAACAGAGTATCCAACTTGTAATGGTACTCATAAAGTAGTAAAAGCAGTCAAAGATAAAATTATTGCAGAAATCGAAGCAATTCCTTTAGAAGAAAATACTTCGCAATTAAATGCTTTGGGAATGAAGATGCTTGCTATTGATGTTGTTAAAAAAATTAAAGGTATTTAATGCATAAGGTGGGGACTTGACAACTATCTCCATTTTACTCTATAATTAGTATTGTAAGCACACAACCTAACAGAAAGATATGGAATGAAAAAGTTAATCTCTGTAGTTTTTGCAATTTCTTTAATTGCCCCCTCAACTGCTCAGGCAAATGATCTTGCAAACCTTGAAGCAGCAAGACAGTTGCTAATTAAACAAGCAAAACTTGGAAACTCAGATACAAAAACACTAAAACAAATTGAAGCAGAAATTGCAAAACTTAAAAAAGAAACAACAAAACAATCTGGAATGTGTTATGTTAATGGATACACAAAAAGTAATGGAACAAAAGTTGCTGGATATTATAGAAAGTGTAAGGCATAATAATGAGTTTACGTTTTAGAAAAAGAATTAAGATCATGCCAGGATTAAGCATGAATCTAAGTAAGAGTGGGGTTGGACTGTCTACTGGAACTAAGGGTGCAAGGTTATCTTTGGGTGCTGATGGAAAGGTTCGTGGTACTGCTGGCATTTCTGGTACAGGAATTTATGCTACAGAAACCTTAAGCGGTAAATCTAAAAAGTCTAAAGATCATTCTGCAGTAACAACAAAAACCGTTATGACTGAAACTGGTGCTGAACTTCCATCTATAGATAATATCCCAAGCATCGGAATATTTTCTGTAATACTTCCTTGGATTTTATTAAGTGTATTTGTAGCAGAGTGGGTAGGTTGGGTTTGGTTAATTGTAATGATTCCAGCATGGCTACTTAATAAATTTATTAGATTTGCTGCACAATATCCTTCTCTTGTTGGAGTAAAAACAAAAGAAGTAGTTCAATAAGGTTTAAGCAACAGTAGCCAAGTTGGTTAAGGCCCCGAACTCATAATTCGGTTATCGTAGGTTCGAGTCCTACCTGTTGTACTTTGGAATATGGCTGGCTGGTGGTCAGGAGGTGTCTTATAAGCATCTTAGAGTTTGGTTCAATTCCAAAATATTCTACGCCCTTGTAGCCCAGTGGCAGAGGCACACGACTTAAAATCGTGCAAGCATTGGTTCGAATCCAATCAGGGGCACTAAACCCCTGTAACTCAGCGGACAGAGTAGCGGACTTCTAATCCGTTTGTCGTTGGTTCAAATCCAACCAGGGGTGCTACAATTAAATATTGGTCTGTAGTTCAGTTGGTAGAACACTCGACTGTTAATCGAGATGTCGCAGGATCGAGACCTGCCAGACCAGCAAAAGTTAGGAGGTATAATGTAAAGATGAAGTTTCATTATTTTGGAGGACAAGTTTCAATAAATTCATCTAATATAGATGAACTTGAAGATGCCCATTGCGATGGAATTCTTTTTACATATAGACCACAGCAAGGAGATTTTTTTCCTTTTGTTGCCAGAACAATGAAGTTAGATCAAAAAATAAAATATATGATTGCAATTAGGCCTCATGTAGTTTCTCCACAATACTTATGCATGATAAATCAATCTATGAAAGATATACAGCCCAATAGGATACAAATAAACATTATTGCAGGACATATTAAGCCAGATGAACTGGAGTACGGAGGAATACTTGGTTCAGTAAATGATCAATCCTCAATTCCAGATAGAGTAAATTATATGATAGATTACATTAAAGAACTCAAAATAATGGAAAAAAATCATATAGAAATACCTGATTGTTATGTAACATGTACAAATCAATATGCTTTAGAGGCAGCAGCAAAACTCGGATATAAAATAATATTTCCTTATAGAGAATATAAGTTTGGTTATTTTTTAGATAGAAGTGTTGAAGGTCAGGAAAAACCTGGAGATACTTTTGATTTATCAGGAAAACATATTATGTTAGCAATTTCACCAATTATAAGAGATACTCAAGAGGAAATAGATAATGAGTTTCCTAAAGATGTAGTTGTTCATACACAAGATGGTAAATCCTATATTGATAGGCCAAGATTTGCAAAGGATACCGCTTATTTTACCTATGATAGATTTGTTAGTTTTATTAAAGAGTTAGAATCAAAAGGTATTAATGAAATGCTTTTTAATGGATACCCTGAATCCGAAAGAAAGAGTTTAATTAAATACATAAAAAAATATAAAGAAAGTGAATAAAAATATTTAATGAGTTGCGCTATTATTGGTAGTGCGCTATAATTTAATGGTTGGTCCGTTAGAATAGTTGGTTAGTTCGCTACCCTGTCACGGTAGAGGTCACGGGTTCAAGTCCCGTACGGATCGCTGAGAAGGTAGGTGGTATATATGTGCCAGGGAAAAGGGGAACACATATATATTAAGTTGCAACCCTACCTTCTCCTCTTTTTGGCACTATCGTCTATCGGTTAGGACATCGCCCTTTCACGGCGGAAAGACGGGTTCGATTCCCGTTAGTGCTACATTTGAAAGTTATGGTATTATATAAGGATGGAAAAAGTATATTTAGACGAAGATAAAAAAGTTTGGATCATTGAAGATTTTCTCACTGAGGAAGAACTAAGATGGTTTAAGAGACAAACTGACGATCCAAATGGTTGGTATCCTACTATGAGATCGCCATATAAAAATATATTAAATAAGTTTTTAAATATTGTTCCAAGGTACGACGAGACTGGCAATATAGTATTCCCTGATGATAGTTCTGAAGTTTTACAGTTACCCGTTTTTACAAATCCTGGCGGGATTTGGGAAAGACTGGAATCTGTTTTGCCTCCAGTATACGGAAGACACGCAACTTTACAAAGTTTTAAGTATATGACAGATGAAGAGATTAAAGAAGATGCCAATTATTCTATGCTACAAGAATATGGTGTCAAGGTTGAAGATATAGACTTTGCTATGTTCTGGCATCAAGATCCAGATGAAGAGCAAAACATTATCTGTTCATTTAGTCTTTACTTAAATGATGATTTTGAGGGTGGAGAGTTAGAGTTTGCTGAGGTACCCATTAAGTTAAAGCCAAAGGCTGGAACATTGGCTGTAATTCCTGGTGGGCATAAGTATAGACATAAGGTAAACAAGGTATTAGGGCCTAATTCAAGACATACACTATATGGAAATTCTTTTATAGATCCTTCCAGGATACCCCAAAGCACCAAAGACGACTGCTAAAATAGTGTTATAATAATACTATAACCCACAGGAGGTAATTGATGAAATCAATTTATGATATCGAATTGGAATCAGCCGAAGGCGTTCCTCATTTCATGCAACAGTTTAAGGGCAAAGCAATCATGCTTATTAACACAACAGTTGGCTGCGGAAACGCTGGTCAAATGGAATCTATTCAGTGGATCCAGGAGGATCTTGGTGGAGATGACTTCTCTGTTGTAGCAATCCCAACAAACGACTTTTGTGGCCCAAGCATTACAAAGGGTAAGTGGTCTAAGGGTATTGAATGTGGTTTAGATTCAAAGAATTATGGTGAAGATGTATATGGTGTTACATTCCCATTCTCAGAAATGATTACATCAAATCCAGCAGAGATTCCATTAGAAGAGCCATGGGCTGGTAAAGGTCCAGGACTTAATGGAAATGGACAACCATTTGGTGAAAGACATGAACTTTATTTAGAGGTTTCAAGACAGGTTCAAGCAATTATAGATAAGAAGAGAGAATTTAATATTGTTGAAAAAACAGATTATGAATCAAGATATTTGAATGAGCATAATGGCGGAGTTACTATGAATTGTAACTTTGAAAAATATTTGATTGATAAGGATGGATATGTTGTTAAGCATTATCCTTGTACAACATTAAATTATGATGTTGAAAGAACTTTGAAGGAAGATCTTTTAGCAAAGGGTATTGTTGCAACAATGGGTCCAGATAGATCTCCTTCTATTTTTGAAGAAGAAAACAAGGTCATCCGTGATCACATTCAGCGTCTTATGAATGGAGAAAAGTCAATCATTAATCCAAACAATGCGCTTATACAAGAATTCCCTGAATTACTTGCTGTTTAATATAAACATTAATTAATAATTCTCCCCTGTGGTATACTTAATATATAACATGGGGGAGAATTTTTTATGAGCATATATGATTTATCTTTTACAGATAATAATAAAAATGTTATACCGTTAAAAAACTTTGAGGGTAAAAACATACTTATTGTAAATACAGCAAGCCATTGTGGTTTTACATCACAGTATGCGGATTTACAAAAAGCACAAAGTGATTCTTTGGTAGTTATAGGATTTCCATGCAATCAGTTTGGTAATCAGGAACCAGGAACCACACAAGAAATCAAAGACTTTTGCACTAACGTTTATGGGGTAACATTTCCTATATCAGAAAAAGTAGAAGTTAATGGTCCTAATACTCATCCAATATATAAATATTGTAAGGATGTTACTGGTAGGGGAGACATTGGTTGGAATTTTGAAAAGTTTTTAATATCTACCGATGGATCTATCAAACACTATCAAAGTTCTGATTCAGTTTTTGATATAGTGAAGTAATCACAAATGGATTGCCTCCTTAACTCAGGGGTAGAGTACCCGCCTTGTAAGCGGGTTGTCGTAGGTTCAAATCCTACAGGAGGCTCAAGTGAATGAGTTAGAATATGAAATCAAAAGTATTTTATTTGACATTGGCAAAGATATTAAGGTTCATAAATTAATTGACGGTAACCTTATTTTAGAACTTGATTATGATAAATATGCAAATGAAATAATGGACCTATTTACTAAATACTATTTGTCTAATTAGGTACCCAAAACAATGAATCGTTATCGTATATTTGTTTATCAAAATTAAAATGTTTATTTATAAAATCTTTGTCCACATCCTCTAATTTATTAAACAAATTTTCTGATGCATCATTTTTAAAATATTTTTTATCAATCAAAGAAATATCTAAACTTAGGTCTGTTTGTATATTTAAATCGCTAAAAATTTTATTCAACAATAAAGAATAATCTATAGTTTTTAAATCTTTATGTCTAATCATTAAATTAGTTCTTTGTATTCTTTGATAAATTAAATCAGTATCAAAGTGCAATTTGTGGTTATATAGTCTTCTTGATGTATGAAGAATAGGCTCTCCATTAGGCTCTAAAAGAAAGTTTTGCGATTGAAAGTTTTTTAAATATTTTAATTCTTCTAATATTTCATAAACTTCTTTTTTGTCAATATCTAAATCTTTGCCATTATCTTTTACTATAAAGTTTTGACTATCATTTACCAAACCTTTTTCACTTGCAAGCATGTGTGCAATAATACTTACAAAATGTTCAACTGGATCTCTAAAAATGCTTATTACATAGGTGTTGTCATCGATACATTTGTCCCACCCAGCATGCTTAAGAACATTTTCTGGTAACTTAACTAATTCAATATTATTTTGTCTCAGTATATCTTCAATAGGACTGAGAATATATTTGGTTAAAAACCTACCACCAGTTTTTGGTATATGCAAAAAATAAATTTTGTTGTACTGCGTCACTGCTTGTTTTTCTTGCTATACTCGCCGTACTTACCTAAAACTGCTTTTACTGTTCCATCTTTACGAAGACGAACAATCATTCCATCCTTGATCTGAATTGGATTAAAAGGATGCTTTGTTTTATATTTTCCAGATGACTTATGACCAGGCATATTACCAACCTTTGATTCTTTCTGTTTTGGCTATTGTTCTACCAAAACCTTCAAACAATACTTTTTCGACTGGAATACAATTAGGAACCATCTTACCATTTTGTTCTTTCATT
>Ga0208783_10000264_pt1 | contig 33174 bp, 30 predicted proteins | sample DEB19_08_DNA_2_FD_184529 | JGI IMG/M metagenome (GOLD analysis project Ga0208783, IMG submission 184529) | Aqueous microbial communities from the Delaware River and Bay under freshwater to marine salinity gradient to study organic matter... | ecosystem: Environmental > Aquatic > Marine >... | reverse complement strand
GACCTCGTGTCGCTCATCGGCGCGGTCGTGCTCTACCTGCTCGCGGCGGGCTCGGTCCGGGGCTTCGCCTACTTCCTCGGCCTGTCTACGGTGCTCGACCTCATCCTCGCCTACACCTTCATGCAGCCGTTGGTGCTGCTGCTCGCCCGGCGTCCGGCCCTGGTGCGCATGCGGGGGATCGGCATCGGTGCTGCGCTCGACATTCCGGAGGCCCGGGCGTGACCACCTCCACCGAGATCGCTGCCGACATCCCGGGTGTCACTCGCCGTCATCGGCCGGCCGACTTCTACCACGAGCGCACCAACTTCCGGTTCATCGAACACTCGCGGCGCTACCTGGTCGCAGCAATCGTGTTCATGGTCGTCAGTTTCGCGATGCTCGGACTCCGCGGCCTCAACCTCGGAATCGACTTCGAGGGCGGAACCGCCTGGCAGGTCAAGATGGAGAAGGGTTCGGCCAGTGTGGCCGAGGTGCGCGACGTTCTCCGACCGCTCGGTTTCGCCGACGCCAAGGTGAGCGTGCTCTCGGGCGACGGTCAGACCGTGCGGGTCCAGGCTCGGGTCATCGAGGACACCACCCGGCGGACCACGGGTTCGTTGGCGAAGTACGCGGGCGTGACCGACGCCGACGTGAGGTTCGAGGCCTCGGGCGCCGGGGGAACCTTCACGGTGACGGCCGAGGCGGGCCGCAAGGTCGACGAAGCCGGGGTCCGCTCCGCCATCGCTGATCTCGGCCTCACGGGCGCCACGGTGACCGTGTCCGGACGCGACATCACCGTGAAGGCGCCGACGATCCCGGCCAGTCCGGTGCAGACGGTTGCCGTCGCCCTCGGAAAGTACGCAGGGGCCGATGCCGCGGCAGTCAGCATCTCGACGGTCGGCCCGACCTGGGGGCGGGAGGTCAGCACCAAGGCGGTGCAGGCCCTCCTGATCTTCTTCGCGATCCTGGCCGTGTACCTGTCGCTGCGCTTCGAGTGGAAGATGGCGGCCTCGGCGATCGTCGCGGTGGTTCACGACATCATCTTCACGGTGGGCTTCTACGCCATCTTCCGGTTCGAGGTGACCCCGGCGACGGTCACCGCCTTCCTCACGATTTTGGGCTTCTCGCTGTACGACACCGTCGTCGTGTTCGACAAGGTGGCCGAATTCGAGAAGTCGATGACCGCCACCGGTCGCTCGACCTACGGCGAGATGGTCGACCGGGCCCTCAATGCCGTCCTCATGCGCTCGTTGTCGACCTCCCTGGTGGCGCTGCTGCCGGTGATCTCGTTGCTGGTCATCGGTGCCCTGATCATGGGAGCCACTGCGCTCGAGAACTTCGCCCTCGCCCTCGCCGTGGGTCTCTTCATCGGTGCGTACTCGTCGATCTTCGTGGCGACGCCCTTGCTGGCCTGGTGGAAGGGGCGGGAGCCCCGGTACCGGGTACTCGACGATCGGAGTCGGCGCGCGGCGGCCGATCCGGCCCCCGAGACCGTGGGGGTTCCCGGTCCCGATGCCGTCCCCCGTACGACGGTCGTCGCCGGTCCGCCCCCGCGGGGTCGTAAGCCGCGCGGTCGCAAGCGCCGGTAACCGGGGGAAGCAGTCCCGTCGGTAGCCTGGACCCGTTGAAGTCGATCGTGGTGCTCGGGATGCCGCAGAGGACGGACCGGTGAGCACGACCGTCGCGGGTGCGGCCGCCCCGCCGCCCCGGGGGGCCGATGCCGCACTCCTCCCGCTCCTGGCGAGCATGCGCGACCGGGGCCGGGGACCCGACGACATCGCTCTCGTCGAGCGGGCCTACGAGGTCGCCCGCGACGCCCACCGTCACCAGGTCCGGCGTTCGGGCGACCCCTACATCGCCCACCCCCTCGGCGTGGCGATGATCCTGGCCGACCTCGGCCTCGACGAGATCACCCTGGCCGGAGCGCTCCTCCACGACGCCGTGGAGGACACGGCGGTCGACCTGCCCGAGATCGAGGCCGCATTCGGCTCCGATGTGGCGTCGATCGTCGACGGCGTGACCAAGCTCGACCGCCTCGACTTCGACAGTCGGGAGGCCCAGCAGGCGGCGTCGATGCGCAAGATGCTGGTCGCGGTGGCCCGTGACGTCCGGGTGCTGCTCATCAAGCTGGCCGATCGGCTGCACAATATGCGCACGATCGCGTCGCTCCCCGAGGAGAAGCAGCGGCGGATCGCCAAGGAGACGCTCGACATCTACGCCCCGTTGGCCCACCGGCTCGGTATCGAGGATGTGAAGTGGCAACTGGAGGACCTCGCCTTCGCGGCCCTCCACCCGAAGCGCTACGCCGAGATCGAGACCCTCGTACTCCAGCAGGACAGCGAACGCGAGACCTACGTCGACGACCTGCTGGAAACGGTGCGGGGCCAGCTCGCCGATCTCGGGATCGGGGCCGAGATCACCGGACGCCCGAAGCGGTACTGGTCGATCTACGAGAAGATGGTTCTCAAGGGCAAACAGTTCTCGGAGATCAACGACCTCGTCGGGGTCCGGGTGGTCGTCGATTCGGTGAAGGACTGCTACGGAGCGCTCGGGTCGATCCACTCGATCTGGCGCCCGGTCCAGGGCCGGTTCAAGGACTACATCGCCATGCCCAAGTTCAACCTCTACCAGTCGCTCCACACGACGGTGGTGGGGCCGGGCGGTCGGCCGGTCGAGTTCCAGATCCGTACGGCGGAGATGCACCGCAGAGCCGAGTACGGCGTTGCCGCCCACTGGGGTTACAAGGAGCAGACCAGCGCCGCCGAGGACATGGTGTGGCTACGGCGCCTCGTAGACTGGCAGCGCGAGAGCGACGACCCCGCCGTGTTCATGGAGGCGGTGCGCTTCGATCTCGAGCAGGGCGAGGTGTTCGTCTTCACCCCCAAGGGCAAGGTCGTCACGCTGCCCTCGGGTGCCACCCCGGTCGACTTCGCCTACGCCATCCACACCGAGGTCGGACACCGGTGCATCGGGGCTCGGGTGAGCGGCCGGCTCACGCCGCTCGACAAGCCCTTACGGTCGGGCGACACCTGCGAGATCGTGACCACGAAGGTGCTGGGGGCCGGTCCGAGCCGCGACTGGCTCCAGTCGGCGATCACGCCGCGCGCCCGCTCGAAGATCCGCCAGTGGTTCTCGCGGGAACGGCGGGTCGATGCGATCGAATCGGGTCGCGAGGAACTGGTCCGGGCCTTCCGGCGGGAGTCGCTGCCGGTCCAGAAGCTGGCGGGCTCCGATCTGCTCGTCGAGGTGGCGCACGCACTCAACTTCCCCGACGTCGAGGGCTTGCACGCCGCGATCGGCGAAGGTCACGTGTCGGCCCGGGCCGTGGCTCAGCGCGTGCACCGCGACCTCCGGGGCGGCGAGGAGCAGTTGCCGACGACGGTGGCGCGGCCGCCCCGAGCGCACGACCGCCGCCGGTCGCGGGTCGGTGTCCACGTCGAGGGTCTCGACGACATCATGGTGCGTCTCTCGCGGTGCTGCACGCCGGTGCCGGGTGACGAGATCATGGGCTTCGTCACCCGGGGGCGCGGGGTCTCGGTGCACCGGACCGACTGCGCCAACGCGGTCAGCCTCCAGGATCAGGGCGATCGGCTCATCGAGGTCGAGTGGGACGACGACGCGCCCGGCACCTACACGGTCGGCGTGGTGATCGAGGCGCTCGACCGGGCCCGACTCCTGAGCGACATCGCCGGGGTGCTCGCCGAGCATCGGGTCAACATCCGATCGTGCACATCTCAGACGAACCCCGACCGCATCGCCCACTTCCGGTTCGAGTTCGAGTTGGCCGACCCCGGCCACCTCGAGTCGATCCTCGGTGCGATCAAGCGGGTCGATTCGGTCTACGACGCGAACCGAGTGCTGCCCGGGGCGCGTACCCCGGCCTGAGCCCGCAGCGGATCAGGGCAGAGATACCCGGTTCGACGGAATCTCGGTGTAGTCGGTCACCGACCACGACGACGATACGACGTTCCGCATACGGGAGTCGTAGCGCACTTGGAGGTGGGGGCCACCGTTGCAGGTGAAGACCTGGAGGACGAGCGAGCCCCGCCAGTTGGCTCCGCACGACGGGTTGACCTCGGCGGCCGAGGGTGCGTAGAGAATCCCGGTGAAGTCGCCGGAGTGGGCACCGTTTCCGGGATCGATCCGTCCGCCCGCGAGGTAGACACGGAGCTTCGAGGCGTCGCCCCCCTGGTTGACGAGAGCGTCGGCGATGCTGACGGTGAGACTGGTCCCGTTGGTGGGGATTACGAAGATCTCCACGTTGCCGTTGTTCGCGGCACCGGAGGCCACGGTGAAGACGGACGGGAACCGCAGGGTCGTGCCGGGCGCGAGGTCGGTCTGCGAGCAGGCGTAGACGCCGGGGAGGAGGGAGGCGGGCAGGGTGCCGCCGACGGCGGGGCACGGAGACGCGGTGGCCGGCTTGCACGGGGTGGGGGGCACGTTGGCGGCGGCCGGGCAGCTCGGACTCGGGTCCTTGGGGTTGTACGTGCCGTCGATCAGTTCGCCGTTCGTGCAGTTGGTGCCGCCGCCACGGTAGTAATTCTGCCGCGCTGCAGGCGACGAGGATCCGTGGCACGAGATCTGCCCGTTGGAGGCCACGACCGGCATCGGGTCGAGCACGACGTTGTTGGCGGCGTCGACGGTCTGGATCGGTCCGACGCCGGTGGTGAGGTTGTAATTGCCGGTGTTTCCGTTGAAGGTCAGCGACACCCGGGTGAAGATCGCGTACGGGTAGTCGAAGGCCCGGGTCACGATCGCTTCGACGGCGTGGGGTTGTCCGTTGACGGTGCCCTTCGAGCGGATCCGGTAGGAATTGGTCGACATCCGCTGGGCCGAGTACTGCACCCCCGGCGCTCCGGGTACCGCTTGCACCGTGCAGGACGGGTTCGGGCCGACGCAGAAGGCGGTAGCGCCGGCACCACCGAGTTGGTCGATCCGGAAGAGCGCGTCGCTTACGCCGGCGTCGGCGGCGGCGAGGGCGGCACTGAAGTCCTGGCCCTGGCGGGTGGACTTCATGCCTACGACTGTCCGGGTGACGACGGCGGCGCTCAGCAGGGTGAGGACCATGATCACGCCGACGGACACGATCATGCTTCCGCGCTCGTCGCGTCGTACGTGCCGCTCGGGCGTGGGGTCGGTCACGGCGGTTCCCCTCCTTCTCACCCGCACCCGACGTTGCCGGGGAGGCGGTTACGGATGTGGACGTCCTGGGTCACGGTGAACGGCAGCGGACCGGGCTGCGAGTCGGATTGGAGCTCGATGTGCACCCGTACGGCGCAGTTGGCGGGGTCGTGGAGGTTGCCCCCGTCGGCGAGGGCATCGGCGACGAGATCGGTCCCCGCCTGGTCGTAGTAGCGGAACACGGGAATGCCGGTGTCGTTGTTGCGGACCCGGTTGAGGAAGAACGACTCGTTGAGCACGGTGGCGGTCGCCGCGGCGCTGCTCATGACCTGGCGGACCATGATCATCCGGGTCGTGTCGTAGGTCCAGCGCACGACCTGCTCGACGCCGGTTTCGGAGACGAGCACCATCTGCACCTGGCGGGAGTACGCGGAAGCCGAGGTCGCCGCGAGGAGGGGGAGCATCGGGTTGGCGGCTCGGATCTCGCGCGCCATCTGGTCGAGTTCGAAGCGCACGTTCTGCTCGTTGGCGACGAGGCGCTGGGCTCGGTCCTCGCTCTTCGTGAGGCTGGTGAGTGTGTTGAGGAACATGGCGAGCACGGCGATGAGGACGGCCGAGGTGATCGCCACCTCGGTGACGGTGAAGCCGGCCTCGTCGCGGTTCCGGGGCCTCCGGCTCCCGTTCAGCACGACGCTGCCGAACTCGCGCAGACCTTGAAGGTCTTGACCGATGCGGTGGCGACGTTCGCGGTGACGTCCCACACCGTGAAGGTGTGCGTGCCGATTGCCCACCCCTTCTGGTTCAGCGACGGCACCGTTCCCCGTAGGGTGCCGAGCGACAGCGTGAGCGAATAGGGGGAGCCGGCGTCGGTGAGACCCGAGGGGCCCACGGCGCGCACCTGGTAGGTGGAGGGGCAGGTGCCGGCCGTCGTGAGGGTGAGCGTGAGGTTCTCGGTCATCTTGCTGTTGGTGCCCAGGCGGGTACCGGTCGTGCTGAGTGTGGTGCTGCCCGCAACGCCGAGGGTGCCGACCGTGCAGGTCGAGGTCGGGACCTCTCGGGTGCTCGCGGCTCGCACGTTGGAGGTCGAGTAGAGGTTCCCGGAGTAGGCGAGGACCGTGAAGAAGTACGTGGTGTCGGGGGTGAGGCTCGTCACCGTGTAGGAGCGCGCGGTCGAGGCGATCCCCGACACGATGGTGAAGTTTCCGCTCGGGAAGAAGGGCGAACTCGAGTACTTGATCGAGTACGAGGTCACGGCCGCTCCGCTCGCGGGGGCCGTCCAGGTGAGGCCGATTTGGGTGCGGCCGGCGGGGTCCTCGAGTTCGGCGGCCGAGGTCAGGTCGGCTGATCCCGGAGCGGCAACGGCTGCGGTCGTGGTCGTGGTCGTGGTCGTCGCGTCGGGCCGCTGGCCGAGGCCTCCCGGGTACAGAACGGAGTCCTGGCGCACGGTGTGGGCACCGGTGCGGTCGCTCCAGGTGACCTGGACGGTCAGGCGCTTGTACGCGTTGCTGTACGAGCGGGCGGCATCGAGTGCGCTCGTCCAGGTCACATCGCGGCGGATGGTGAAGGTGACCCCGCCCTGTACGACGGGCTGGGCATTGTCGGCGTCGGGATCGGGTGTGAAACCCGCGGCCGCGGCCGGGTCGGGCCGTTGGGGCTGGACCCGGGGGGGGCCCGCTGCGCCCGACGGCGAGGTTGCGCCCAGGGTGACCGTGGTCCGGCTCTCGAAGGTGCTCCGGTAGCCGGTCTGGTCGGCGTAGAAGCCGACCGTGTCGTAGGGCACCGCCCGCATCGCCTCGATCTCGCGACTGGCGACGGCGGCGGCATCGGTCCGGTTGCTGGAGACGTCGGCCGTGCGCAGGGAACTCCAGAAGACCCCCGCCATCGAGGCGGCGACGATCGCGAGGATGCCGAGCGACACCGTCAACTCGATCATCGTGAAACCCGCGTCGCGGTCGTCCCGGCCTGCTCGCCGCACAGATGGCACCTCCGTCTCCCGAGATTCCATCGGCAGGTCGGGGGCCGATCTGGAGGGTTTCGCTCCGCGCGATCCCGCTCCCGGAGGGGCCGGAGGTCTGCCCGGCCCCGGCCGGGTCGGGGAACGGGGTCGGTAGCATCCCCCGATGGCCGCCGCCCGGGAGTCGCTCCGAGCCCCCAAGGGGATGCTCGACGTGCTCGCCCCCGAATCCGACCGGTGGATCGACCTGGTGGGCCGGTTCGCCGACCGGGCCCGTCGTTTCGGCTTCGGCCTGGTGCTGACCCCGATGGTGGAGCACTACGAGGTCTTCCAGCGGGTCGGGGAGCACACCGACGTCGTCCGCAAGGAGATGTACGACTTCGAGGACCGGGGCGGCCGCCGGCTCGCCCTACGGCCTGAGGGCACGGCCCCGGTCGTGCGGGCGTTCGTCCAGCACCGGCCCGCCCTGCCCTGGAAGGCCTGGTACGTGGCCCCCAACTTCCGGGCCGAGCAGCCCCAGGCGGGTCGCTACCGGCAGCACTGGCAGCTCGGGGTCGAGGCGCTCGGGGTGGCCGAGCCGGGGCTCGACGTCGAGGTGATCGCCCTCGCGGCGGGCTTCTACCGCGAGCTCGGGCTCGGCGGTGTGCGACTCCTCGTCAACTCGATGGGCGACGCGCCGAGTCGGGCCCGCTACCGCGAGGTTCTGCTCGCCTACCTCCGGGCCCACGCGACGCTGCTCGGCGACGAGATGGAGCGGGCCGAAGCCAACCCGCTGCGCATCCTCGACTCCAAGCGGCCCGACTGGCAGGAGATGCTCGACGCCGCCCCCCGGCTCGGTGAGTTCCTGAGCGACGAGTCGGCCGCCCACTTCGCCGCGGTGCAGCAGGGACTCCACGCGCTCGGGATCGCCGTCGAACTCTCCGACCGGCTCGTGCGCGGCTTCGACTACTACACCGACACGGTCTTCGAATTCCAGTGCGATGCACTCGATGCCGCCCAGAACGCGGTCGGCGGCGGCGGTCGCCTCGATCGCCTGGTGGAGGACATGGGTGGTCCCCCGACTCCGGCCATCGGCTTCGGCATCGGGATCGAGCGGCTGTTGCTGGCCTGCGACGCGGAGGGGGTCTACCCGGTGCCGGGTCGCGGTCCCGACGCCTTCGTCGTCGACCTCGTCGACGCGCCGGGTGAGGTCACCGTGATGCTCGCCGAACTGCGCGAACTCGGACTCGCGGCCGAACGGGCCTACGGGTCGCGTTCGCCCAAGAAGCAATTCGGGGCCGCCGATCGGTCGGGGGCGACCTGGTCGGTGATTCTCGGTGCGGCCGAGGCCGAGCGGGGCGCGGTCGCGGTCAAGGACATGCGGACGGGGGAGCAGCACGAGGTGCGCCGCGAGGCGCTCGCGGCCTGGCTGCAGACCCGACAGGAGGGAGCAACCCGATGATGCGGAGCCACCGAGCGGGCGATCTGCGGGCCGGCGACGTCGGCGAGTCGGTCGTCGTCTGCGGCTGGGTCGCGCACCGGCGCGACCACGGCGGCAAGGTCTTCATCGACGTGCGTGACGTTTCCGGTCTCCTGCAGGTCGTGCTCGACCCGGCCGACCCGGGCTGCGAGGTCGCTCACCGGTTGCGGTCGGAGTGGGTCGTGCGGGTCGCCGGACAGGTTCGACCGCGACCCGAGGGCACCGTCAACCCCGGTCTGCCGACCGGCGAGGTCGAGATCGCAGCCGGCGAGGTCGAGGTGCTGGCCGAGGCCGAGCCGCCGCCCTTCCCGCTCGACGACCGAGTCGATGTCGACGAGACGCTCCGGTTGCGCCACCGGTACCTCGACCTCCGCCGGGCTCCGATGCAGCGCAACTTGCGGACGCGCGCCGCCGTCAACGCGGCGATGCGGCGGGCGCTCACCGATCTCGATTTCGTCGAGGTCGAGACGCCGATGCTCATCGCGTCGACTCCCGAGGGTGCCCGCGACTTCGTCGTGCCGTCACGGCTCCGGCCCGGGTCGTTCTACGCACTGCCCCAGAGTCCGCAGCTGTTCAAGCAGCTTCTCATGGTGGGGGGCACCGACCGCTACTACCAGGTGGCTCGGTGCCTGCGCGACGAGGATCTCCGGGCCGACCGCCAGTTCGAGTTCATGCAGCTCGACTTGGAGATGAGCTTCGCCGACCAGGACGACGTCACGGCCGCGGTTTCCCGGGCGGTGCTCGCGGCGGCGGCCGCGGTGCGGCCCGACGAGGTGCCGGCCGACATCCCCCGAATGACCTGGCACGAGGCGATGGAGCGCTACGGCTCCGACAAGCCCGATGTGCGTTTCGGGATGGAATTGATCGACCTCGGGTCGGTGTTCGCCGCGACCTCGTTCAAGGTGTTCGCGGCGGCCGAGGCGGTGAAGGGCATCCGGGTACCCGGTGAGGGCGATGTGTCGCGATCGCGACTCGACGCGCTGACCGAACGGGCGGTGGCGCTCGGAGCGGCGGGGCTCGTCTGGATGCGGGTCCGCGACGGCGGGGCCTTGGAGTCCCCGGTGGCGAAGTTCCTCGACGAGGCCGAGCAGATCGGCGTGGTCGACGCGCTGGGCGCCCGGCCCGGCGATCTCCTCCTCCTCGTGGCCGGTCCCCGCTCGACGACCTGCTCGGTACTCGGTCAGCTCCGGCTCGACCTGGGTCGTCCGCCGGTGGCCGAGGGCCTGCGGTTCGTCTGGGTCGTCGACTTTCCGTTGTTCGAGTCGGTCGACGGCGAGTCCGGCCGACCGGTGCCCGCCCACCACCCGTTCACGATGCCGCACCCCGAAGACCTCGACCGGCTCGAGTCCGACCCGCTCTCCGTTCGGTCGCAGGCCTACGACCTCGTTTGCAACGGCTGGGAACTCGGATCGGGTTCGGTTCGGATTCACCGGCCCGACGTGCAGCAGCGGATCTTCTCGCTGCTCGGCATCGATCCCGAGGTCGCGCAGGAGCGCTTCGGTTTCCTGCTCGACGCCTTCCGCTTCGGCGCGCCGCCGCACGCCGGATTCGCGGTCGGAATCGACCGGTTGGTCGCGATCCTCGCGGGCGAGGAGAACATCCGCGAGGTCATTGCCTTCCCCAAGACCCAATCGGGGGCCGACCCGCTCACCGATGCCCCGGCCCCGCTCGACCCGAGGCACCTCCGCGACCTCGGTCTGCGCCTCACCTGATCCCGCGGACGCGATGGCCGGGCCCGATCTCTTCTCGGCCGCGGTCGAGGCGCGACTCACGCAGTCGGCGCCGCTCGCGGCCCGCATGCGACCTCGCACTATCGACGAGGTCGTCGGCCAGGCCCACCTGCTCGGTCCCGGGCAGCCGCTCCGGGTGCTCGTCGAGGCGGATCGCTGCACTTCGGTCGTGTTGTGGGGGCCGGCGGGCACCGGCAAGACGACGATCGCCCGACTGGTGGCGGGCACGACGGCGCGGGCGTTCGAGACGTTGTCGGCGGTCAGTGCCGGGGTGAAGGATGTTCGGGCGGTGGCCGAGCGGGCCCGGGCCCGGCTCGGTGAGCAGGGACGGGGAACCATCTGCTTCCTCGACGAGATCCACCGGTTCAGCCGGGCGCAGCAGGACGTCCTGCTGCCCTTCGTGGAGGACGGTCTGCTCGTACTGGTCGGAGCGACGACCGAGAATCCGTTCTTCTCGCTCACCGGTCCGTTGCTCTCGCGCAGCACGTTGTTCCGGCTCGAGGCGATCGACGACGACGACCTCGCGCGACTGGCAGCGCGCGCTCTCGCCGACCGCGAACGCGGTCTGGGGCGGGAGCCGGTGGCTCTCGACGTCGACGCCCGCGACCACCTGGTGCGGGCGAGTGAAGGTGATGCCCGCCACCTCCTCACCGTGCTCGAGGTGGCGCATGCGCTCGCGGTCGAGGCGAGTCGCGACCGGATCGCTCTCGCGGAGGCCGAGGCGGCCTCCGCGCTGCGCAGCCTGCGTTACGGCGACGACGAGCACTACGACGTCGTGTCGGCCTTCATCAAGGCGATCCGGGGCTCCGATCCCGATGCCGGTCTCTACTGGTTGGCCCGCATGCTCGAGGCGGGGGAGGACGCACGCTTCGTCGCCCGCCGGCTCGTCATCCTCGCCAGCGAGGACGTCGGTCTCGCCGATCCCCAGGCGCTCCTGGTGGCCGATGCCGCCGCCCGGGCGGTCGAACGGGTCGGCCTCCCCGAGGCGGCGATCAATCTCGCCCACGCCGTCATCCACCTGGCGCTCGCCCCCAAGAGCAACAGCGTCGTGGCCGGCCTCGATCGGGCCCGGGCGCTGGTCCGCGAGCGTCCGACGGGAGCCGTCCCGGTCCACCTCCGCGACGGCCACTACCCCGGAGCGGCGACCTTGGGTCACGGCGCGGGCTACGCGTATCCTCACGATGCCCCGGGAGGCTGGGTCGACCAGGCCTATCTGCCGCCCGACCTGGCGGGGGAGCGCCTGTACCGGCCTGGGACGACCGGAGCCGAGCCCGCCCTGGCCGAGGCCCTGCGGCGGCGGCGGGACGGTGGCGCTCGATCGGGGCCGGACGAGGGGAGCGGTGATGGCAGCCGGTGACGTCGTGGCGATCGTCGGGGCGACCGTCCTCGCCATGCTGGTCGCCGCACTCGTGACCGTCCTGGTGCTCTTCGCCCGGTGGCTCGCGGAGTTGCGGGCCACGGTCGAGGATCTCCGTCGCGAGACCCTCGCCCTGCTCGAGGCCGCGGCCGAGACCGTCCGCGAGGTGGCCGACGACGTGGCCCGGGTCGACGCCCTGGTCTCGTCGGCCGAGCGGCTCGACGAGGCGAAGCGGGCCGTCGCGACCCCGGTCGTGAAGGCGATGGCCTTCGGTACCGGTTTGTCGCGAGCGGCCCAGCGTCTGGTCGAGGGCGAACCGAGCCGCCGCCGCCGGCGACGGGCGTCGTAGGCGCAGGCGTGCGACTCGTACTCCGGGTGTTCCGGCGTTTCACCTGGCTGGTCCTCGGGATCCTGGTCGGGTGGGTCTCGTCGCTCGCGCTGACGCGCCGGGTCCGGCGCGTGACCCGCAGACTCCGACCCGCGGGTATGGGTGACCGGGTCCGTGACGACGTGCGGGCGGCGGTTCGTGAGGGCCGCGAGGCCATGCGCGAGCGCGAGGCCGAGCTACGGGGCGGACCGCCCGCGGCGAACTAGCCTGGCCCGATGCCGCGGCCGACCACCGCCGACGAGCTGCGCCGAGCGTTCGTCGGGTTCTTCGCTGATCGGGAGCACGCGCACGTGCCCTCGGCGAGCGTGATCCCGGTCGATCGCACGCTCCTCTTCACCGTCGCGGGCATGGTGCCCTTCAAGCCCTACTTCACCGGCGAGGAGCCCGCTCCCTACCGTCGTGCGGTCTCGGTCCAGAAGTGCGTCCGGGCGGGCGGAAAGCACAACGATCTCGACGACATCGGCCGGACCAACCGCCACTTCTCGTTCTTCGAGATGCTCGGAAACTTCAGTTTCGGCGACTACTTCAAGCACGAGGCGATCACCTGGGCCTGGGAGTTCGTGACCGGGGACCTCGGTTTCGACCCCGAGCGGATCTGGGTGACGGTCCACCACACCGACGACGACGCCGCCCGGATCTGGCACGAGGCGGTCGGAGTGCCCGTCGAGCGCATTCAGCGCCTCGGCGACGACACCAACATGTGGCGAATGGCCGACACCGGGCCGTGCGGCTACAACTCCGAACTCTTCTACGACCTGACCCCCGAACTCGGACCGGGCGGCGGGCCCGAAGCCGACGAGGATCGGTACGTCGAGTTCTGGAACCTGGTGTTCATGGAGTTCGACCAGCAGGCCGACGGAACGATGGTCCGTCTCCCGAATCCGAGTGTCGATACGGGAGCCGGCCTCGAGCGGTGTCTGGCCCTGCTGCAGGACGCGGCGTCCATCTGGGACATCGACGTCTTCCGTCCGCTCATCGCGGCGGCCGAGGCGGCCACCGGGGTCGCGTACGGCGGCTTTCCGGGCGGCGAGCACGACGTATCGCTGCGGATCATCGCCGAGCACGCGCGCACGATGACCGTGATGGTCGCCGACGGCGTGCGTCCGTCGAACCAGGAGCGCGGCTACGTGCTGCGTCGGATCATCCGCCGTGCGGTCCGCCACGCCTACACGCTCGGCGCCCGGGGCGTCGTGATGCCGGCGATGGTCGATGCCGTCGTGGCGGGCATGGGCGACGCCTATCCCGAACTCGTCGCCGCTCACGGGGTCGTTCGCAAGGTCATCGAACGCGAGGAGGTGGCATTCCGGGCCACCCTCGCCCGCGGTGTCGAGATGCTCGACGGCATCGTCGCCCGGGGCGACATCAGCGGTGACGACGCCTTCTTCCTCCACGACACTCTCGGTTTCCCCATCGACCTCACGCGCGAAGTGGCCGAGGAGCAGGGGCGCACGGTCGACCTGGAGGCGTTCGCGACGCGGATGGACGAGCAGCGGACTCGGGCCCGAGCCGCCGCCGAGGAGGCGGGGGTCGCGCGGGGCACGCCGGTCGAGGTGCTGCGCGAGATCGTCGAGGAGGCGGGCCCGACCGATTTCACCGGTCGGCGCGAGGGCGTGACGCAGGCGCGGGTCGCCGCGCTGCTCGCCGAGGGCGAACGCATCGGTCAGGCCGAAACCGGTGCCCTCGTCGAGGTCGTCCTCGACCGCACTCCGTTCTACGCCGAGGGCGGCGGACAGGTCGGCGACACGGGGACGCTCACGACGGCGGCCGGCGCGATCCTCGACGTCGTCGACACGCGCTCGGGGCTACCCGGGCAACTGGTGGTGCACGAGGCGCGGGTCCGGGCGGGCACCGTCACCGAGGGTGACGAGGTCGAGGCGGCGATCGACGCGACCCGACGCGACCGCATCCGTCGCAATCACACGGCCACGCACATCCTGCACTGGGCGTTGCGCGAAGTGCTCGGGGCGCACGTCCAACAGGCGGGGTCCCTCGTAGCCCCCGACCGCCTGCGGTTCGACTTCTCGCACCACGAGCCCGTGACTCCCGAGCAACTCGTCGAGATCGAGCGTCGAGCCAACGCGGCGATCATCTCCGACGCGCCGGTCCGGCACTACGAGACCACCAAGGTCGAAGCCGAGGCGCTCGGAGCCATCGCCTTCTTCGGTGAGAAGTACGGCGACATCGTGCGAGTACTCGAAGCCGGGCCGTCGGTCGAACTCTGCGGCGGTACGCACGTCGACGCGCTCGGCTTCATCGGTACGGTGAAGATCGTCAGTGAGGGGTCGGTCGGCTCCAATCTGCGTCGGATCGAGGCGATGACCGGCGACGGTGCGTTCGAGCACGTCACGTACGAGGAGGCGTTGCTCCGCCGGGCCGGGGAACTGTTGCGCGCGGCGCCCAAAGAGGTGCCCGACCGCATCGAGCGGCTCAACGAGCAGATCCGGGCGCTCACCGACGAGGTCGAGCGACTGCGGTCGCGGGAGACGGCCGGCGCGGCGACCCGCTTGGCCGCCGAGGCGGTCGGAGGGGTGTTGGTCGCCCGCGTCGACGGGTCGGGGCCCCGCGAGTTGTCCCAGTTGGCGAAGGGCGTGCTCCAGGCGATGGGTGCGGGGGTGGTCGCCCTGGTCGGTGCGGCCGACGGCACCGCGGCGATCGCCGTGGTCGTCGGCACCGAGCTCCAGGAGCGGGGTGCGAACGCAAGCGAGATCGCGACGGCCGCGGCCCGCATCCTGGGCGGCGGTACGGCCCGCAACGCCCAGGCGGTTTCCGGGGGTGGCAAGAACGTCGAGCGGGTCGACGAGGCTCTCGCGGTTCTCGCCGAGCAGGTCGCATCCTGGAAGTCGTGACGGGAGGGTCGTGACGGGCCGCGCGCTCGGTGTCGACCTCGGATCCCGCCGGATCGGGATCGCGTGCTCGGATCCGGCCCGCATCGTCGCGTCGCCGCTCGTCGTGCTCGAGCGGGCCCGGGAGGAGGCCGACGACCACGCCGCCATCCTCGCTCTCGCCGGTGAGCGGGGGGTCGACGTCGTGGTGGTGGGACTCCCGCTGTCGCTCTCGGGTCGGCGCGGTCCGGCGGCTCGGGCCGCGCTCGCGGAGATCGACCGGCTGCGCGGCGCAGCCGCAGCGGCCGGGATCGAGGTCGTGGCCCACGACGAGCGTTTGACCACCGTGACCGCGGAACGGAGCCTGGCCGAGGCCGGGGTGCGGCCGTCCCGCCGGCGGGGCGTGGTCGACAAGGTGGCCGCGGCGGTATTGCTGCAGGCCTGGCTCGACGGACGGCGCCCGTGAGCGGTCGGCGGCGGGCGCTACGGATCCTGCTCGGACTCCTTGCCGTTCCCCTCGTCGGCGTGGGGGCGCTCGTGGCCTGGTACCGCTGGCAACTGGATCCCCCCGGTCGGGCCGGGGCGTCGGTGCGGGTCCGGGTGGAGTCGGGGTGGGGAGTGCGCGACATCGGCACCGAGTTGGCCCGGCGCGACGTGATCGGCTCGGACCTGGCGTTCGCGGTGTACGTGCGCACGAGCGGTGACGGTCGCTTCGAGGCGGGGACGTACGAGCTCCGGCGGAAGATGGGTGTGAGGGCCGCGGTGCGCCGACTCGACGCCGGTCCGGTGCGCCTCTACTCCGAGCTGTTGGTCCCGCCCGGGTTGCGGATGAGCCAAGTGGCACGCCGGGTCGGAGACCTGCCCGGGTTCGCGCCCGGGGCCGTCACCGACGCGATCCGGGCGGGCGCGATTCCCTCACGGTTCCGGCCACCGGGCGTGGCGTCACTGGAGGGCTTGCTCGCGCCCGATACCTACCGGGTCGGCGAGGGGGAGCGCGAAGTCGACGTTCTGCGCTCGATGGCGGCACTCTTCGACGAACGGGCGGCGGCCGCGGGGCTGGGGCGGGGTCCGGTGCGCGGTCTGAGCGCGTATGACGTGGTGAAGGTGGCCTCGCTGGTCGAGGCCGAGGCGGGCGTCGACGCCGATCGGGCGCTCATCGCCGGGGTCATCTACAACCGGCTGGCGCGCGGCATGCCGCTCCAGATCGACGCCACCCTCATCTACGCCCGGGGCGACCCCCGTCGCCGCGATCTCTCGGACGCCGACAAGGCGATCGATTCGCCGTACAACACGTACCGGGTTCGCGGGCTCCCGCCGACGCCGATCGCGCTCGTGAGCGAGGCGTCGCTGCGCGCCGCCCTCGCGCCCGCCGCCACCGACGCGCTCTACTACGTGGTGACCGATCGTTCGGGTCGCCACGCGTTCGCTCGCACGTACGAGGAACACCAGCGCAACATCGCCGACGCCGTTCGGAGGGGAGTCCTGTGATCAGCGCCCGCACCCGCCTCGCCGTGGTGATCGGTGATCCCGTCCGCCATTCGCTCTCGCCCGCCCTCCACAATGCGGCCTACCGGGAGATGGGGATCGATTGGGTGTACGTGGCGCTCGAAGTGCCGGCCGGTTCGGCGGGCGCCGCGCTCGCCGGCTTGGCGGCCCTCGGAATCGCGGGGTGCTCGGTGACGATGCCGCACAAGACCGCTGCGGCCGAGGCGTGTGCCGTCCTCACCCCGGCGGCGGCGGCGCTCCGCAGCGTCAACACGGTGACCGTCGTCGACGGGCATCTGGAGGGCGACTCCACCGACGGGCCGGGGTTCCTCGCTGCGCTCGCCGAGGCCGGCGTCGTCCCCTCCGGCCTCCGGGTCCTCCTCTGCGGGGCGGGTGGTGCGGCCCGGGCCGTCGCCGACGCACTCGGCCGGGCCGGGGCCGACGTGGTCGTGACGGCGCGCCGGACCGACGCCGCGGCCGAGACGGCGGCGCTCGCCGGAGGCTCGACGGTTCCGTGGACCGATCGCGACTCGGCGGTGTCCGAATGCGCGGTGGTGGTCAATGCGACCCCGATCGGGATGGGCGGCGACGGTGCGACGGTCGTGGCGCCCGGCGCACTGCTCCCCGGTCAGATCGTGGCCGATCTCGTCTACCACCCGCTCGATACGGCACTGCTGCGCGCGGCGCGGGAGCGCGGGGCTCAGAGCGTCGACGGTCTCGGGATGCTCGTGCACCAGGCGGCGTTGCAGATTCGGCGGTGGACCGGGTCCGAGGCACCGATCGCCGCGATGCGGACCGCCGCGCGGGCCGAACTCACCGAAAGTGGTCGCGCCTGACCGCCCAGAGTGGCCGGATTCGGGATTCCCGTAGCGATCCGACCGGGAATCGTTCAGTCCGGGGTTCCCACGGCCGATAATCGCTCTATGGCGCGTTCCACGCCGCTCGGCACTCTTCTCGTTCAGCAGGGTCTCATCACCGAGGCTCAGCTCGCGGCCGCCCTCACCGAGCAGGAGCGCGCGGGTCGTCCGCTCGGTCGGGTTCTCATCGAGCAGGGCATCATCTCGGAGACCGAGTTGGTGCGCACGCTCGCCCGTCAGGTCGGCCTCGAGTTCGTCGACCTCACCGACCTGACCCTCGACGGTTCGGTCACCTCGATCGTCACCGAGGCGTTCGCCCGTCGGAGTCAGGCGCTACCGATCGGGTGGGACGACGACGGCAAGCTCATCGTGGCGATGGCCGATCCGTCGAACGTGCTGGCGGTCGACGACATCCGGGCCCGCTCGGGTGCCGACGTCCGCACCGTGGTCGCCACGCCGTCGCAGATCCTCGGCACGATCGATCGGTGTTACCAGGTCGACGCCGAGGTCGAGGACCTCGTGGCGGCGGCCAGCGACGAGGCCGAGCCCCAGGCGTCGCTCGCCGATCTCGATCAGCTCGTCGAGGACGCGCCGATCGTCAAGTTCGTGAACCTCCTCGTGCAGCAGGCGGTCACCAGCCGGGCCTCCGACATCCACGTCGAGCCCACCGAGCACGACCTGCGCATCCGCTTCCGGATCGACGGTGTGCTCCACGAGGTGATGCGGTCGCCCCGCAGCATCCAGGCCGGCGTCGTGAGTCGGCTCAAGGTCATGGCCGACATCAACATCGCCGAGCGCCGTGTCCCGCAGGACGGCCGGATCACGATGAAGGTCTCGGGCCGCTCGATCGACCTCCGGGTGGCGACCCTGCCGACCGTGTACGGCGAGAAGGTCGTCATGCGGATCCTCGACAAGGGCCAGGCCGTGCTCGACCTGGCCGACCTGGGCTTCCTGCCCGAGACGCTGGATCGCTTCGAACGCTCCTACCGCAAGCCGTACGGCACGATCCTCGTGACCGGGCCGACCGGCTCGGGGAAGTCGACGACGCTGTACGCGACGCTCAACCTCCTCAACGAGCCGCACCGCAACATCATCACGGTGGAGGACCCGGTCGAGTACCGGCTGCCCGGCATCAACCAGGTGCAGATCCACGCCAAGGCCGGACTCACGTTCGCGGGGGCGCTGCGGTCGATCCTGCGATCGGACCCCGACGTCGTGCTCGTGGGTGAGATCCGCGACCGGGAGACGGCGGTCATCGCGATCGAGGCGGCCCTGACCGGTCACCTCGTGCTCTCGACCCTCCACACCAACGACGCCGCGTCGACGCCCCTGCGGCTCGTCGAGATGGGCGTCGAGCCCTTCCTCGTCACGAGCGCCCTCGACGCAGTGGTCGCTCAACGCCTCGCCCGCCGCCTCTGCGACAAGTGCAAGGTGCCCTACCAGCCGAGCGAGGCCGAGCTCATCGAGGCGGGCTGGCCGATGGAGACGATCACCGGTGATCTCCCGACCATCCACAAGCCGGGCGGTTGCACGGCCTGCGGGCGCACGGGGTACCACGGTCGCTTCGGCGTGCACGAGGTGATGCTCATGAGCGAGGAGCTCGAGCGCCTGGTTATCGAGCGCCGCTCCACCGAGGAAGTGCAGAAGACCGCCGTGATGCAGGGGATGCTCACCCTCCGTGACGACGGCCTGCGCAAGGTCGCGATGGGCATGACGAGCCTCGAGGAGATCTTCCGGGTCGTGGTCTGAGGGACGGCGGCGTTCGCGGTCCGGGTGCGGGTTCGACCCCGGTTCGCTCAGGTCGGCGCCGTGTGTGCCGATGAGAACCCCGGAGTGTCCGCGAGAGCGTGGAGGAGCGTTCGGCGATGCTGGCGAATCAAGCCCGACGGTTCGGCGAGGTGTTGGTCGACCGCCACGTGCTGTCGCGTGACGACCTCGAGAGCGCCATCGGTGAGGCCGACCGCTCGGGACAGGCCCTGCCCGCTGTTCTGCTGCGCCTCGGCCTCGTCGGTTCCAAGGACCTCACCGCCGCTCTCGCCGAGCAACTCGGACTGCGTTTCGTCGATTTCGCCGATGTATCCCTCCACCAGGAGGCCCCGACGATGCTGACGGCCGAGACGGCCCGTCGCCTCGGCGCAGTGCCGATCGACTTCGAGGGCAACAAGCTGGTCGTCGCCTTCGCCCAGCCCGCCGACGATGCCGTGCTCGAGGCGGTCGGGCGGGCCACGAGCTTCGAGATCATCCCGGCGGTCGCCGACCGGGCCGAGTTGGAGCAGGCGCTCGACACGATCTACGGACCGCCGCCGGGAGCCGGGGCCGATTCGGTCGAGGTCGGCCTCGAACTGCACGTGAACGACCTCCTCTCCCTCGTGGTGGAGTGGGGCGGATCCGACCTCCACCTGACCTCCGGCTCGCCGCCGGTGATCCGGGTGCACGGCGAGCTGCGGGTCGTCCCCGACCGTCCGGTCCTCAATGGTTCCGAGGTGCGCCGGCTGGTCTTCGCGATGCTCACCAAGCGCCAGCGCGAGAAGTTCGAGGCGGAGCTCGAGCTCGACACCTCGTACGCCCTGCCCGGGGTCGGACGCTTCCGGGTCAACGTGTTCCTGCAGCGCGATTCCGTCGGCTGTGTGATGCGGGTGATCCCTTACGAGATCGTTCCCTTCGACTCGCTCGGCGTCCCGCCCGTCGTGCGGTCCTGGGCTTACCTGCCTCGGGGTCTCGTGCTCATCACCGGGCCGACCGGATCGGGCAAGTCGACGACGCTGGCCTCGTTGCTCGACATCGTCAACTCGGAGCGGTCGACCCACATCATGACCGTCGAGGACCCGATCGAGTTCCTCCACAACCACAAGCGCTCGCTCGTGAACCAGCGCGAGGTCGGCGAGGACACGTGGAGCTTCGCGGCGGCCCTCAAGCACGTGCTGCGGCAAGACCCCGACGTGATCCTCGTCGGCGAGATGCGCGACCTCGAGACGATCTCGACCGCGCTGACCGCGGCCGAGACCGGCCACTTGGTCTTCGCCACGCTTCACACTCAGGACGCGCCGCAGTCGGTCGACCGCATGATCGACGTCTTCCCGTCGCACCAGCAGCAACAGATCCGTGTGCAGTTGGCCGCGGCGCTCCAGGGCGTGTGCACGCAGCAACTCATCCCGACCAGTGACGGCTCGGGGCGGGCGGTGGCCTGCGAAGTGATGGTGGCAACGCCGGCTATCCGCAACCTGATCCGGGAGCAGAAGGTGCACCAGATCTACTCGATGCTCCAGGCGGGCGGGAAGTACGGAATGGTCACGATGGACATGTCGCTGGCGCACCTCGTGCGGGGCCGCCGGATCTCGATGGACACCGCACTCGAGCGCTGCGCGAACGAGGACGACCTCCGGCGCCTCGTGAACGGCTGAGGGAGAAGTCATGGCCGAGACGTTCCAGTACAAGGTCAAGGACCGGGCCGGGCGCCTGATCGAGGGCTCGCTCGAGGCCGACGGGGCCGACTTGGTGGTCGGCAAGCTGCGTTCGATGGGTTACGTGCCGATCGAGGTCGTGCAGCAGGGCGGCGCCGGGGTCAACAAGGAACTCAAGATCCCGGGTTTCTCCGACCGGGTGAAGACGAAGGACGTCGCCGTCTTCTCGCGGCAGTTCGCCACGATGATCAACTCGGGGCTCTCGATGCTCCGGTCGCTCTACATCCTGGCCGACCAGACGGAGTCGAAGACCCTGGCCGACATCGTGGCCGTCGTGCGGAGCGATGTCGAGAAGGGGTCTTCTCTATCGGTTGCGCTCGGTCGCCACCCGAAGGCGTTCGGTCGCCTCTACGTGTCGATGGTCCGGGCGGGCGAGGTCGGCGGCGCCCTCGACAGCGTGCTCATGCGCCTGGCCGAGACCTTGGAGAAGCAGGTCGAGTTGCGGCGCAAGGTGCGCTCGGCGATGACCTATCCCGCCGTGGTGGCGACGTTGGTGCTCCTCATCGTCACCGCGATGCTCCTCTTCGTCATCCCGATGTTCGAGGGGATCTACTCGGAACTCGGCGGTTCGCTGCCCGCCCCGACTCAGTTCCTGATCAATCTGTCGAAGTTCTTCCGCACCTTCTGGTGGATGGTCGCGGTGGCGGGGGTCGCGGCGACCTTCGGAGTCCGGCGCTGGATCGAGACCGATGAGGGCCGGGCGACGTGGGACAGCCTCAAGTTGCGCGTCCCGATCTTCGGCATGCTCGCCCGCAAGACGGCACTGGCCCGCTTCTCCCGCACGCTCTCCGCTCTGACCCGCTCCGGCGTGCCGATCCTCGAGTCGCTCGAGATCGTGGCCGAGACGGCCGGCAACCACGTGGTCGCCACTGCCGTGCGCGATACCCAGAGCGCGGTCAAGCGGGGTGACCCGCTGGCCAAGCGACTGGCCGACCATGCCGTGTTCCCCCCGATGGTCGTGCAGATGATCGCCGTCGGCGAGGAGACGGGCGCGCTCGACGAGATGCTCGACAAGATCGCCGACTTCTACGACCAGGAGGTCGAGGCGACGGTCGACGCGATCACCTCGCTCATCGAGCCGCTGCTGATCGTCGTGATGGGCATCAGCGTGGGCGGGATGATCATCTCGCTCTACCTGCCGATGTTCAACATCATCAAGTTGATCAAGTAGCCCTCACCGTGCGTCCCGGCGGTGGGCGGCGCGTTCGGCGACCACCACGGCCAGGACGGGTATCCCGGCTTCGAGCGGGAAGAGCAGCCACTTGACGGTTGCCGATCGCGTGGTCATCACGTTGTCGGCGCCCGCGCCGAGCAGGATGACCAGGATCAGGAAGAGCGCGACGCCGTGCCATCGGATGGCCCGCGTCGCGGCGGCGGTCGCTCCCTCCCGACCGGCTCGAACCGCGATCGTCATTCCGATCGCGATGACAGCGAGGAGGAAGAGCGTCGTCGGGAGGTCGCGTGCGACGGCTGCCCAGCCTCGTACCCGGGTGGCTTCGTCGAGCGTCGAACTCGTCTTCACGATGTTCGACCAGACGATCGAGAGAAAGATCCCGACGGGTACGAGCGCAAGCATCCAGAGCGAACGGCGGGCGAGAAGTTCCCCGTGATCGGGTTGCGTAGTCCGTAGTCCCGGCTCGATCCGCATTCGATCCCCCTCTCCGGACGCCCCGGGTGACCCCGGGGCCGGTCCGATCCGCCTGCACGGCTCCGGCGTCGGTCTACCTGCGTCGGTGTACCCGGTGGGCGCGAACGCGAACCCTTCCCGCTTCCCGGCTCGGCCGAGGGTGGGATCCCGCTAGCGTTCTCCCGTGGCCCGGGTGAGCACGTACCTCAACTTCCCCGGCACGACCGAGGCGGCGTTCGCCTTCTACCGATCGGTGTTCGGAACCGAGTACGTCGGCCCGATCCTGCGCTTCGGGGATCTACCGGAGACGGCGGAAGGGCTCGACGACGACCACCGCGGGCTCGTGCTGCACATCGAACTCCCGATTCTCGGTGGCCACCTGATCATGGGCACCGATCACGTCGCCGCAGCGGGCCACGAGATGGTGGCGGGCACCAATGTCTCGCTCAACCTCGAGCCCGACACGATCGAGGAGGGCCGGACCCTCTTCGCTCGTCTATCCGAGGGGGCTACCGACGCGGCGCCGCTCCAGCCGATGCCCTGGGGTGCCTGGTGGACGAGCTTCGTCGACCGATTCGGACTGCGCTGGATGATCAACGTGCCCGCGGGGGCATCGGGTTCGCCGGACGCCGGCTCACTCTGAGGGAAGCGTCCTCCGGACCTCCGGCTACCGTGACGCCGATGGCAGAGCATCCCGTCATCGAGGTCGTGGATCACGATCGGGTGCGCGTCGTCACCTTCGATCGGCCCGAGGCGCTCAACGCCTTCGACGACGCGATGTACCACGCGACGGCCCGAGCGCTCGAGGGGGCCGTGGTCGACGACGGCATTGCGTGCGTCGTGCTCACCGGTCGGGGTCGGGCGTTCTCGGCCGGGCAGGATCTCGGCGAGATGGGACGGATCGACCCGACGGCTACCGATCCCGACGACACCCCGGGGAGCGGATTCCCGCACTTCCTCGACACGCTGGCGGCATTCCCGAAGCCGGTCGTCGCTGCGGTCAACGGGCTCGGCGTCGGCGTCGGGCTCACGATGCTGCTCCACGTCGATGTGGCGCTCATCTCCGATACGGCCCGGTTCCGAGCCCCCTTCGTGCCGCTGGGCGTGGTTCCCGAGGCGGCCGGCTCACTGCTGATGCCGCTCGTGTTGGGCGGTCAGAAGGCCGCCGAGAAGCTCTACACGGGGGAGTGGATCTCCGCCGACGAGGCCGTGGCCTGCGGCCTGGGTCTGCGCACGGTCGCTCCCGACCGCCTGCTCGACGAGGCCCTCGACCTCGCCGCCCGGATCGCCCGCATGCCCGTTGCGTCGCTGCGGGCGACCAAGGAGCTCGTGGTCGCAGCGCGGATCGACGCCGTTCGCGCCGCCCGGAACCGCGAAGACGCTGCGTTCGCCCGCCTCGTGGGGGCACCGGCGAACCTCGAGGCGATCACGGCGTTCCTCGAGAAGCGCGATCCCGACTTCCGCGGGCTCTGATTCCCGGAGGCGAGGGTCACCCCGGGGTTCGGTTCCCCGCGGGGACCGCCGTCCGTTACCGGCGACCGATTTGCCGGAATATGGACTTCCGGCTCAAGCCCGGGCCCCGCCGCGCCGAAGCAACTGCTCGCCGCCGACGCCGGACGACGGATCCGGGGGGGCGCAGGAAAGGGGCACGAGGCACAGTGCACACTCTCAAGGACCTGATCTCCCGTCGCCACGAGGACGAGCGGGGATTCACCCTCATCGAGCTCATGGTGGTCGTCATGATCATCGCCATCCTGATCGCGATCGCGATCCCGACCTTCCTCGGCGCTCGGGAGCGGGCCCAGGACCGGGCGGCGCAGTCCGACCTGCGCAACGCTCTCACCGCCGAGAAGACCGTCTACACCGACCTCCAGGCCTTCAGCGCCGTGACGGCGGACCTGAAGGCGGTCGAGTCCTCCCTCGACTGGGGCGGCACGGTCACGGTGAAGGTCGGCGACGCAGTGGTGGCCGGCGACCAGGACGTCGTGTGCGTGCAGGCGACGTCGAAGTCGGGCACGACCTTCTCGATCGGCGACGTCGCCGCCGGGACGATGGCCGGCACCTACTACGGCAAGACGGCGTGCCCGGGGGCCGCGACGGCGGCCTCGGTATCGGCGCTCGGCACCAGTTGGTAGCGGTGCCGCCGGCTTCGGCCGGAGCGGTGAAGGAGGGAGGCCCGGGGCATTGCGCCCCGGGCCTCCTCGCGTCTCGGGACGGGGAACGGAGGCGATCGGTGCCTCCCGAGCGGCCCGGATCCCGCGTCCGAGGCGGCATCGAGGGTGAGCAAAGAAAGTTTCGGAAATCGCTTAAGTTCCCCCGAGGGGCGGCCGATGAAGGTCTCGGTGCGAAGAGACTCGGGAGCGGAGCCCGGGGGCGCACCCCGGGGAACTACGGAGGCAACAGTGAACACTCTCAAGACCATGGTGGCCCGCAAGCGCAACGACGAGCAGGGTTTCACCCTCATCGAGCTCATGGTGGTCGTCCTGATCATCGCCATCCTGATCGCAATCGCGATCCCGACCTTCCTCGGCGCTCGGGAGCGCTCGCAGGACCGGGCGGCCCAGTCCGACCTGCGCAACGCCCTCACCGCCGAGAAGACGGTGTACACCGACAGCCAGGCCTACAACGCCGTGGCCGCCGACATGCTCGAGGTCGAGTCCTCGCTCGACTGGGGCGGCGACCTGACGGTCGTGGTCGGCGACGCCGTGACGGCCGGTGACGCCGGGGTCGTGTGCCTCGAGACCACCTCGAAGTCGGGCACGACCTTCTCGATCGGCGACGTCGCCGCCGGCCCCAGCGCCGGGACCTTCTACGGCAAGGCGGCCTGCCCGGCCGCTCCGACCCCGGCCAACGTGTCGGCGCTCGGCTCCAGCTGGTAGGAGTCCGCTCCGGCTCCGGCCGGAACGAGGGAATCCGATCGAGGCCCGGGGCATCACGCCCCGGGCCTCGGCGCGTCCCCGAGGTCACGGACGGCGCCCGGCACCGTCGTTAGCCTCACGGATGCGTGACCGCTTTCGTCGCCGTCGTCTGCGGCCTCATCGGCTGCAACGTGGGCTCCTTCCTCAATGTCGTCATCTGGCGGGTTCCGCGCGGGATGTCGGTGGTGCGACCGCCCTCGCACTGCCCGGGCTGCGAGCGGCCGATCGCCGCGTACGACAACGTGCCGGTCCTCTCGTGGCTGGCGCTGCGGGGGCGCTGTCGGCGCTGCGGGATGCGGATCCCGGTGCGTTACCCGGCGGTCGAGGCCCTCACGGGCCTCGTCTTCGCCGCCGTCGGCTGGCGGTTCGGGGCCGACTGGCCGCTGCCGGCCTACCTGGTGCTCGCCGGGGGACTCATCGCTCTCTCGGCAATCGACCTCGAACTCATGATCCTCCCGACCCGCATCGTGGTGCCGCTGGGCGGGGCGGGGGTCGTACTGCTCGGCGTCGCCTCGTTCGGCGAGGGGGATTGGGGTGCGTTCGGACGCGCTCTGGTCGCCGCCGCCGTGACCTTCGGGGCCTTCCGCCTGCTCCACGCCGTCAAACCCGGGGGCATGGGCTACGGCGACGTTCGTCTCTCGGCCGTGCTCGGCCTCAACCTCGGGTGGTTGGGGTGGGGGTACGTCCCGTTCGGGCTCTTCGCCGGGTTCCTCTACGGGGCGGTCTTCGGAGTCGCACTCATAGCCGTGCGGGGCTCCCGGGCCCGCACGACCCCCGTCCCCTTCGGGCCCTTCCTCGCCGCCGGCACCCTGACCTTCGTTCTCGTCGGCGCCCCCGTCCTCGACTGGTACGGCGGCCTCGGCACCTGATCCCGCCCCGGTTGCCCCCGGGCGGGAAAGTCGGATGCGAATGTTCAGGTCGCGGTTCGACCGGCCGATGGAATCCCTGACCGGAACCGTCTCGACCCGAGGGAGTGCACATGGCCCGCCGCTTGTTCGGCCTCGATGTGGGCACGAGCGCGGTCACGATCGCCGAGATCACCCCCGGCGACCCGCCGACGCTCGAGTCCTTCGGTCAGGTCGCGCTTCCACCCGGCGCGATGCGCGAGGGCGAGCTCGAGGACCCGGCCGCGCTGACCGAGGCGGTGACCCGCTTGCGCGCCGAGGTCGGGATCAAGAAGGCCTCGGTCCGGCTCGGGGTGTCGAGCCCGCGCATCGTCGTCCGCCGCATCGAGATGCCCGAGATGACACGCGAGGAACTCGCCGGCGCACTCGAATTCCAGGCCGCTGACTTCATTCCCTTCTCGCTCGACGAGGCGGTCCTCGACTTCGCGATCCTCGGGCGGATCGAGGGCGATCCGCCCGCCGACGGCGGTATCGAGGCCCCGGCCAACATGCACGTTCTCGTCGCGGCGGTGCCCGAGGCGGTCGTCGCCCCGATCGTTGCGGCGGTCGAGGCCGGTGGCCTCCAGGTCGCCGCCGTGGATCTCGTGCCGCTCGCGCTGGCCCGCGCCGTCCGCCCTCGGGTGCCGGCTCTCGTCGGCGGCCCCGACGACGGAGCCGACGTGCTTGCCGGTGGTGCCGAGGCGGTCGTCTCCTTCGGCGGCGGTGTCACCTCGGTCGTCGTCCAGCGGGCGGGTGAACCGCGCTTCGTTCGCGTCATCGGCGGCGGTGGTGCCGCCCTCACCCAGGCCGTCGCCAAGGAACTCGGCGTGCCCGAGCAGACCGCCGAGGCGATGAAGCGGACCCTCGCCGACGCGCTCGACGAGGAATGGGCCACCCCGGCGCTGTCGGCGCTGGCGGCTCCCGTGGCGACCCTCCTCGAGGACGTTCGCACCTCGATCTCGTTCTTCCGCCACCAGCCCGACGCCCCGCGCGTCGACCGCATCGTCGCGGTCGGTGGCACCGCCTGTCTGCCCGGCCTCACCGATCGGCTCACGACGCTCGTCGGCATTCCGGTCGAGACGGTCGATCTCGCCGACGTTTGTCGCGTGGGGAACATCGGTTTCGACGCCGACGACCTGCCGACCATCGCACCGTTCGTGCCGGCCGCAGTGGGTCTCGCCCTGGGCGGTACGGGGCGGGGGGCCGTCGTCGATCTCCTGCCGGGCAACCGCAAGGGGGCGGGTCGCAAGCGGCGCATCAGTTCGCGGGCGGCGGTCGCCATCGGTCTCGTGGTCCTGCTCCTGGTCGGGCTCACCGTCATGAAGCGGGGCCAGGTCGCCTCCGCCCGGGCCGACCAGCGGGCGGCCGAGGCGGAGACGGCCCGCCTGCGTACCGAACTGACCCGCGTCCTGGCCGAGGCCGCATCGGGCGGGACGACGGCGAAGGTCGGCGCGTCCGTCACTTCGCTGCTCGGCGACGACGTCGGGTGGACGAGCATGGTCGACGACATCGGTGTCGCGCTCTCCGACGGCACGTGGCTCACATCGTTCCAGGCCCAGCGCCCCGTCGCGGCGGCCGTCATCCCGGGTTCGGTTCCCGCCGATGCGGCCGCGTCCGGCGGGGCGGCGGGCGGTGCGGCCGCGGCGGTTCCGTCGGCCCCGCTCACCGGGTCGGCGGCCTGTTCGGCCGTCCAGCGTCCGATCGTCGGCGACGTCACCATGTCGGGTATCGCTCGCGACATCCCGACTCTCGCCGCCTTTCTCGACGCGTTGGAACGGTCGGGGGGCGCCGAGACGCCGCTCGTGCACGATGTCTGGTTGACGAGCACGCAGAAATCCACGTTCGGCACGGCCGAGGTCGTGGCGTTCTCGGTCGGGGCCACCCTCGGCGAGGGTGCCCGGAGCGCACGTCTGCAGTCCTTCTTCGAGGAGGCCCTGTGTCGGTGAAGACGAAGAACATCGCGGTGTTGGTTCTGGCCGCGCTGCTTCTCCTGATCGGATGGCAGCGCCTCGTGCTCGGCCCGATGAGCAGCAGTGAGGCGAAGGCGAACCGGGTGGTCCGTGAGGAGCAGAACCGCGCCCGGACGCTCGATGCCGAGCTCCGGCGGATCAAGAGCGACGAGGGCAGCAAGGGTCCCTCGGCCGCCGAACTCACCGCAGCGATCCCCGAATCGCCGGCCGTCTCGTCGTTCCTGCGGGCGGTCGACGGGATCCGCAACGAGACCGGTGTGACCTTCCAGTCGCTCACGCCCAACCCGGTCGCGGCCGGGGCGGCGTCGCCCTCGATCGGCCTCGACGTCAGCGTGCAGGGCTCGTGGGACCAGGTGCGGGCGTACATCGGACGCCTCGTGCGCCTCGATCGGCTCGTCGTCGTCGACAACGTGTCGCTGACCGCGGCCTCGACGGCGACCGGTCCCGGCGGCGCCGGAGTCCAGACCTCGGGAGCGCCGACCGGGACGATCTTCGCCGGGGCCGGAGCGGCCCCGACGGTGTCCGCGCAGTTGACCGCCCGGGTCTTCACCCAGCAGGCGCCGGCGGGCGCGGCGACGGTGCCGGGGGCGGCGGCGGCCGGAACTCCGGGCTGAGGGCGGTCGGGGCCGTAGAATCGGCCGACCCCACCCCAGGAGATCCCCCACAGTGCTGCGGTTCCTGACGGCGGGCGAGTCCCACGGACCGGCGCTCGTGGTCGTCGTCGAGGGCCTGCCCGCCGGACTCCCCGTCCTCGCCGAACATCTCGCCGACGAGTTGGCCCGCCGTCGGCTCGGTTACGGCCGTGGCCCCCGCATGCGATTCGAGCGCGACGAGATCGAACTCCTCGGCGGCATCCGTCACGGGCGCACCCTCGGCTCGCCGGTGGCGGTCCTGATCCGCAACAGCGAGTGGGCGACGGGGAAGTGGGCCGAGGAGATGTCGGCGGCACCCGGGGCCACGGCCGCTCCGTTGACCCGACCCCGTCCCGGCCACGCCGACCTCGCCGGGATGCAGAAGTACGGGTTCACCGATGCCCGCGACGTGCTGGAGCGGGCCAGCGCCCGGGAGACCGCGGCCCGGGTCGTCGCCGGAGCGCTGGCCAAGGCGCTGCTCGCCGAGGTCGGTGTCACGGTCATCAGTCACGTTGCCGAGCTCGGCGGTGTCGCGGCCGATCCCGCTCGTCGGCCCGGCCCCGGCGACCTCGACCGGATCGACGCCTCGGAGGTGCGCTGCGCCGACCCCGAGGCCGAAGCGGCGATGATCGTCGCGATCAAGGAGGCGGCCAAGGCGGGCGATTCGCTCGGCGGGGTCGTCGAGGTTCTCGGGTTCGGGCTGCCGCCCGGACTCGGTTCCCACGTGCACTGGGACCGGCGGATCGACGCCGAATTGGCTCGGGCCGTCATGAGCATCCAGGCGATGAAGGGCGTCGAGATCGGCGACGGACTCGAGGTCGCCGGGCTCCGCGGCAGCGAGGCTCACGACGCGATCCGCTGGGACGCGGCGACGGAGCAGTACGTGCGCACCTCGGATCGGGCCGGTGGCGTCGAGGGCGGCATGACGACCGGGGCGCTCCTCGTGGTGCGCGGAGCCATGAAGCCCCTCGCCACCCTGAATCGTCCCGTACTCGAGACCGTCGACACCGAGACCAAGGAGTCGACCGTGTCGTTCAAGGAGCGCACCGATGTCACGGCCGTCCCGGCGGCGGGTGTCGTCGCCGAGACGATGGTGGCGCTCGTCGTGGCCGACGAGGCGCTGCGCAAGTTCGGCGGCGATTCGGTGGCCGAGTTCGTCCGCAACCACGACGCGTACCGCGCCGGTCTGTGACGGCTCGGTGATGGCCGGGCACCTCGTGCTGGTCGGATCGATGGGGGCGGGGAAGACGACGGTCGGACGCGAGTGCGCTCGCCGAATGGGACGGGGCTTCGCCGACACCGACGCCGAGGTCGAACGAGTCGCCGGTCGGACCGTGGTCGAGATCTTCGCCGCCGAGGGCGAGGCGGGCTTCCGGGCCCGCGAACGCACGGCGATCACCGATGTCTGCGCGAGGGTGGAACCGCTCGTCGTGGCGTGCGGGGGCGGTGCCGTCGTCGACGCGACGAACCGGGCGGTACTGCGATCGGCGGGCACCGTGGTGTGGCTGCGAGCGCCCGTCGCGGCCCTGGTGGCCCGGGTCGGATCGGGAGCGGGACGGCCCCTCCTCGCCGACGAACCGGCCGTGGTGCTCACCCGACTCGCCGAGGAGCGCGAACCCGCCTACACGGCGACCGCCCACGCCGTGGTCGATACCGACGACCTCGGGGTCGACGAGGTCGTCGAACGCGTCCTCGCGGCGTACGCAGCGCCCGGGAGCGTGTCGTGATCCGGGTTCCCGTCCCGCTCGGCGAGCGGGCCTACGACGTGGTCGTGGGCGCCGGAGCGACGACCGAGGTGGCGACGGTCCTGCGCGGGCGGCGGCGGGTGGCGATCGTCACCCAGGCCGGGATCCCGTCCGGGGTGAGGACAGCCGTGACCGGTGCGTTGGCGGGAGCGGGTATCGCGCACACGGTTTACGAGATCGGTGACGGCGAGGACGCCAAGACCTTGGCCACCGTCGAAGATCTCGCCCGTCGCTTCGCTCGCGACGGTGTGCTGCGGGGCGATGCCGTCGTCGCGCTCGGCGGGGGAGTGGTCGGCGATACCGCCGGGTTCACGGCCGCGTCCTACCACCGGGGCATCGAAGTCGTGCAGGTGCCGACGACCCTCCTCGCCATGGTCGACGCGGCGATCGGCGGCAAGACCGGGGTCAACCTGCCCGAGGGCAAGAACCTGGTCGGCGCGTTCCACCAGCCCCTCGCGGTGCTCGCCGATCCCGCCGTGCTCGCGTCGCTGCCCGACCGGGAGTTCCGTTGCGGGCTCGGTGAGGTCGCCAAGTACGCGCTCATGGAGGATCCGGCCCTGGTGGCCGACGCCGTCGCGCTGCGCGGACGCGACGCCGAGGCTCTTGCCCCGGTGATCGCCCGCTGTGCCGCGATCAAGGCCCGATACGTCGTCGCCGACGAGCACGAGCGTTCGGGGGTTCGGGCCGTACTCAACTACGGACACACCCTCGCCCACGCGCTCGAGATCGCGACCGACCACGCCCTGCTCCACGGTGAGGCGGTGGCGATCGGACTCGTGTTCGCGGGCCACCTGGCGGGAGCGCTCGAACGGATACCTCCCGCGGCCGCCGACCGGCACGGCGAGATCGTCGCTGCTCTCGGTCTGCCCGACCGGGCCCCGGCCGGGCTGCGGGCCGACGACCTCACCGCGCTCATGGCCCGTGACAAGAAGTCGGGGGGCGGATTGACGTTCGTCCTCCCCGGGCCCGGCGGCATCACGCGGGTCGACGATCCTGCCCCGGCGGCGCTGCGCGCCGCCTTCGCGTCCGTCGGAGTGGAAGGCTGAACCCATGGCGACGATCCTGCTGCTCTCCGGTCCCAACCTGAACCTGCTCGGCGAGCGCGAGCCGCAGCACTACGGCACGACGACGCTGGCCGAACTCGTGGCTCTCGCGCGCGACGCGGCGGCGGCGGCCGGTCACGAGCTCGAGCACGTGCAGTCCAACCACGAGGGTGACCTCATCGACGCGATCCACGGCGCTCGCGGTCGTTGCGCGGCCGTCGTGTGCAACGCAGGAGCGTTCACGCACTACGCCTCGGCGCTCACCGATGCCCTGGCCCTGTACGACGGGGTGAAGATCGAGGTCCACCTCTCCAATCCGTACGCGCGCGAGGAGTGGCGGCATCGCTCGGTGATCTCGCCGGTCGTCGACGGCGTGGTCGCCGGGCTGCGGGCCACGGGGTACCGCGTGGCGGTGGAGGCGGCGGCCGAGATGATCGCCGCCCGGCAGTGAGCGCCGACGGGCTGGCGGCCCTTGACGTCGCCGGGCGGATCGCCCGGCTCCGGGGCCTGTTGGCCGAGGCGGGGACGGCGGCGCTGCTGGTGACCAAGCGGGCCAACGTCCGGTACCTCACCGGGTTCACCGGCTCGGCGGGGATGTTGCTCGTCACGGCCGACGACGCCTGCTTCGTGACCGACGGTCGCTACACCGAGCGGGCGCACGACGAGATCGGCCGAGCGGGAGCCCCGACCCGCATCGAGATCGGGGCGTCGGCGGCGACCCAACGCGGGTACCTCCGCGACGCGGCGGCCGGTTCTGCCGTCGCGCTGGAAGACCACGATGTGACCTGGGCGACCCAACGCGAACTCGCCGAAGCCTTCGGTGCTGTCGTACCCGGCGGAACGCCGGTCGAGACGTTGCGGCGGGTGAAGGACGCCGGCGAGGTCGATCGGATCCGGCGCGCCTGCGCTATCGCCGACGAGACCTTCCGTGACACCGTGCCGATGCTCGCCGAGCAGCCGACCGAGGTCGAGTTCGCGATCGCCCTCGAACGGGGCATGCGCGAACGTGGCGCGAGCGGTAACAGTTTCGATCCGATCGTGGCCGCCGGCCCCAATGGTTCGCGTCCGCACCACACGCCGGGGAGTCGGCGGATCGGTCGGGGCGAGTTGGTGGTCTGCGACTTCGGGTGCGTCGTCGACGGGTACTGCTCCGACATGACCCGTACCGTCTCGGTCGGCGATCCCGGGCCCGAGGCCCGCCGTCTGTACGAGGTGGTGCTGCGCAGTCAGGCGGCGGGGGTCGCCGCGGTCGTCGCCGGCGTCTCGGCGGGCGAGGTGGATCGCGCCGCTCGGGACGTCATCGTCGCCGAAGGGTGGGGCGACGCGTTCTCGCACTCGACCGGCCACGGAGTGGGCCTCGAGATTCACGAGTCGCCGCGGGTCGCGACGGCAGCCGGTGATACTTTGCTCGTCGGCGACGTCGTCACCGTCGAGCCCGGCGTCTACCTGCCCGGCATCGGCGGTGTGCGCATCGAGGACACGGTCGTCGTCAGCGGCACCGGGTGCGAGCCGCTCACCCTCACCCCGAAGGACCTCGCGCGCTAAGGAGCCCATCCGATGAGCATCTCGACCAATGACCTCAAGAACGGAATGAGCCTCGACCTCCCCGAGGGGCTGATGCAGGTCGTCGAGTTCCAGCACGTGAAGCCGGGCAAGGGCGGTGCGTTCGTCCGGACGAAGCTGAAGAACCACCGCACCGGGGCCGTGCTCGACCGCACGTTCCGGGCCGACGAGAAGCTCGC
>Ga0208783_10000263_pt1 | contig 33186 bp, 54 predicted proteins | sample DEB19_08_DNA_2_FD_184529 | JGI IMG/M metagenome (GOLD analysis project Ga0208783, IMG submission 184529) | Aqueous microbial communities from the Delaware River and Bay under freshwater to marine salinity gradient to study organic matter... | ecosystem: Environmental > Aquatic > Marine >... | reverse complement strand
AAAGCCCTGCTGATGAAAGCGGCGATGAGTAAATACGAAGCCGTGGGTGCTCAAGAGCGTGAGGCTTATGCACATCCTGAGTATCAAGAGCTTCTGAAGGGATTGCAGGCCGCGATTGAGATCGAAGAAGAACTCAAGTGGAAGCTGGAAGCTGCCAGGCTCAGGGTTGAGGTATATCGGACTGAAGAGGCGTCAGCCAGAATGCAGATGAGGGCGGCATGATCCCGAAGCAGACTTACATCCGAAGCCAGAAGCTCCTTAGGGCCGTGGCGTCCCTGCCGTGTCAATGCTGTGGGCATCCTGACTCCCAAGCAGCCCACTCGAACTGGTGGGGTGGGAAGGGGAAGGGAATCAAGGCAAGCGATGAATTCTCAGCGGCCCTCTGCCTCAAATGTCATTGGGAGATCGACCAAGGCAACAAACTGACCAAGGATGAGCGAAAGCAGAAGTGGCTCGCCGCCCATAGAAGGACGGTGCAAGAACTTCAAAGGCAGGGTTTATGGCCTGTTGACATTCCCGTTCCCGAGATAGAATTCCAAGAACCCTGATCTCCATCAGTTGCCGGGGTGGGGCTTCGGCCCCTTTTTTTCTGGAGCGATCATGTTCAACAAGTCCCAAGCTGCTGAGATGCAGAAGTATCTTGAGCAGAACAAGCGTAAGTACCACCAGACCAAGCCCATGAAGGCCTACAAGATGGCTGATGAGTTCGGTAAAGGGTACGAGGCCATCGAGATGCAGAAGGCGATGAAAAAGAAATGAAGTGTCCCATCGCCACCCAGGACATCGAGGCCAACCTCAAGAACCGCGATCACGCATTCGCGGAGTATGGTTACGGGCCCGCCAATCCTGAAGAGGACAACGAAGAGTTCTGGGCCAAGCGGTCTGTGGAATGGAACACCTCTCCCGAGCAAGCCAAGACGATGCGCTGCGGGAACTGCGCCGCATTCATTCAAACGCCCGAGATGATGGGCTGTATCCTCGGAGGCATCCAGAAGGAAGAGGATGATGACGAGACCTACGCTCCTGAAGTGGTGGATGCAGCGGATCTCGGGTACTGTGAGCTGTTCGAGTTCAAGTGCGCGGCAGATCGGACTTGTTCGGCCTGGCTGACGGGTGGCCCGATCACCAAGATGACTGAGGGTCGCGCTCGAATGCTGAAGATGGCAAAGTACGAAGCCAGAAAGGGCGAGTATGAAGACGAATATGAAGATGACTCCGAAGGGCCAGAAGAAGGCTGACAAGGTTTTCAAGGAGTTCGGCAAAGGTGAACTCCACAGCGGCAAGGGTGGGCCTGTGGTCAAGAACCCTCGCCAAGCGGTTGCCATCGCAATGAGCGAAGCTCGGAAAGCGATGAAGAAGAAATGAAAGCCAAGCCTGTCTGGGAAAAGCCCTACAAGGGCAAGTCTGAGCCTCTGACCAAAGGCGAGAAGAAGTCCGCTAAGGCAATGGCAAAGAAGGCTGGCCGTCCATACCCGAACCTTGTGGACAACATGAGGGCCGCGAGGAAGAAATGAGCGCAGCCTGGACTCGCAAGGAAGGGAAGAACCCCAAGGGTGGCCTGAACGAAAAGGGCCGCAAGTCCTATGAGCGGGAAAACCCTGGTTCCAACCTCAAGGCTCCAGTCAAAAGCGGAGACAACCCACGGAGAGCGTCTTTTCTGGCGAGGATGGGCAATATGCCTGGGCCAGAGAAGAATCCAAACGGAAGCCCCACTAGACTCCTCCTGAGCCTAAAGGCATGGGGGGCTAACTCCAAAGCAGATGCCAAAGCGAAAGCAAAGGCAATTTCTGAGCGAAATAAAAAGAGGTAAGTCATGGCTGGGCCGATACCACTACTAGGACTCTTGGATGAGCTGAGAGACTTCGCCAACCGCCGCAACATTGGGCAAAGGATGGTGGGTGGTGGTGTCCGTGGTGCGGCAACTCGTGGACTATTGGGCATGGATGCTCCCGAGAACGCAACCCCGATTCAGCGAGAGGTCTACGAGAATGCTGCTCGGATGAGCGCCCCGGCTCAGGGGCTGACCGCACTCAAGGCCGCGACTGTATTCCACGGCTCGCCCCATAAGTTCACCAAGTTCGATCCCAAGAAGATCGGTACTGGTGAGGGGGCGCAAGCCTACGGGCATGGTTTGTATGTGGCTGAGTCACCGGAGGTTGCCAAGTCATACCAGTCGGCTCTCTCTGCCGAGCGTGGATTTTCCTACGGAGGAAAGACAGGGTTGACCCGCGCAGAAGTGCAGGACATGGTGAACGCAAAATATGGCAGCGGGTATCTTGATGGCGTCATTCGACCATCAGGCGTTGCAGATTCATTTATTGATGACATGGTAACGGGCACGGAGCGCGCAAAGGGTGCTTACCCACGTCAATACAAGCCCGGCTCACAACGCGCAAAGATTTACGATGAATTGCGTGGTCAGATTCAGCATTCCGACCCTGGCTCCCTATACAAAATCGACCTCCCAGACGAAGCAATCGCTCGGATGCTGGACTGGGACAAGCCTATAAGTGAACAAGCAAGCATTCTGAAGCGCATCAGCCCAGAGGCTATGGGTCTCAAGTACAAGATGGTTGATGATGGAAAGAAGCACGCCTTTGTCAATGCTGAAGAAAGAATCATTGGGAACATACAAGAAGGTGGAACACCTGAGTCTTTCCGCGCAAACTGGATGCAATCATTCATGCGCCCAAAAATGACCGGAAGACAGGTCTACGAAGAAATTGGCGGCGGGATGTATGGTGGCGACAAGGCCGCTGCTGCACTTAGGCAGGCAGGAATCCCAGGCATCCGCTATCTAGACCAAGGATCAAGAGGAACAGGACAAGGAACATCCAACTTCGTAGTCTTCCCAGGAGAAGAAGACCTCCTGCGGATTCTTGAGCGCAACGGGGTTCCAATCCAAAGCCTGTTAGACTAAGACAACTTAACGCCCGATGGCCCGAAAGGAGTCGGAAATGGACAACAAAGTAGTAACAACTGTTAAACGCAAGCCTCCCGCAGCAGGGATGGGCCGTATTAAGGGCGTACCTAATAAGACAACTCAGAATGTGCGAGAGATGATCGCGCTAGTGGCAGAGCAAAACGCCCCTAAATTTGCTGAATGGCTTAATAGAGTCGCAGAGGGCGATGAGAAGAGTCGGCCAGATCCGGGTAAGGCGGCAGAGCTTTATCTCAAGGCCATCGAGTACCACATTCCCAAGCTGGCCCGAACTGAGGTAAGCGGGAGTGACGGAGGCCCAATCGAGACTGTCATCAAGTGGGCAAGCGAGAAATCATAATTCCCTACGCTCCTCGGGAGCCGCAACTCGCCATCCATAAGATGATGGGCGAGAAGCGATTCTCGGTAGTAGTGGCTCACCGAAGAATGGGAAAGACAGTCGCTGCCCTGAATCACATCATCAAGGAAGCGATCCAGAACCAGAAGGAAGCCCCAAGGTACGCCTATATCGCCCCGACTTATGGGCAAGCAAAGCGGGTAGCGTGGGACTACCTTCTCAAGTACACGATGCCGCTTCAGGCAACCTCGAACATCTCGGAGCTTAGAACCGATTTTTGGGGTAGGCGCATCCAACTGTACGGATCAGACAACCCGGACAGTCTCCGAGGCCAATACTTTGACGGGGTGATCCTTGATGAGATCGGGGATCAAGACCCGCGCATCTGGACGGACATCATTAGACCGGCGCTTTCAGACCGATTGGGCTGGGCGCTGTTCTTGGGGACACCGAAGGGCAACAACCACTTCAAAGCCCTGAGAGATCAGGCCGAGGATGAGCCTGATTGGGGGCTTCTAGAGTTTAAGGCAAGCCAGACCAAGCTGATCCAAGACGGAGAACTTAAAGCCGCCCGTAAGGAGATGGGCGAGGACAAGTACAACCAAGAGTTCGAGTGCTCCTTCAATGCGGCTGTTGAGGGGTCTTACTACGGCTCCCTTATCAATGACCTTGAGGAAAAGGGCCGTTTGTGTCACATTGACCGGGATGATCTCTGTCGGACTTACACGGCTTGGGACTTGGGAGTCTCTGATTCAACGGCGATCTGGGTTGTCCAGGCCATAAATCAGGAGTACAGAGTCCTAGATTTCGTGGAAAATCACGGGGTCGGATTGGATTGGTATGTCAACTGGATCAAAGAGAACAGGTGGCACACCGCCGAGCACATCCTGCCTCACGATGTTGAGGTGAGGGAACTCGGCACGGGACGCAGCCGCAAGGAAATGCTCCAAGAGGCTGGCTTGCAAATTACTGTCGCTCCGAGGCTTTCGGTGGCAGACGGGATTCAGGCAGTTAGGCGCATCTTGCCGAAGTGCTGGTTCAATGTCCCTCAGGTACGGCAGGGGTTGGACGCATTACGCAACTACCGCAGAGAGTATGACGAGAAGCGGAACATCTTCTACGACAAGCCGCTTCACGATTGGGCGAGTCACGGGTCGGACGCTTTCCGATACCTGGCTCTAGGGATCAGCGAGACCTCCTCATGGGATAGGCCGCTGAACGTCAATACCAAGTGGATTGTGTGATGTGGATCTCAACTCAAGGAAATCTCCCGCAGCGGGTTGCTGAACTAGAACGCCGCATCAAGGCGTTAGAGGAACGGTATGAACGAGAACAGTCTGAAAGCTCTCCTAGAGGTCGAAATAGACGGGGCAATCGGCTATCTCCAGACGGAGACCACCGAACAACGGACGAGGGCGCTGGAGTATTACCTTCGGTATCCCTACGGGAATGAGGTCGAGGGTCGCTCCCAGATCGTCACCGGGGAGGTTGCAGAGGTCATCGATGGGGCGCTGCCTCAGCTGATCCGCATCTTCACCGCTTCAGACGATGTGGTGCGGTTTGAACCCGTTGGGCCTGGCGATGAGGCCAAGGCCAAGCAAGCCACCGATTACGCAAATTGGGTGTTCTACAAGGACAACCGTGGCTTTGCGATCATGCATGATTGGTTCAAGGACGCCCTGCTCGAAAAGGTCGGGGTGGTCAAAGCCTATTGGGATGATTCGTATTCGGTCATCAAGGAGACCTATCAGAACCTGAGTGATGATGAACTGGTGATGCTGATGGCTGACCAGACGCAAGAGATCATCGCTCAAGAGACCATCTCCACGGCTGTCCTAGATCCCGCAGGGAATCCCATTGTTGGGATGGACGGAATGCCGATGATGAACACGACCCACAATGTTCAGGTCAAGAAGAAGAACAAGGTCGGTCAGGTCAAGATCCAGAACATCCCGCCCGAGGAGTTTCTGATCTCTAAACACGCTCGGACGATTGAGGATTCGCCCTTCACGGCTCATCGCCGACTGATCCCACGCACGGATCTGGTGGCGATGGGCTTCGATTGGGAGATGGTGAAGACGCTGCCGACCTACGATGATCTGAGCTTCTCTCCTGAGCGAGTGGCTCGATTCTCCGAGGGTGAGCAGCCATCTGAACAGGAATCCTACGATCCTGCGATGCAGGACGTTGAGGTGTACGAGTGCTATGTCCGTGCCGACATGGACAACGATGGGATCGCGGAGCTTCTTCAGGTCTGGTATGCCGGATCGAAGATTCTGGAGATGACCGAAACGGATTACATCCCGTTCCATGCGGTCTGCCCGATTCCCGTCCCACATAAGTTCTACGGCTTGTCTCTGGCAGACAAGACGATGGACATCCAGCTTCAGAAGTCCACGATCACTCGGCAGATGCTGGACAACCTGTATCTAACGAACAATGTCCGAGTTGGTGCGATTGAGGGACAGGTCAATCTGGACGATCTGACGAGCGTCACGCCTGGCGGTGTGGTGCGGATGAAGAACCCGAATGCTGTGGTTCCGATGGCTGTTCAGCCGGTGGCGAATCAGGCCTTCCCGATGCTCGAATACTTGGATCAAGTCCAAGCCAAGCGCACCGGGGTCTCTGATGCCTCACAAGGTCTAGATCCGAACATTCTCCAGAACGTCACCGCAACGGCTGTGGCTGCGTTCCAGAATGCCTCCTCTGGGAAGCTGGAGTTGATTGCTCGCGTCTTTGCCGAAACCGGGGTCAAGTCTCTGTTCAAGGGCATCTTGCATCTTCTCTGTAAGTATCAAGACAAGCCCCGAGTGATTCGGATGCGTGGTCAGTATGTGCCGATGGATCCGCGAGAGTGGTCGAATCAGTACGATGTGACGATCTCTGTGGGTCTTGGGACAGGCAATCGCCAGGAGCAGATGGCGATGCTGGCGATGATTCTGGACAAGCAAGAGCGCATTCTTCAGCAGTTCGGCCCTGCCAATCCTCTGGTGTCTGTCGCTCAGTATCGGGACACTCTGGGCCGGATGATCGAGGCCGCGGGGTTCAAGGACTCAGCCACATTCTTCAAGCCGATCACGCCTGAGATTGATCAGCAACTGTCCAATCCTCCTCCTCAGCAGCAACAGCCTGATCCCGCCATCCAAGCGATGATGATGCAGGCTCAAGCGCAGTTGGAGATTGACCGACAGAAGGCAATCGCGGACATTCAAGCCAAGCGTGAGAAGGCTGCTGCCGAGATCCAACTGGCTCGGGAGAAGGCTGCGGCTGAACTAGAACTGAAGCGCCAGGAGTTCGAGGCCGAGGTTCAACTCAAAGCCGCCAAGCTCGGCGCTGGCATTTCCTCCAACATTGAGATTCCGGGGTAAGACATGGCAACTCCTCAACAGATCGCAGCCCTGTATCAGCAGTATCTTGGGCGGGAGCCTGATCCCGAAGGTTTGGCGTTCTACTCAAACCCGGACTTCTCTCTGCAACTGATCGAGCAGGACATTGCGAACTCAGCAGAGGCCAAGGGTCGCGCTCCGTTGGATGTGAATGCTTTGTATGGATCGCTGACGGATGCTGAGGCCGCTGGGCTTTCCACGGCTCGAGACATCAACGCAGATTTCCCGATCACCCGAGGCGGGACGGTCTACAACTTCCTGGCAGATGGGTCGATTCAGGTCATCAAGCCATCAGATGCCACGCTTGAAGGAAAAACCCTTGGTGCGACTCTGGCTCAATACTCCCCTACGGGTGAGGTTCAGGTCGCTCCTTACTTCAATGCTGACTATGGCAAGCAGGGAACTGGTGATCTGATCGGTAAGGCAGCTATTGCCACGGCAATTGGTTCTGTTCTCGGCCCTGCTGGGATTGGCCTTAGCACTCCTGCGGCGGCTGCTGCTGCTTCGGGAGCCACGACTCTGGGTACTGGTGGCGGCGTGGAGAATGCAGCGAAATCTGCGCTCTTGGGTGGGCTTGCCGCATACGGAACCGAGGCTTTGCTCGGATCATTTGGTGGTGCTGAATCTGCTGGCGCTCAGCAAGCTGCTGAATTGACGCTAGTTGATGACATCGTAAATCTTTCTGAGCAGGGGCTGAGTCAACCTCAAATCACTCAAGCTATCTCTCAGGCTTATGGTGTTGACCCTGTGACCGCTGCACAGTCGGTTGCCGCTACTCTAGCCCCAACTGGCGCAGCAACAGCCACCCAGGTCGCGGTGACAGGAGTCGCCAATCCTGCTTTGTCTGGAACCGCTGCCGGTGGACTTCTTGGAACCGCGGCTCCAACGCAACAGGTACAGGTTCAGCAAGGTCTGCTATCTCAGCCGACTCAGGCGGCAGCAACGACTGCCGGTGGGCTAATTGGAACAACCCAACCGACCCAAACCGTTGATGTTCAGGCTCAGCGCCAGGCTCGGATCAACAATCTATATCAGACTGTTCTAGGCCGCGCTCCTGATGCGGCAGGGCTTGCGTTCTACAGCAATCCTCAGTTCACCGATGCCCAGATTGAAGCAGACATTCGGAACTCTGCTGAAGCTCAACAGCGCCAGCAAGTCACGGTTCCTGGGAGCAAAGTCACGACCACGACAGGGACTACTGCCGGAACCTTGGCAGGAACTGCCGCAGGAACTGCTGCGACTCAGACTGTGCCTGTCGAGGATCGCTCATTCCCTGCACAGTCTACGGCTCCCGTCATTCCTGTGGTTCCGACCCCATCGGTCAATGCTGTGCCGACTGCAACTGCAACTATTGGACAGGTTTCAGGTGGGCAGGGAGGCCAAGGTGGTCAGGGTGGATCTGTTGACAACCGCATCAATCTGAGCCTTCTTGATGCTGCGGCAATCACCGCACTCATGGGTGGGATCAACTCTTTGCTTGGCCCGGGTGAGCAGACTCCTGTTGTGGATCAGACTGCGCTCAATGCAATCATCAATGCACAGCGACCTGTTTATCCTCGCACCCCATCAGGTGGATTTGGGCCGGGATTTATGCCTGGAGGCACTCCCGGCGGGTTCTATCAAATCGCTCCGACAGGTGTGTATAACCCGTTCGCCACCGCTGCTCCGTTCGGCGCTGGGCGATTCGGGGCAACTGCCCAACCGATCACTCTGCCGGGTCTGGTATGAACAAGTCAGAACGTGCTCAAACCCTCCTCAATGATGAGTGGTTCAAAGACGAGATTGAATCCATCAAGCATTCGTTGATAAGCCAGATTACCAATTCAAGTGAGCACGACATTGATTCACGCGAACGAGCCTATTTGAAACTTCGCTTGCTTGATGAAATAATGGGACACTTTTCTTCCATAGCCGCAACTGATCAACTGGTCAAGCGGCGCTGGAAGATTCTGTAAGCGGCCCGGCGCATCCGGGTAAAACTTAGGAACTCAAATGGCAGACACCGACCCGCAAGGGAGTGTTTCGATGACGGTGAACGATGCCGCAGGCGCGTTTCTTGGAATGATGGAGCCTCCGCAGGAAGCTGAACAAGCCGCCCCTGAAGCTCCAGAAGAACAAGAGCAAGTCGAGGCGTCCGAACCTGAAGAGGTCGAAGCCCAGGAACAGGAAGCAGAACCTGAACCGCAGCGATTCCGCGTGAAAGCCGCTGGCGAGGAAAGGGAAGTCACTTTCGATGAACTGGTGGACGGCTTTCAAAAGGGGCAGGACTACACCAAAAAGTCTCAATCTCTGGCTGAACAGCGTAAAGCTGTGGAGGCTGAACGGATCGCCATTGAACAGGCAAAGCAAGCGCGTGATGCCTACGCGCAGCGTTTGAGCCTGATCGAAGACTTTCTAGGAAAGCAAAATGATGGAGAAGACCTCGCGGCGCTGAAAGAGGTCGATCCCATTGGTTATGCGGTCAAGGTTGCTGAACGGACAGAGCGCGAGAAACAGCTTGCGATGGTTCAGGCAGAGAAGCAGAGAATTGCTCATCAGCAAGTCTCCGAGCGTCAGGCCGAGCTTCAGCAGGCGATTGCGCGTGAAGCCCAACGTGTGGCCGAGGTGATTCCGGAATACGCGGATGCCCAGAAGGGCGCGGAGGTCAAAAAGGCCATCCGTGAGTTTGCCAAGAGTATCGGCTACTCTGATCAAGAGCTGTCTCAAGTGTATGACTCGAAAGCGGTTCAGGTTCTGTGGATGGCGGCTCAGTTTCAAAAGCTGCAATCTCAGAAGCCTCAAGTAACCAAGAAATTGAATGAAGCGCCGAAGATGCTCCGTCCAGGCGTTGCTGCGAACCAAAAGAACGCAGCAGACGAGAACGTCAAGAAAGCCCATTCGCAGCTTCGTAGATCAGGAAAAGTCTCGGACGCTGCGGCCCTGTTTGAACGAATGCTCTAAAGGAGTTTGAAATGACCCAATTCCGTACCTATGCCGCAGTCGGCCTGCGGGAAGACCTGTCTGATGTGATCTACAACATCAGCCCGACCGATACCCCGTTCATGTCCACGATTGGCAAGACCAAGGCCACGGCTGTCTACCATGAGTGGCAGACCGACTCGCTGGCTGCTGCCGCTGCCAACGCTGCTGTGGAAGGTGCAGACGCATCGACTGCAACGCTGTCGGCAACGACCCGTGTGGGCAACCGCACCCAGATCAGCCAGAAGACCATCGGGGTCACCGGCACTCTGGAGGCTGTTGACAAGGCTGGTCGCAAGTCCGAAAAGGCCTATAATCTTGCCAAGGCTTCGGCTGAGATCAAGCGCGATATGGAGTTCACGCTGCTGAACAACACCGTCCAGAGCAACGGAACCGCCGGTTCTACGGCTCGCGTGTTGGGTGGCCTCCAGACCTGGCTGGCAACTAACGGCGACTTTGGCTCGGGTGGCTCTGCTGGTGCTTCCGGCACGACTGCTCGCACCAACGGCACGAACCGCACCTTTGACGAGGCAACTCTGAAGACGGTGGTCAAGGAAGTGTTCGAGTCGGGTGGTTCCCCGAAGATCCTGATGGTCACGCCTGCTCACAAGCAGACTGTCTCGGCCTTCGCCGGTATCGCCGCCCAGCGCTACATGGCTCCCTCGGATGCACCCACGACCATCATCGGCGCTGCTGATGTGTACCTGTCGGACTTCGGTTCGATGAGCGTGGTTCCGAACCGCTTCATGCTGTCGGGCAACTCGGCAAACGAAGTGGCCTTCGTGCTTGATCCTGAGTACGCAGCCGTGGCTTACCTCCGTCCCTTCCAGACGAAGGATCTGGCAATCGTTGGCGATGCCGAGCGTACTCAACTGCTGGTTGAATACACGCTCGAAATTAAGAACGAATCGGCGCATGGCATCGTGGCAGATTTGAGCTGATAAATCAACGCATTAGCAAGTAACCGAGTACTCGGTGAAAGCGAATCTATGTAGAATGCCCCGGTGTTTAGCGACATCGGGGCTTTTTCATGTGCTCAATTGAAGGCTGCGGCAAAAAGGTTTATTTGCGTGGGTGGTGCAGGCCTCACTATGTAGCATGGAGGAAGAAGGGCGATCCTCTTCTTTATCGTGCGCTGTCGGTTCCAGTAGAGGAGCGATTCTGGCGATATGTGGTCAAAGGCGAGCGTGAAGATGACTGCTGGTCTTGGTCTGGAGCACGAAATGCGAATGGATATGGTCGCATCAGCAAAGGCGGCAAAAACAACATGGATGGTGCGCATCGAGTGTCTTGGAGGCTGCATAACGGGAACGCTGAAATCCCGCCAGGAATGTTCATCCTGCACTCATGCGACAACCCTCAATGCACAAATCCGAAACATCTAAGGCTTGGAACCAGATCAGAGAACAGTCTTGATATGTACTCCCGTGGTCGGCAGGGGGTTCGCAAACTGCCAATTGGAGAGGACAATCACAAGACTGTTTTGACCAAGGATCAAGTCCTTGCAATCCGAGCTGGTGGAAAGTCAGATACCGCTTGGGCCAGGGAGCTTGGTGTAACAAAGGGCTGCGTCAGACACGCAAGAGTGGGAATTACATGGAAACACCTGTCAACATCAACGAACTCTCCAAGAACCTAGAAATCCGTCAGCGCAAGGCCCACAAGACTGATGATGGTGGACTTGTGATTGAGACTGTTCAGGATGTCTCAGGCATCGTTGAGTCCAACAAGAAGCAGTTCAATGCTTATGATGAACGCGCCCGATGGTCAGATGACCTTCTAGGGAATAAGATCGCGTCCATCCCGCTGACTGTGATCGATGAGCTGAACAAGCAAGGGATCATGCGCGGCTTCCATGTGCTGGATCAGGTGCGGTTCAAGTCTTGGCTGAATCACCCGGATAATCGAGCATTCCGCACCCGTCCTGGGAGGATTTGATGGCTCTCTCAACGTACTCAGACCTCAAGACCACGGTAGCGAACTACCTTGCTCGGTCTGATCTCACCTCTCAGATTCCAGACTTCATCACGCTTGCGGAGAACCGACTCCGCAGGGATCTTCGCACTCGCAAGATGCTGAAGCTGGTCTCGGCCTCGATGACAGCGAACGACAATACTTTGTCGCTCCCGGCTGACTTCCTCCAGATGCGAGAGATGCACATTGCATCGACCCCGGTCTATGCGGTGAACTATCTGAATCCCTCGATGTTCTTCCGCAATGCTCGGGTGACCGACACGGGAGTGCCGAGGGACTACACGATCCTCGATGCTGAGTTCCAGTTCGCTCCGATCCCGGACACGAACTATTCGGTGCGGATGCTGTATTACGCAGCCCCCACGTATCTGAGCGACTCGAACACCTCAAATGCGTTTTTGGCAAATTATCCTGATGCGCTAATTTACGGCTCATTGGGTGAGGCCGAGCCGTATCTGATGAATGACGAGCGTCTTGGAACATGGGCCGCGCTGTATCAGAGAGCGATTGACTCCATCACCACATCAGACGATCAGGACGAATACTCTGCTGTTCCCCTGGCGATGACCCTTGCACGGAGATAAAGATGGCTGAAACAAGCAATTACTTGGAGAACGCGCTGATCAATGCGGTTCTTCGGAACACCTCCTACACCTCACCGACCACGGTCTATCTGGCTCTCTACACCTCTGATCCGACTGATGCGGACACGGGGACGGAGTGCTCTGGTTCCGGGTATGCGCGGCAGGCGATCACTTTCTCTGCTCCTTCCAATGGAGTGACGAGCAACTCGGCAGCGATTGAGTTCGCCCAGGCCGGTAACTCCTGGGGAACGATCACGCACATCGGGATTCGAGATGCGCTGACCACCGGGAATCTGTTGTTCCACACTCCTCTGGATGCCTCCAAGACTATCGCCACGGGTGATGTGTTCCGAGTGGCTGCTGGGTCTCTGTCTGTGACATTGACATAATGGCTGATCTGCTCCCACCGTGGTCTATTGATTCCCTTGATAACCTCAAGGCGAGTCTTGATGATCTAACGCTGACGCTTGATAGTCCGCTGTATGAGACTTCTGTCACAAGGTGGGATGCTTATGGATCGGTTGCTGCTCAGGCTAGTGTCTCGGCTGATGGGACGCGAGTGCAGTTTGCAGCAGGGACTGTTTCTGCTTCGGTTGAGGTTGCGGCTCAGGGCATTCGAGTTCAGATTGCATCTGGCAGTATTGCGGCATCGGCTTCAGTTTCTTGTGATGCCCAGATTGTCAAACTTGCATCTGCCGCGATTGAATGCTCGGTTAGCGTTTCGGCGCTGGGTGGAATTGTTGCGGATGGGGCTGCTGCTGTCCTGGGATCGGCTGAAGTCTCTTGTTATGCCAACGCGACTTTCTCGGCTGTTGCATCGGTTACGGCATCGGCGCAAGTAACCTGTGAGGGCTTCAAGCAGGGCCAGGAATGGGGGCCGATTGCTCCTTCTGAGCAGGCATGGACGGTGATCACGCCAGGCGCGACAATCTGGACTGATGTTCCGGAGGGTTCCGACACTTGGACGGATGTTCCTGAAGGGGCGACTGTCTGGACACAATCCTCAGCAGGATCTACGACATGGAACAACGTCTGACATTTGGTGAGTGGCTTCCTGATCAGCCGGGGCTGGTCGGGGCATTGCAGACCGCCAACAACGTGGTGGCGCAGTCCGTTGGATATGGGCCGTTTCCATCGATGGTGGACTACTCTCAAGCCGCCTCCGAGAACCTGAACGCTGTTTTCACCGGCAAGTTCGGGGCAACGAGCAACATCTTCGCTGGAGGAGCCTCCAAGCTCTTCAAGTTCGACACCACCGATCTGTCGATGGATGATGTCTCGAAGGTTGGTGGATACACGGGGACGCGCTGGAGGTTTACGCAATTCGGTGATGTGGTGATCGCGGCGAATGGTGCTCAGAAGCTCCAGGCGTGGGTGATTGGAAGTTCTACCATCTTTGCTGATCTTGCCGCGGCTGCTCCAGTTGCTTCCTTTGTCACCGTTGTTCGTGACTTCGTGGTCGGAGCGAACATCTCCAGTTACCCGAGCCGGGTTCAATGGTCGGACATCAACGATGAGACCAACTGGACTTCTGGGCCGACTTCTCAGTCTGATTACCAAGACATCCCCGATGGTGGAAACATCCGAGGCATCACGGGTGGTGAGTTCGGGCTTGTTCTGTTGGATCAGTCTATTGTCCGAATGTCTTACATCGGCGCTCCGCTGTTCTTCCAGTTCGACACCATCTCTCGGACTCTTGGGTGTTATGAGTCCGGATCGATTGCCCAATATGGCCCAATGACGTTCTTCTTGAGCGATGACGGGTTCTATATGTGTGATGGGCAGAGCGTGAAGCCCATTGGTGCAGAGAAGATTGATCGGTGGTTCTTTGATGATGCAGATCCGGCGAACATCACCAAGATGAGTGCCGCGATTGACCCGATCCGCAAGATTGTGGCTTGGTGCTATCCGAACACGCGAGCCGGAAAGACGATTCTGATCTACAACTGGCAAGTCCAGAAGTGGACTTATGCAGACACCACCGCTGATTACATTGCATCGGCAGGAACTGCATCGGTGACTCTTGAGGGGTTGGATGCTTACTCTGCATCCATCGATGCTCTGGATATTTCTCTGGACTCGCGGATCTGGGTGGGTGGGAAGTTCATCTTTGCCGGAACCACGGGGGCTAAGGTTGTCACCTTCACGGGCGATCCTTCTTCTGCTGTTTTGGAGACAGGAGACTTCGCCGCGGGTGTAAATTCAATCGTTCGCCTGGCCCGACCTCAAGTAGACAACGGATCAGCGAATGTGGCTGTTGCCTCTCGGGATCTCTTGAGCGACACGGTGAGCTTCGGGGCTGCTTCTGCTGCGGATTCTGACAACCGAGTCAGCTTGAGAAGTTTCGGCAAGTACCATCGTCTGCGGATTGTTCCTACCGGGAACTGGACAACGGTGGTCGGTGTTGACGTGGATACCATTCAGTCGGGGCGGCGCTGATGTTTCGCGTTCTTCCTCCGTTTGGCTCAGATCCTCGGGGTGTTGCCGAGATCGTCAACGGGCTGATGAATGGGAAGTCTAACAACACCGGCACGATCACTCTGGCAACGGGTGGAGCGACTTCAACGACCCTGTATGACGCTCGGATCAGCCCTGAGTCGAAGATCATTTTGATCCCGTTTTCGTCTGCGGCATTCTTGGATAAGGTGCCGTATGGAGCGTTTCAGGACACCACCGATCAAACGGCGGCTTCGACAACGGCGGCGTATGCGATCACGTACAACACCACGGATTACTCTAATGGTGTCACGCTATCGAACAGCTCTCGGCTCAACGTATCGAATCCGGGTGTCTACAACATTCAGTTTTCGATCCAGTTCGCCAACGATGACACCCAGATTCAGGATGTCGATGTTTGGTTTAGAAAGAACGGCACGGATGTAGCGGGATCAAACAGCAAGTTTTCTGTCCCCAACTCTCATGGCGGGACGGATGGGCATCTGATCGCTGCGCTGAACTACTTCATTGAGTTGGCGGCTGGGGACTACATGGAAATCATGTGGCATACCACCTCAACGTTGGTAACCATTGAGCAAATTCCTGCTCAGACGACCCCAACGAGACCGGCTACCCCATCGGTGATTGTGACGATGACTTATGTCTCGATGGCCTCGATTGCCAATGTGTACGTCAGTTCTCAGTCTCAGGGAAGTGCGGTGATCACGCACTTTGCCAACTCAACGGCAGATAAGACATTTGCTTACGTGGTGGTGGGATGAACGTCCGCTTGATTCCTCAGAGTGATCTGCGACAATGGTGGGGATTCGTCAGACCTGGGCTTTTGAAGGTTCTTCACAAGACCCCAGAAGGATGGATTCCCGAGGATGTCTATACGGACTGCTTCAACGGGAAATCCATGCTGTGGGTGGGCCTGGATGACGCAAGGCCAGTCGGGTTCATGGTATTGCAACCCAGAGATTCCTCGCTCCATGTGTGGTGCGCCTATCTGCAAGAGGTGGGTCATTTTGAGGAAGGCTGGCAGCATCTCCTGAACATCGCTCAACACGGCAACGCTCAGAAGCTCACTTTTGAATCTTGGCGTCCGGGTTGGCAACGACAGGCCAAGAAACTCGGATTCAAGCCCAGATCCTGGGCATTGGAGGTCTAAATGGGTGGTTCAACTCGAACTCAAACAAGCACTCAGGAGCTTGATCCTGCTGTCCGTCCCTATGTCCAATACGGGCTTTCCGAGGCGCAGCGTCTGTATCAGACCGAAACGCCTGAGTATTACCCCGGACAGACCTTCACCGGCCCGAGCGCTCAGACCCAACAGGCTCTGACTGCTGCTCAACAACGTGCCGTGATGGGATCTCCGCTGCTTCCGGCTGCTCAACAGCAGTCTCTGGCAACAATTCAAGGCCAATATCTAGGTGGAAACCCGTTCTTCCAAGGTGCATTCCAACCCGCTGCACAAGCTGCTCAACAGCAGTATTTTGATGCGCTGCAACAAGCGCGGTCTGGTGCATCGAGGGCGGGGCGATATGGTTCTCAGGCTGCTCTTGGTTTGGAGGAACGTGCCGGTGGTCAGTTCGCTCAGAGCCTGGCGAATACGGCAGGACAGCTTGCCTTCCAGAACTACGAAGCCGAACGCGCTCGGCAGCAAGCAATGCTCGGTGCTGCGCCTGCTCTGGCTGCGGCTGATTACACAGATATTGAGCGTCTGGCACAAGCAGGACAGACTGCCGAGGGCTACCAACAGGCGGCGCTTCAGGCTGACATCAATCGCTTCAACTTCCTGCAAGGTCTGCCTCAGTCTCAACTCAATCAGTACCTGAGTGCTGTTTATGGGTCTCCGAGGGGTTCGGTGACAACGACTCCGGTCTACACGAATCGAGGTGCTGGGGCGATTGGTGGTGCGGTGGCGGGTTCACAGATTGGTGGCCCGTATGGAGCGATCATTGGTGGCCTGTTGGGAGGTCTGGGATGAACGAACTCTTTTCGCAACTGTTCGGACAACAGCCGAGCTATGCCCCGATGGTGTTCGGGGAAGATGAGTCTGAGCGACTTCGCAGGCAAGCCCAACAGCAGGGGTTGCTGAATCTTGGGTTGTCACTCCTGGCAGGGTCTGGGCCTTCTGCCCAACCTCGAGGGATTGGTCAGCTTCTCGCGCAGGGTGTCCAAGCAGGCCAACAAGCCTACCAAGGGGCATACAACAAGGCTCTGCAAGAGCAGATGCTCAAGCAGCAGATTCAGGAGCGCCAACAGGCCATGCGTGAGCAGCAGATGGCTCAAGCCGCATTGCCGCAAGTGATTCGCCGCCCTGTAACAGAGTTGTATGGCGAGGACATCATGGGCCAGCGTGTTGGCGAGGGTGTTCGTATCGGCAGCCCTCAGTTGGACATCAATGCGCTTCTGTCGCTTCCGATTGGGGTTCAGCAACGACTGATGCCCCAGGTCTCAGCAACTGCTGAATTGATTCCTAAGCTGCGGAAGGCGGGTCTTGCTGGTGAGCAGGCCCCTCAAGAGAACCCATTTGCGATCTTCACTCAAGATCCGACAGTCCCTCAGAATGTCCGCACGATTGCCGCCCAATACGCTCGCAGCTTTGCGTCTGGCGGCATTGATCCCGACAAGGTTGACGAGCGAGTTCGTCAGCTTGGAGAAATGGTTCAGCGGTCTCAGCAGTTTGAAACCACTCAGGCCGGTCTTGCAGAACAGCGCCGAGCATCAAATCTGCTCGCACAAGGTCAGCAACAGATTCAGCGTATGTCTGTTGAGGATCGGATTGAACGTGCGCGAGAAAAGGCTGCTGAGAAAGAGCAGACCAAGACGGAAGCTAAAGATCAATTGACCGCAACGGTTGAGCAACTGAAGAAGAACTACGACACTCTTCTTTCTGAGGGTGGAATTGTCAGCACTAAAGCCGGAACGATGGCGAATGTTGGTGCTGCTATCTCGGGTTCTGGGCTTGGTCGGGCTGTTGGTGGTGCGGTTGGCACTAAGACTCAGGAGCAGCGCCAGGCCATCGAGCAGACCCGTCCCTTGCTACTGAATCTCATCAAGAATGCCACGGGCATGAGCGCACAGCAGATGAACTCTAACGCTGAAATGCAGTTGTATCTGAATGCGGCAACCAATCCGAATCTGAGCTATGAAGCCAACATGGAGGCCCTGGCGAATCTTGATCGGTTGTTCGGTTTAGGGTCTGCTGCCAAGAAGATCGAAGAGGAAACGAAGAAGGCTCCCGCAACTCAATCACGGAGTGGGTGGTAAACATGGCTGACATCACGATCAGGTTTGCGGATGGGTCAACTCATGTGTATGAGAATGTCCCGAATGATGTAACCCGTGAGCAGGCTCTCCAACGGGCCGCGAAGGATTTCTCTGGCAAACAGGTCGCTGATGTTTCCCGGACTTCGTTTGCGGAGATGGGCGCTGCTGACGTTGCTTTGCAAGCTGCCAGGAATGCCCCTTCATCAGCGGCTCGGATGGCTGGAGATATCTATCAGGCTGTGACAAGCCCGATTCAGACCGGGAAGGCCGTTCTGGATATCGGTGCTGGTGCGTTGCAGAATCTCCTTCCTGAGCGTCTTGTGCAGATGATCGGAGAGGATAAGGCTTCGCGCCAGATGGCATCTCAGGTTGGGCAGTTTTACAAGCAGCGATATGGATCTGAGGAAGGCTTCAAGAAAGCCGTTGCGACTGATCCCGTTGCTGTGATGGCTGATTTGTCCACCATTCTTACTGGCGGCGCTGCTGTGGCTCCTCGGGCTGCGGCGGCTCCTCTAAGGGCCGCGGCAAGTGCTGTTGATCCATTGGCTCTTGCTGCGCGAGGAACGAAGCAGGCTGTTTCTGCAATCGGTGAGGTTGCGGCCCCCGCGCTTGGGATGACAACTGGAGTTGGTTCTGATGCGATCCGGCAGGCTTATCGTGCTGGCGCAGAGGGCGGACAGCGTGGCCAGATGTTCGTTGAGAGCATGAGGGGACAGGCTCCTATTACCGATGTTCTTGATGCTGCCAAGTCAAATCTGGAACAGATGAATCGGGCCAAGCAAGCCGAATATCGCCAGAACATGACCGCAATCAAGACAGACAAGACTGTTCTTGATTTCACCGGCATTGACAACTCTTTGCAGAAGGCATTTGATACTGTCTCATACAAGGGCCAGATCAAGAATGAATCTGCTGCAAATAAGCTGGCTGAAGCTCGGTCAAAGGTCGATGCGTGGAAGCAACTTGATCCTGCTGAATTCCATACTCCAGAGGGTCTAGATGCGCTGAAACAGCAAGTCGGGGACATCCTCGAAAGCATTCCTCTTGAGCAGAAAACGGCTAGGCTTGCGGTTGGTGATGTTTACAACTCCATCAAGAGCGAGATCAGCAAGCAAGCCCCGACCTATGCAAAGACGATGAAGTCTTATGCAGACGCATCGGATCAGATCAAAGAGATTGAGCGCGCTCTGTCTTTGGGGAAGAAGGCCTCTGCTGATACTGCGCTGCGTAAGTTGCAGTCCATCATGCGGAACAACGTGAACACCAACTACGGGCAACGCATGGCCCTGGCGCAGCAGCTAGAGCAGGCCGGTGGGAAGCAGTTCATTCCTGCATTGGCTGGGCAGGCTTTGAGTGAAATGACTCCTCGCGGATTGCAGAGGGCATCGACTGTGCCGAGCGCCATCCTCGCCGGGAGTGTGGCTGGTTTACCGGCAGCTGGAGCATCTTTGGTGGCCTCATCCCCGCGAGCAATGGGGGAGCTTGCCTATGCAACAGGACGAGCAGGCCGTGGACTTTTGGACATCGAGCAGCGCATCCCGGATCTGGACTATCAGACGCTGTTCAATCTGCTATATCAGTCCCAACAGCCTAAAGAGTAAATCTAGAATCCGATTCAAAGGAGCATCAAATGCCGAAGACAAAAATCTCTGAGTTCTCCGCAACTCCTGGCAATAATACCGACATTGACGGGATCAACATTGCCGAGGGATGCGCCCCGAGTGGCATCAATGATGCGATCCGTGAGTTGATGTCCCAACTGAAGGACTTCCAAGCCGGTACTGCTGGTGACTCCTTCAATGGCCCTGTGGGTACGACTACAGCGGCAGCGGGTGCGTTCACGAACCTCTCTGCTTCTGGGACTTTTGCTCTGACGGGCGATCAGGTTCAAATCTCTGAAGGTGGAACGGGTCAGACCACGGCAAATGCTGCATTCAATGCTCTGGCCCCCTCTCAATCCACTCATGCAGGGAAGTACCTCAAGACCGATGGCACGAACACCTCCTGGGATGCTCTGGACATCTCCACGGCAGACATTACGGGAACGCTTCCTGTTGCCAACGGTGGAACTGGAGTCACCTCCTCCACGGGTACGGGTAGTGTTGTCCTATCTGCATCCCCGACCTTTACGGGTACGGTGAACGGTGCTTCGCTGACGCTTTCGAGCAACTTCACTCTATCTGGCGGCACCGCCAACGGAGTGGCCTACCTCAACGGCAGCAAGGTGCTGACCACGGGGAGTGCGCTGACTTTTAACGGAACAAACTTTGGCGTTGGCGGAACCGCGCTAGAAAAGTTTGCCGTTGTCGGGACGACATCAAGTTTGAATATAAACCCGGACTCAAGCGGCACGGCTTTCATATATGCGTATATGAGCAGCGCATATAACCCGCTGAGATTGGATGCACTCAATCAGCAGTTTTACATCAACGGCTCCGAACAAATGCGCCTGACCTCCACAGGTCTGGGTATTGGGACGAGTTCGCCCCTTGCACGCCTGACTGTTTCGGACAGCACGGCCACCAACGGCACGATGACGTTGGGCAACAACGCTTCGTACCACGGTAAGTTTGAGTACACCTTCAGCACGGGTGAACTGCGTATCTCTCAGGTTGGTGGCAGTTCGCTCGGAACCACGTTCTACACCGGAGGCACCGAACGCGCACGGATTACCTCTGCGGGCGACTTCATCCAGACCGCCAACACCACCGCCCCGACCCTGACCACAAACGGCACGGTTGGCATCCAGCGTGTGTCCGACACACAACTCAAACTGCTCATGCGCGGCTCTGACGGAGTGACCCGCAGCGTGACGTTGACCCTGGCATAACCCCAACCCTGAAAGGAAACTGAACATGAACATCATCATCAACCAAATGGACCGCTGCGCCGAAGACGGATTTGTGGAAGTCGTGCACTGGACGGTCACCAAGACCTCTGGTGACCACACCGCTTCAGCCTACGGCACCGAGTCGTTCACGCCTGACCCCACCGCAGCGGGCTTCAAGCCCTACGCCCAACTCACGCCAGCCGATGTGACCTCATGGCTCACCGAGCGTTGGGGCACTGACGGTGTGGCCGCGAAGGAGGCTGCGCTTGACAGCCAACTGGCCGACATGGCCAGCCCCAAGACGGTCAGCGGACTGCCCTGGGCACCCGCACCCATCGCGGCCTAAGCACATGGGCAAGCCGCCAGCCCCTGATGGCGGCATCTCAAGGAGAACAGAATGGGCAACAACACAAAATCCCAGACTGTGACGATTGACGGTGTTGAGCACGACCTCGACAATTTCACCCAAGATCAAAAGATGCTTCTAGAGCATTGTTTTGATCTTGATCGCAAGCTGGCCTCATGCACTTTCCAGATGGATCAGCTCCGTGTTGGGAAGGAGGCTTTCCTATCAATGCTGAAAAAGTCGCTTGAAAATGGAACAAGTGGAAGCCCGTCTATCGACTCATGAAGCGGTCTGTGCTGAACGTTACGCAGGGATCAACGCTCGGCTCAAACGGCTAGAGCAGATCCTGATCGGCAGCGCAGGGGCGATCATTCTTCTCCTGCTGTCTGTGGCGTTCAAGCTGTGATTGATCCATTGACCGCAATGGCGGCTGTTTCGACAGCCGTCAACCTTATCAAGAAGGCCTCGAAGACTGTCGATGATGTGCGGTCTCTTGGCCCTCTGCTGGGGAAGTATTTCGATGCCAAGCATGAGGCAACGAAAGCGGTCAGCCAGGCCAAGAAGAAGGGCGGCTCCAACATGGGGGCCGCTATTCAGGCCGAGATGGAGCTGATGCAGCAGAAGAAGTTCGAGGACGAACTCAAGATGCTGTTCTTCACCACTGGGAATGCGGACGTTTGGGAAAACATCCAGATCCGAGTGGCACAGATGAATCGGGACGATGCTCTCGATGCCAGGCGCGAGAAAGAAGCCGCTGCTCGCCGCAAGAAGCAGATCGCAGAAGCCATTGAAACGGGGATCGGTGTAGTGCTGATCCTCGCTACGCTTTTGGGGATGGCTTACATGGCCTGGCGCGGTTGGGACTACTGCAAGGAAAACAAATGCGGTTTCTGAACCCTCCTCCACTCACCGCTTCCCGGTCTGAGCGTGAGGCCTATGTCAAGCAATGGGCCGCACTCACCATCTCTGTGTTTGCTCTGCTCCTGGCTGTCAATGGGATGTGGGGAGGATCAAACTCCTCCAAAGTTCTGAATGGAACCATCGCTGCGAACAACTATTGGGCGTGGTATCAAGCCAAGAACGTCCGAGCCACGATCTTTGAGGTAAATGGTCTAGAGGAAAAAGCCTCAAAGCAACGCGCCGACATGGAGGAAATCTCCCTCAAAGCCAGAGAGTCGGAGGCCATGCGAGATGAGGCCAAGGCTCGGAGCAAGTTCTTCACTTGGGCAGGGTTGGCGCTCCAGTTGGCGATTGTTCTCTCCTCTGCTGCGATCCTGGCTGTGATGATGCCGTTGCTCTTTGCCTCTGTCGGGGTTGGGGCTGTCGGTGCTGTGTTCCTCACTTATGCAATGGTGATCTGATGCTTCCAATGATTGCCTCCATCGTTTCTGGTCTTATCTCCAACGGCCTTCCCAAAGTGGCAGATGCGGTGATGGAGAAGGGCGTGGATTACGTCCAGCAGAAGCTCGGCGTGGAGTTGAAGCCAGAAGGCCAGATGAATCAGGAGGATGTGGCGAAGCTCAAAGAAGCCGCGATGAAGCATGAGGAGTTCATGGCTGAGATCGACCTGAAGAATATGCAGGGCGCTCGGGATATGCAGCTCAAGGCAATGGACTCGGATGATCCCCTGGTGAGGAGATTCGTCTACTATTTCATTGGATTCTGGTCGCTGCTTTCTGCAACTTATATCGGCTTCATCACTTTCGGTCACATCCCTGAAGACAACATCCGTTTTGCCGACACCATTCTTGGGTTTGTTCTTGGGACGATGGTTGCTTCAATGTTCCAGTTCCTGCTCGGATCGTCTATCGGCTCTCGGAAGAAGGACGAGAAGAAGTGATCGAGCTTCTGAAGGCTGCTGGGGTCAAGAGTCCTGAGTCTTGGGCCTCTGCGGTTGAGAGTGCTCTGGCAAGGTTTGAGATCACCTCTCAGAAACAAGTCGCGGCATGGATTGCTCAAACGGCCCATGAGTCAGGTGGGTATGTTCTGCTTCAAGAGAACCTGAACTACTCAGCCGATGGGATGGCTGCAATCTGGCCCAATCGGTTCGCTGTCCTGGGGCCGGACAAGAAGCCCATCAAGAAGGACGGAAAGAATCAACCGAACAAGTTTGCTCTTGCTCTGCATCGAAAGCCAGAGATGATCGCCAATGTGGTCTATTCGGCGCGGATGGGGAATGGGCCGATTGAGTCTGGTGATGGGTGGAAGTTCAGGGGGCGAGGCCTGAAGCAGCTCACCGGGAAGGCAAACTACACGAAGTGCGGAGAAGGCTTAGGAATGGATCTCATCTCTAAGCCTGATCTCCTTCTTCAGCCTCAATATGCTGCGTTGTCCGCTGCCTGGTTCTGGGTGGAGAACAAGTGCGGCCCTCTTGCTGATGCTGGAGACTTCGTGGGTCTCACCAAGAGGATCAATGGTGGAACTATTGGCCTACAAGACCGCCAGAAGCGCTATGAGGCTGTTCTCGCGGTGTAAAGAGGGTTCCGTCATAGCACGGGCCTGAAGTCCTGCTTTGGATGCAGGAGCCGAATCCCACTCGTTGGTTCTTCTTCATTGCACAGCGCATGACTGTTGCGCCTGAATATGGATCTATGTGATCCCTCATGTGCTGGCATTGTTGGCAGAGTTCTTTGTCTTTATCCCAGGTGAAGATCGGGAGTCTGAAAGGTCTTACTGAGGCCGAGTCGGGACTGCTTGTTTTCATGCTGTAGGGCGATGTGGAACACGGACGCAACGAGCGTCTTGCGCCGTTCTCTGGCGCGGCGGTTGTACTCTAGATAACCGAGCTTCTTCGGCTTGGGCGCGTCTGGCAGATTTCCGACTGCCCACAAAGCGCGAGGGTAAAGCCTGCCCCCGTCTGTGTCTCTGCGCCACGAATGGATGTATAGCACATCCTTCTTCTGGCGTATTGACCCCATGAATCTGCGGACTCTATCGATGTCGAACTGGAGTTCAGCCGAGATTTCTCTCAGCGTCATTGGGCCGTGATCCTGTAGGACATTGATGATCATTTGTCTGGAGAGCATCGAGGATGGCGCGGATGACTTCATCTTTTGTTGGTGAACGATTGCCTTGAGGGGTGTGGATTGTGGCCCCGATGAGATACGCATGGGCGAGTCTTAGAGCATCCATAGGCCTCCAAGAACGATGATGATGAAAAACACGATAACAACACCGAGATCATCTAGGTCATCCATTGCTGTCTCCTATGCCGTGGGCGCGTTCGATGGCACGGGCGAATCGTTCTAGTCCCGGCCAACCTTCTTCTAATGGTTCTTTTGTGTTGGTGGCGCGAAAGCACCGAGTCAATTCCTCATTCGTCAGCGGCTTGCGCTGCGGTGTGGGAGTAGGCTTTGAGTTTTCTCTCTCGCATCCACTACGCTTACAAAATCCACCGCATGACGGGCATTGCCTATCCATTTTCAGTACCCCCACCGAACGCGAAAGCACACTAGCCACAAATGCAGAACGAACTCATTTCCGCTACTTACAAATCCAATCGCAAAGCACGGCCACTTGCGTGGTAGCGGTTCGACGGTGAAATGCAGGGATTTACTCATGTGTTCTTCTCCTTGAGTTTTAATTCAACATTGTTGGCAAATCGCGCAGGATTCAGGTCGTAGCATTCCAGTTGTTCAGGAGCGGTCAGCCCCACCCATCTGCGCTGCGGTGGGTGGGTGTAGAGGGGTTCTGCCGTGACATCAAGATCACGCCCCTCGGCAGGATCGCTTTCTGCGAAATCCCATCGCACCCCCCGCGCAAACTTGTACCGCCACGCCACCGGCTCCTGCTCAGGCTTTCTGCACTCAGGATGCACGGCTTCACAGCCTTCCCAATGTGTTGTCTGCGGCTTGTGCGGTGTGGGTGCGGCGTAGAGGGGAATTGAAGCGCCATCGAAGGTGATAATGTCTCCACGAATCATAGATAGCTTTCCGCGAGTCACAGACGCCACCGGCCCCTGCTCAGGCTCGGCAAGGGCTGCGCGGAGGGCGGTGATGGCGGCGTTGCGTCTGTCGTATGTACCGCCGCCCCACTCCAACGCCTCAAGCGCCTGATGCGCGGCTTGTCGAAGGTTCATTTGTTTGCCTCCACCTTCGCTAGTGCTGCGCGTGCTTTCTCTACGGCTTCTTCTACTACTGGGCCGCGTCGATACGCCACATCCATATCAATCAACCGCCGCAGGGCCTCCACCAGTTCGGCGTTGAGTGCCATCAGCCGCGCCTCTCGCTCACCACCCATGCCGTTTACACGGGCCTGCTCTGCGATTTCAGCCTTCAGCATCTCGTTCTCATCGTGCAACCGGCGCAGTTCGGCAGCGGCAGCGTCGCACGTTCCCTTGCTCATTTCGCAGTGATGCGCCCACATCGGGTCATCAGCACCGGATTGCAGAACATCAGCCAGTCGCAGGGCGTTGGGTTTGTCACTCATGCTCTTGCTCCTTAATGCAAAACATAGTCTTTCCATACGATCCCCTTTGTGGGATCACCGACTTTGCACGGCTTGACCCACACATTCTTTCCGCTGCGAAGTCTACGAAGATGACCACGCCGGTCATGTAAACGGGGACTGGCGTGTGTGCCTCCTTGCGGCTCGCCCTTCGGCTCTACAGCCTCAATCACGACCGTGTGCCAGTCATACGAAGGTGTTTTGCCTTGCGCGATCTTGCGTTGATTGGTGAAGGTTTTTGCCACAGTTGGCACATAGGCAGTGCTGCGTTGAGCCATTGAGCCATACCAAGCAGAGACAAAACCAAGGATCATCTCGGCTTCCTTTTGATCAATGGTGTCGCCTTCCTCCGCAGGGCCATACTTGATCTGCCCTTCATCAAGCGCATAAACAAGCAAAGGACTTGCAACTGGCCTCCCACCCGGAGGGCATCGAGTCGCACTGATCACAATGCCTTCTTCGGGGTCTGCGCCTGTCACGATCATGTGCATGGAAAAGTTTTCGTATGACTTTGATGACCCGCGCCACACAACCGCGCACTTGGGAAACGGTGGCCGCATAAAGTGCAATGGGTCTTGTGGTTGATGCGTCTGATCTTCAAACATTCCGGTTGAATCAAACCAATGCATTTCGGTTACATCAACTCCCGCATCAGCCATCTCACGCATCAAATCCCGCATGAGTTGCGTGGTCACGGATCTTGCTCCTGCTCAGGCTCGGCAAGGGCAGCGCGGAGGGCTGTGATGGCATGAACAGCCGATGCAGGGGTGAAGTCGCTGATATCCCTGAACTGCTCCAACGCCTCAAGCGCCTGCTGCGCGGCTTGTCGTAGATCAGTCATTCCATGCCCCCCAGGTCGCTTGGAGTATCAGAACCACAATCGCTCCGATTGCCCCGTATGCAATCGCTTCCAGAAATATCGTCATCTTCATCCTCCGGGTAGTCTGGATCACTAGGGTGCATGGTTGAGAGTCGCCAGCTACGCAGACGCTGTTTGCGGTCTTCGTAAGCCTCTTCTTGTCCGTCATATTCCATTTCTGTAATCCTTCGACAGAACCCAACGATTGCCCAAAAGCCTCACCGCAGCAACCCAATGATGGATGTTGCGCCTCTGAAGCCCCCGAGGAACTCCATCGACAACCCAAGCTCTTCGAGCTACCTTCAAAAGCCGTGTGTTCATTTGATCCTCCACATCTGCTCCAGCTCACGAACAAGGGAGTGAATGTCCACTACCCAATCCGTGACTCCGTGCCTGGTGTGACGCTTGATCATCTCTGCTAGGTGTTCAGCAGAAATCTTCTCGCTCTTGATCGGCTCTGGCGTGATCTCTGAAGTCGCGGAAAAGACGATCCGAGACCGACCCGCGAGGCCAGGCCTACGAACACCTGTGTCGAAGATGTATCCCTTCCTGCGAAGGGGCGCGATCCGTGGCGTGATGGACTGAAGAGGACGCCCCATGATGGCGGCGATCTCCTCAGTCGTTGAGGGTCTGGTCTTGAGGATTGCGTAAACCTCACCCTCCAAGCGAGTCACATCGAACTGCGCTGCCTCTTTCGATGTCTCGGGGTCATTTGCTCTATATGCTCCGTGCATCATTTGCTCCATTTGTCTACAGACGGATGATAAGCCACCTTAGAAGGGAACATCTGAGGAGTTACCCTCATGCCGATCTTCCTTGTCTCGCGGCTGGTTCAGATAGGCCCACCCGTCCCACCCGCCGTCTTTGAAGGGGGCGCAGTCCAGTTTGAGCATCGGGCCGTTTTTGGTGTCGATTACCGACCCGATGCGGAGATACCGCTTTTTTTCCTGGCGGTCTTTGTTGGTGTAGGTTCCGATGATCGCGGTGACCTCATACATGACTTTGCTCATAGTGCTTCCAGTTTTTTCACTTTCTCATCGACTTCAGCCAGGAACTTGATGATCTCGGCTTCCATCTCCCCAATCAGCTTCTCATCACGCTCAACGCGAATGATCAGAAGCTGAAGTCTTTCGGGCATCCTCGGGTCATAGACCACGAAGTCGCACCATTTCTTATCTGTGCAACGCATCTGAAGCTGCATCTGCTTCATGTACTTATCGGGGATCTTCTTGCTGAGTTGAAGATCAATCATCGTTGCAGTCTCGGGACACTTGATCTCGATGAGGCCCTCACCCACTACCCCATCAGGGCTGGCCCCGCACATCTCGATTGAGGGATGGGGAATGAACCCCACTTCCTCGACCAGATTGCCCGTCTGGGCTTCGTATGCAGCCCTGGCGTTGGATTCCTGCTCGACACCCCATTCCATCGCTGCGTTGGAGTAAGACTTGGCAGGCTGGCCTGTCATCCTTTCAACAACGAGTTGAGCTTGGTAGTTCTCTCGATCCGCTGAATAGTCGGTCTTGGTTTTCGCCATGACCTTATACACAGAGGAAGCGGTGACCTTCCCGGCTCTTTGGGCGAACCATTCTGGTGATCGCTGTTCCATTACTTGCTCACCTCATTGATCCACTTAGCCCAGGCACGGGCTTCATCTTCATCACGGGTGCGGAAGCCGCCTGGCAGAACCCATCCCGCGGGAAATCTCTCCCGATTCGTTTCGGTTGCGGTTCCCCACAAGATTCGCCCACGACCAATCCTGATGTTCATCGGATCGATGTAGACCTGTGCACCGTCTTCATTGTTTTTCATTTCGCTGCCCCTTTGAGTGACTGTTGATGTTTAGCCCAGAATCGGGACTTCGCCGCTGATGCGGGAATCGCTTTGAAGGCCGATTCCAGAGCCGCCATGCCCTCCAAAGAGGCCGCACGGAGTTCGTCTAGGTACTTCGCTTCAAAGGCCTGATCCTCGCTGTTGGTTCCCCGGACTGCGTGGTTCCCATCGTCATCTTCTGGCGCGATCCCACAAGCCGCCATGAGGGAATACCTACGGGCATAGGTCAGAGCAGACCCGTATCCCTGGGGATCGTGCTTCGCCGCGGGGACATGGAGCTTCCCGGATGAAAGCATTTCCCCGGACTCATGCAGGAACACGGTCTCCACAATCACACCGTCCTGGCACTCGGAGGTCTGCTGCATAAGCATGATCCCGTTGGCATTGAGTGAGTCCACCACGGCTTCGACACAAGCCGCCAGATCAGCGTATCGGCTCTTGAAGTGTGGATTCGATGAGGTCTTGAGCGCAGGCCCAAAGGCCTTCTGCGCGCTCACCAAGGCTGAAAAGATGTTTTTCATAGCGAGTAAAACAGGATGGTGGCCCCGGCCAGGCCGAGGAAGATGGCGAACAGCACATCAGCGAGCTTAGATTTCATTGCTGTACTCTTCAGCAGGGGGGAAGGCATCGTCATAGGCCCAGAGCTTGCCTTCGTGAGAGCAAGCCCCGGTGTAGAGGCGCACCTGATAGCAAGGCTGTGATTCGCTCTTGCCGGTGACGAAGTTGACGATCTGGGTGTCAGGATGACCGCACTTGGAATACACCTCTGGGTGGCGTTCCGACTTGATGTAGTGCTGGCATTGAGTGCAGGGAAGGATCTTCATGGTTGCTCCAGAGACCGCGACATAGCGGCATGGAGAGAACTGTAAGCGATCTTATGAACATGAGAACTAGGACTTTCCCTAAGTCCCCTTACCAAAAGCTGCCTTACACTCCATGCGGGGCCAGGAACGGGTTAGCGCCGTGCTTCTGGTGTTTACGAATTATCGGCAGGAGCCACTCTGCTACATGAGGCTGGCCCCACCTGAGGAAAGACATGGACAAGAAGGATCTGATCGAGAAGGCCGGTGGCGTGACTGCTCTGGCGAAGCTGCTGAACATCAAGCCGCCTGCGATCTACCAATGGAAGAAGGTTCCTGAGTTGCGGATGCTCCAGCTCAAGGAAATGCGTCCTGAGTGGTTCGCTTGCAAAGAAGAGCAAGGTGTGTAAAATAAACCCTGTCTGGTGTGGCAACCAGGCGGTGAAACGATTAAAACCCCTAGTGGGTGCTGTGCGGTCTTGCATGGCAGTGGGCGGGTCTTTTGATCGTTTCAAACGCCTCGCTGCTGCTCTCGCCAAGAGCCAAGACCGCAGAGCATCTCTAGGGGTTTTTGCTTTTGGCCCAGACCGTCAGGGCGCGATAGCAAATGGGCCTGCATGGGCTGCACCCGAGAAACACCGGCCACCATTACACCCGTGGCAGAGCCGACCAGCGTTGATTGAGCGACTGGTGAAGCCGTTGGTACTCAGGTGGAAGACTAGGCCAGCGGTGAAAGTGAATCAATCCCTCAAGGGCACTTGGTCTTGAGACTGTTTGTAGATGAATGAAGCGGATGAGGTCAGTCTAAAGATGGAGCGGAGTGGACTCATCCACCCTAGGAGAACCTATGCCTGAAAAAGACTTGTTCGGCGAAGAGATAAAAACGCCTGTGGATAACTTCGATGCTTTCTGGGTAGCCTGGCCTAAGCATCCCCGCAAGGGAGCCAAGTCAGCTTGCAAGAAGCGTTGGCAGAAGGGTCTGTACGATCATTGTGCAGATCAGATCCTTAAGCACGTAGAGTGGATGAAGACCACCGACCAATGGAGGAAGGACGCGGGAGCGTTCATTCCTGCTCCGTTGGTCTATCTGAACCAACAGAGGTGGGACGGGGCCGAGATCCCCGAGCCTAAAGACACGCGAGATCCTGCTCTGGTCAAGATCGACCAAGACAGGGGGAAGGCCTCTCAGATGCCTGAAGATGTACGCAAACGCATTCAACAGCTCAGGAGCAGGATATGAAAAAACTCACAATTCTGTTGGCTCTGGCTTTTCCTGCTCATGCAGAGTTTTTCTCTGGCAATGATCTACTGACTCGGATGCAAAGTGATTCGAGTGTTGAAAGATCCATTGCATTGGGCTTTGTGGTTGGAGTTGCAGATGCTTGGGATGGAATGCTTTTCTGTGCTCCAGACAACGTAACAGCGGGTCAGACCAGAGATATTGCTCTGAGATTTTTGATCATCAATCCTCAAAAGCGGCATCAGGCTGCTGTGGGGATGGTGTCTGATGCACTCGCAGAAGCATGGCCCTGCGCGAAAAAACCAAAGGTGAATAAGCTGTGAACGAAGAATCTCCAGACACAAAACTACAGATGGAAGCTAAAGAATGGGTTCGCCGCTTCCGACAGATGAAGGACGAATCAGGACTTCACGCTGCATCAGGATGGTGGCAGTCCACAATTCGAGACATTGAGAAACGAAGAGGAAAACAGGCCGCTGATGAACTCCGAGCAGAAATGAACAAGATCAAATGATCACTTTGGTGTTTTCTGTCGAAGGTGAACCAAAGGGAAAAGGTAGACCCCGCTTCTCCAAGGTCGGAGGGTTTGTAAAGACCTACACCGATCAAAAGACGCGAGACTACGAATCCCTTATCTCCAAAGCTGCCAGAACAGCGATGGGAGAGACACCTCCGATGGAAGGCCCTGTGAGCGTTTCGATGTACTTCAGGCTACCCATCCCCAAGTCCACCCCAAAAAAGCGCGTGGCGAGCCTTCTAGGTGGCTTGGTGAGGCCAACAAAGAAGCCAGACCTTGACAACATGAACAAAGCCATCCTTGATGCCATGAACGGCATCGTCTACAAGGATGACTCTCAAGTGGTCACTATTCATTCAAAGAAGGTTTACTCCACACACACCGGGGTAGATATTTGCATCATGGAAGAAATATGAGCTACTCACAACTTGAAATTGAAATTATTCGATGGGCCGAGGCTCGAAGGATCATCCCAAACTCAACAACAGAGCGCCAGTTACTAAAGACTGTCGAAGAATTAGGTGAGTTAATATCTGCGACTGTCAAGGGAAAGAAAGAAGAACAGATTGATGCGTTCGGAGATGTTTTGGTTACTCTGATCATTGCTGCTGATCTGGCTGGAATAAATCTGACTGATGCGCTTGAACACGCGTGGAATGAGATCAAGGATCGGAAAGGATATTTGCGTGCAGATGGAATCTTTGTCAGAGATTGAGATATTTATCTCGTTTCTGATACTTGCGGCATTACTCAAAGCACTTGAGAAACTAATCAAATGAGCCACGAAGCAATTGATTTCATCTTCCAGAACGCTCCTGAGTATGCAAAGGCAAAGGCAGAACGGGTTTATCTTGAGGAATTCAGAAAGACCAAGAAAGCCCTGCTGATGAAAGCGGCGATGAGTAAATACGAAGCCGTGGGTGCTCAAGAGCGTGAGGCTTATGCACATCCTGAGTATCAAGAGCTTCTGAAGGGGCTGCAGGCTGCAATTGAGATCGAAGAGGAACTGAAGTGGAAGCTGGAGGCCGCCAGGCTCAGGGTTGAGGTATATCGGACTGAAGAGGCGTCAGCCAGAATGCAGATGAGGGCGGCATAAGTTATGCCTTATTCAATCGAGCTTGATTCATCGGAAATGGTTGTTGTTCAACTTTTGGCATCGATGCGTCATGCAATAAATCGAAGTCACTTGGTTAACAACTCGAAGATAGGCCCACAATCAGACCATCAAACAGACCTTGATGGACTGATTGCTGAGTTTGCCTTTTGCAAGTGGAAGAACATTTGGCCTGACATGAGCGTATCGCCACGATCTGGCGGGGCCGACTGCATTGTCAGCGGGAAGACTATAGATATAAAGTCAACAAGAAGGCTGGATGGTCGGCTTTTGGCAGTCACGACAAAAAATATCAAACATTCAGATATTTATGTGTTGGCAATAATTCAAGATAATAAAGTTACATTTCCCGGATGGGTGTTTTCAGAAGAACTTCTTGACGAAAGTAACATTGTTGATCTAGGACATGGGCCAACTTATGCCATGAGTCAATCAAAACTGCGTCAGTTCAAAATTTAGATGATCTTAAAGCAGACATACATTCGGAGCCAGAAGCTCCTCAGGGCTGTTGCTTCTTTGCCGTGTCAGTGTTGTGGGCATCCTGACTCCCAAGCGGCCCACTCCAACTGGTGGGGTGGGAAGGGTAAAGGCATTAAGGCAAGTGATGAATTTTCAGCGAGCCTCTGTGTCAGATGCCATTGGGAGATTGATCAGGGGAACAAGTTGACCAAGGATGAGCGCAAGCAGAAGTGGCTGGCTGCTCACAGAAGGACGGTTGCAGAACTTCAGAGGCAGGGAAAATGGCCTGTTGACATTCCTGTTCCCGAGATAGAATTCTGAGACCCTGATCTCCTTCAGTTGCCGGGGTGGGGCTTCGGCCCCCTTTTTTTGGAGCACTTATGTTCACCAAAGCCAAAGCCAAAGAGATGCAGGAGTATCTCAACCGCAACAAGCGCAAGTACCACCAGACCAAACCGATGAAGGCCTACAAGATGGCCGATGAGTTTGGAAAGGGGTACGAAGCCATCGAGATGCAGAAGGCGATGAAAAAGAAATGAAGTGTCCCATCGCCACCCAGGACATCGAGGTCAACCTCAAGAACCGCGATCACGCATTCGCGGAGTACGGTTACGGGCCTGCCAATCCTGAAGAGGACAACGAGGAGTTCTGGGCCAAGCGGTCTGTGGAATGGAACACCTCTCCTGAGCAAGCCAAGACGATGCGCTGCGGGAACTGCGCTGCATTCATCCAGACGCCTGAGATGATGGGCTGTATCCTCGGAGGCATCCAGAAGGAAGAGGATGATGACGAGACCTACGCTCCTGAAGTGGTGGATGCAGCGGATCTCGGGTACTGTGAGCTGTTCGAG